>Ga0181612_136065_pt1 | contig 10455 bp, 7 predicted proteins | sample HoacroProtozoa21_FD_119630 | JGI IMG/M metagenome (GOLD analysis project Ga0181612, IMG submission 119630) | Hoatzin crop microbial communities from Cojedes, Venezuel. Combined Assembly of Gp0051906, Gp0051904, Gp0051908
CCTAAGCCTGCTCCTAAGCCTGCTCCTAAGCCTGCTGTTATCCTCGATGTTGAGGAAGACGACGACTAATACCGACAGGTGCTCCCCCACACAGCAAACTCCCCCTTTCATGGGGGAGTTTTTCTTGCTTCGTTTTTATGCTAAAATCTAATTAATTAACGAAAGGAAAGTATGGGATTTTTAGGTGGAATTGCAGTATTCCTACTCATTATATTGATTTTTATTATTCTTCCAGGTCTTCGCACTGTCAGTCAGTACGAGCGTGGTATTGTTTTTCGCTTGGGTAAATACCATGGTGTGCTTGGCCCAGGTTTGCATGTGATCGTGCCTTATCTTGACCGCTTGTCTAAGGTTGATGTTCGCTCGACGCCGATTGATGTGCCAAAGCAGGAAGTCATTACTCGTGATAACGTTACCGTGGGTGTCGATGCGATTGTCTACTTCCGCGTCTTGGACCCAGCCAAAGCTTTGCTCGAGACTACGAACTATATCTACGCTACGACCAACTTTGCGCAGGCCGCTCTTCGTGACATTACCGGTAACTTTGAGCTTGATGAACTTTTGAGCAAGCGTGACGAGATTTCCGCTCAAATTAAAGAGATCGTCGACAAGGAAACCGACAAGTGGGGTATCGATATCGAGAACGTGAAGTTGCAGAACATTGAGCTTCCTGGCGACATGAAGCGCGCAATGGCGAAGCAGGCTGAGGCTGAACGTGAGCGTCGTGCTGCAATTATTGTGGCCGATGGTGAAAAAGCTTCCGCTCAGGCTGTCTCCGAAGCTGCAAACTTGCTCGCAAAGACTCCAGGTGGCATCCAGATTCGTACTCTGCAGACTCTCGAGAAGATTTCTTCAGAGCCAAGCCAGAAGACGGTTATCTTTCTCTCGAGCGATGCCGAGAAAGCTTTGCATAAGCTAGCAAATCACTAAGATTTAAAATCCGCTCCGTAACAGGAGCGGATTTTTGTTGCCTACAATTATCTCTGCTTCGTGAGGCCAGCGTCGAGCATGAGTTTAGCTTGCTTCCAGTCGGTTTCTGGATTGAAGTTACCAGCAAAACCAGAAGTGGTAAATTCGCCAAAGCTGAAGTATGGCACACCGCCGCCCACGATGTTTGCCGCGCGGTTCGTGTTGCTAACGAGCTCATTGACCGTCTCGTGTCCCTCCATGCAGCTGACGAAGCTATCCTTATCTAGGCCTGCATCTTCGGCGACGTCGTAGAAATAATCCATTTCTAGGTCTGGGATGTGCTCAGAAGTCTTATCGATGCCAATGCCCTTGGAATGGTAATCGTCGTAGAGCTGTCCAAGAATGCCGTGGTAGTATTCCCAGAATTTGCCTTGTTTGGCGGCGCAGTAAGCACCCTCGCCGGCAGGGCGGCTGTTGTTGGAGTGGCCGGCTTCGTAATTCATGTCCGTGATACGTACTTCAAACAAGATGTTTTTGCCCTCGATATATTCGCTCTTGAATTCATCCCAGTGTGTCATGAGAGCGTCGGAGAATTTGTCGCAGTACGGGCAGAAAATATCCGTATACATAGTGTAGTGGTATTTTGCGGTCTCGACGTCCCCAATCGCCATCTGTTCGTTCCAGATAGTCGGGTCGATGGCACTGCCATTGATGGCGTTATATACAAACAGTGCAAAAAGCCCGCCGACGACTGCGATTACGATAGTGATACTAATTATTCTTTGACGCATGTTTCTCCTTATATTTAGCTGCGCTTGTGATTACGAATACGAGATAGCCGAGTTTGCAGATGGAAAAGAATAACAGCCCGTAAGCTACGAGCGTAAGGAAAATGTTGACGCGTTCTGCTAGAATGCCCGCGCTTGCGCCGGCGATTGTGCTAAGAATCGGCGTGAGTAAAGAAATGCCGCAGCTTGGGCAACCGAGAGCAACAAATCCTAGTGCGCCTGCAATTGTACTAGTGCTAGCGGTGCTAAAAACTGCGTCTTGTTCTTTGTAACGCCAAGTATAAACCATGAGTGTAATTGCGAGACCTTGTAGAATGGCGAGCAGGATAATAGAAAGACCGTTGAGACTCAGGAAGTTTCTAAAACAGTCCAAGAAAACCTTGCCGAGCAGCTCAATTTTATGCTCTGCATCGAGACTAGAGAAGAGTAGATGAAGGTTACTGTTGCCGCTCTGAAAGAAGGTCAGGAAGTATAGAAAGCCAAAGCTGCCAAGAATAAAGGCGACAAGATACTTCTTGTGGGACAAGCAAAAACCAAACCCGATAATGGCGAGCTTAATGCGATCGCCGACAAGTTCGAGCTTGTTGCGAATTCTTCGCCAAGAAAAAATCTTGCGCTTAGACATTTACCTCCTTTTTTGATTATTTTATCTAATAATAATCTTTCTGCCAAGTGATAAATATTTTTCACGATATTTTGTTAGAATGTCAATAGATTTTGGGGCTTCTACCCCTGTTAATTCGTAAAACAATTATGCCAGAAAAACTGCTAATGTCAATGTTGACATTGAAAAAGCTTGCGGTAAAATATAGTTAGATATTCGGGCAAATTGAGAGAGTGCCTGAATAGTAAGAAAGGAAACAAAAAGTGGGTAACTAAATATTGTCACGGATGCGATGCGTGACAATTTTTTTAGCTCAAAAACTGCGAGGTCTTTCGCAGCTTGCTATGATATTGTTTCGGCGCCTGGCTAGTAGTGCAGCTCAATCATATCTAAATCATGCTATTCAGTAGACACAAAAATAACGCCACTTGGCGTCTTTTCTTCAGATGGTGCGGGTGAAGAGACTCTAACTCTCGACCTCTTCCTTGGCAAGGAAGCGCTCTAAACAACTGAGCTACACCCGCATAATTCTTGCGAACTGTCCCTATATTAGCAAGGAATAATTCAAAAGTCAAACGTAAGCATGCTTAAAATACTAAAAATGCGAAAACCTTAATATTTTTTCAGCTTTTATTTATGGAGTGAAATCCGTGCTTATGCTAAAATTTAAGTAAGCTTATGCGAGATAAGGTGAGGTTTAGAATGGGGGCAAAAAGCATCCGCATAGCTATTCTGTTAGCTTGCTTTGCTTTTTGCGGCTTCGCGCTCTTTGCTGGAATTTCGCACTTTATGGCCACTAAGGCGTCTGGTGAAGTTGTAAATATTCGCGTCAGCGACACTAGTGGCGGTACAGTCAAAGCGGCGAGTAGTACTGGCTACTCCGTCTCCCCAGACGACACCACAACGAGTGTTGCCGCAATTACTTTTACTGATCTATCCGAAACCCCTACAATTACGGCTTATCCTGCAACTGGTTACAGTTTTGACGGTTGGGTTTCAACGCGTGGTACCTCAACATTTGCTAGCCCTAGTAGTGCAACGACGACTTTCTCTGCGAGTATGGATGATAATATTCTTGCGCTCTTTAAGCCAGATGGTACGACTCGCACAATTAAATACTCTAACGGTCGCGCCGAGGGAGAGACGCAGAACTATCTCGTTATTGTGCATGAGCCAGGTGATAGCAGTGCATATAAAGCAGCTGATTATATTACTAGTAATAATCCTACCGCTACAGGTATTTCTTTCACCTCGTATCTTGCAAATGACTATTGGTTTAAGGGTTGGTATCAGGTTGGCGATGGTGTTGTTTCGAGGGATCAAACTTTCGTTCCGAATGCGTCTAGTCTCTATAGTGATGTAACGTATTATCCAGTCTTTTCGAATGCTGCGCATGTGGCATATTCTACGAACGACAGCTCTCTAGGTAGAATTCAATATGAGGGCTGGGCAGACAATATGGACCGCTGTGGTAGCGGCTTTACCCGTAGTGAAAGCCTGAACGTTGAGTGGACGGAACAATATGCGCAGCATTTTGTGCCAAACTTGCCATATTTAACAATCAAAGCTTGTCCAGAAGAAGGCGCTGAATTTGTTGGCTGGCAAATTAATGGAACGCTGAACACTAGCCTCAATCAACAAATCGGCATGTATGATAATAGTGTCTCTAGTGAAACTGGAACTGATAATTATGAAGTTGTGGCTGTTTTTCGCTCAACTTCTGCGCCATACGAAGTTGAGGTTGCGCCAAACGACCCTAGCTACGGTTCTGTGACACTCACGAATTCGCAGTCTGACCCTTATACTATTTCAGCGGGCGCCACTACTGGCTCATATGTAATTAATGCCAATACGAGCGATGGTGCAATGACTGTTGATATTACGCCAACTGCTGCGTCTGGTTATTATTTTGATTACTTCGATACAACCGGCAATGTGTCGATTTCTGGCTCGGGCAATTCATATACTGCGACTTTTTCGGATGAAGGCACGATTACTGCCGTATTTGTGGCGGATACTTACGATGCAATTTTTACAACTAACGGGCAATCTAAGGGACAATTGCGCGTTAATAATAGCTTTGCGGATATTACGGCGGTTCCGAATAGTACAAATGTTCCGAATGGCACTTATTCGAATCTGGTCATGACCGTAAACTGTAATGGTGATTGTAGCGCCGTGCAGCGCACGAATTCTATCATTCTGTCGCCGGCTAGCGGTTACCGTTTCCATCATTTTGATATTGTTGGTAACGCCGAAGTTCGCAGCCAGACGAGCAGTGGTTATGATTTTAATCTCACTGGTGCGGCAACAGTTACTGCTATTTTTGGTAAATATGTAAATTATACTTCCGGCACGATTGACGGCTATACGATAGAAGCAATCGATCCGAGCACGCGTCAGGTTAAGACGGACGAAGATATTGAAGGCACCGTTACTGGTATTACGATCGATTTGAACGAAATTCCGGTCGGGGCGAGTTTTGTTGGCTGGGCTGACGAGAATGACAATATCGTATCGAATAGCCAGACTTTTGTGCCGAGCGGCAGTCAGCTAGACGGCGAGCCGACTTATCATCCGGTCTTTGAGGAGATAACCATTCATTACACGAGTGGTTCAGCAAACGGCACTACGATTTATCCGATCGACATTATCGAAGACACGACTAAGACTAGTGAATCCGGTCTTGGCGCGACTGGCGTAACGATTGACTCGAGCTTAATTCCGAGCGGCTATAGATTTATCGGTTGGGCGAATGAGAATGACGTGATTGTTTCAAGCAACCTCGAGTTTACGCCTAGCGGCGCTAGCCAAATATATAGTGGCGTAACTTATCATCCTGTATTTGACCAATCTTTGGCTGCAAGCTTTACGTCGAGCGATAGTAGTTTAGGCCTTCTCGCTTATGATGGATGGGGAGATAAGTGCACAAATGGTGGCACGCAGGTTGCTACGATAAGCTTCAATGAAGATTCTGGTGGCTTGGTAGATTTCCCATATAACGAAATTAAGGCATGCCCGATAGATGACCATACCTTTGTTGGCTGGAGCCTCGATGGTGGTACTACGATTGTTTCGAGCGATACCGCGGCAAATAAGTGGATGAACTGGCTTTATTTTAGCGGGAGCAATTTGAATGTGACTGCCGTGTTTGCTGCCGCTTCCGTCTATACGATTGGCGTGAATATTCCTGAAGCTGGTTCAATTGATGCGCAGGGTGGCAACTGTGCTGATAGTACTAAGAAGACTAATGAAGACTGGAACGCTACATTGATTATAAATGGCAACGATAAGACTATTAATACGTATACGAGCGAAAGTAGCGTATTACAGGCCTGCGTGGATAATAGTAATTATCAGTTCGATTACTGGCAGATAGATAACACGATTAATGCCTCGTCGGCAACGACGCTGGCGAAAACGTACTCTGGCTGGCCGAGCAGTGCAGGCTATCATTCGCTTCGCGCAATGTTTGGCACGCCGATAACCTACCTTCCGGGAATTGTCGACGCTGATACTAGTAAAACTGTTACCGTGGTTGATCCTGCCGACGGTACTACTACTAAATCTAGTGAACTATCGACCTCGGTTACTGGTGCAACCTTTAGTGCTTCGAGCCTAGCAAATTACACGAATGCGAAATTTGCTGGCTGGGAAGAAGTGAAAGATGGTTGCGTGACGCCAAATTGCCCGATTGTTTCAATTGACGAAACCTTTATTCCAAGTGGCGACCAGCTCTATGTTGGCGCTACATATCGACCAGTATTCGTAACGGATAATAACTATACTTTGGTTGTTTCGAACGATCCTGATGCTGGATATATTTCGTATTGGAGTGGCAGCCAGAGCGCTTGGGTTGGTAGAACGGATAATGGGGAGTTTCATGTTGCATCCGTTAATGGCTATGTGAATGGTGGCATCAAAGCGACGCCACGCGAAGGTTACGTTTTTGACCATTGGGAGCATAACGGTACTACGATTTGCGCTGCTAGTACCTCTGGCTGTGCTGAAATTGTTACTAATGAAGTTCAATATCAGGCTGGAAGTGGCAATTCACTGCCAACCTTAGTTGCGTACTTTACTCCAGCGTCTGCGAAATACCATGTCTTTACTGGTTATACTGGCGCAAACGGTTACTTTGATCATGATCTTCCTGAAACGCAGAGAACTGGCGGAGTTGGCGCGCAGGCTGGTGCGCTCAGCTTGACATATTATGAAGATGCAAACTCGGATATTCCGGCCGCCACCGCAAGCTTTTCTGGCGACCAACATTCGACTGCGCCAAATGGCTACTATTTTGCCTATTGGGTAACTGGCTGTAATACGGATTATGACTATATTGAAATGATAGAGATATATACTGGCCATGAAGATGAAATGCAGGCGATTGGATCCGAAACGATAGTGTCCTTTGATTATTATTTCCGCCCATCGCGCGAGCAGGTGCAGACTTGTGATGAGTACATCGCAGTCTTTTATCGCAAAAATCAGATTCGTCTGATTGCTCAGTCAGAGAACGAGGCGATTGGCGTTGTAAATGCTACGACGACGAGTAGCTCGGAACTATATCGGGAGCTCTGCGACGGTACCTTAATGCGCGTTAAAGCAAATTTGGGTGTCGGTGTTAATAGTAATGGTTATTATAGCAGCTGTGATGCTACGTCAGAGATTTTGAACACGTCCTACAGGATCTCGTCCTGGACTTTCAACGGTTATACCGTGCTGGACGCAACGACGCACGAGCCGGTAGAGTCTTTGAGATATAGAGGCGATTATGTAGTCGAGGATAATGGTAGCTATGTAAGCTTAAGCAATGTAATAATTGGAGATGCATTAAATTATCTAGTAGCGCATTACGAACTGGCACCTCTGCCATTTACGGGTTCAGCTACAATCTGGATAATACTGGGCGGCGGAATCGGGCTGGTCGCAATACCATCAATCATCTTAATAGCAAACGAACGCAAAGAGCAAAAGAAAGGAGGAAAGAAATGAAAAAGCTGGCAATCGTCACGATGAGCCTCCTTGCCGCTCTTGCGCCTGTACGGCTCTGCTTTGCTCAAACTGGCGGTATTAGCGGAATCTACGCCTATGATGGCGAAGCGATTGACGGTGTAAATGTGTCGCTATATAAAGTTGCGAGCTATGACGGGGATTTTCATTATACGACAGACTATCTTGGCTACGAGCGAGAAATAAGTGCGCTGACCAATTCTGAGCTCGGAGATTATGGCAAGGAGCTGGCGCAAGTCGCCGCAACGCCGCTTAATACCACTCAGACAATCAATGGCGACTATAGCTTTAGCGGCTTCGAAGAGGGGATATATCTAGTAACTTTCGAAGATATAACGATTGGGGATTATACTTATTCGGCACTACCGATCGTTCTAACAATGCCGGACGCAAACGAAAATTACCAAATAACGCTCGTGACGAAGTTGGAAAAATCTTGTCCGGATTGCGTCGAACCGGAGCCGGAGCCGACGCCGCCAGACGACTCGAAAACACCGAATACGCACGACCAAATTAAATTCTACGTTAAGCTATTCTCGGTGCTAATAATCTTTGAAATGCTTATGCTTCTTGCTATAATAAAGGAAAGGAAAAAAGAGGACTCTAATGAAAATCAATAAATATCTAACACTGCTCGGAGCGGTCACCGGAACAGTGCTAGTTGGCGGCGCTGCTAGCGCATTGACGCCAGGCGCGAATAATATCGTGACGGATACTGACACGCTGACAATCAACCAGGTTGCAGATTCTGGCGACGCTTTCAAGGCTTGTAAGATTATTGACGTAAAGTATGATTCGACCAACAATACTGTTGAATATGCTTTTACGACTGCTTTCACGACTTGGCAGAATAGTCTCGAATCCGGCAATGCGTTCAAGAACATTACCGTTGCGGACTATATGGGTTATGCTGACGGTACTGCCTCTGGCTCGCAAATTTCTGGCAATGCCACAATCGATCAGCTTGCTGGTAAGCTTGCATCTGACTCGGCTTTCACTGGTAGCTGCACGGATATGACGACTTCTGGTACTTCTGCGACTGTGACCGTTCCGTATGGTGCATATTTGATCGTGCCAAAGGCGCGCAATGATGCTACGATGTCTAAATCTTACGGCGCGATGATTGCGAATCTTGCCGTTAAGGCTGAGAATGGTAGCTATGTCGTCGATAAGACTCATGCTACACTCGATGCAAAAGCAAGTAATGTTGGTACCGTGATCAAGGAGAGCAAAAAGAATGGCACCACCACAGACAGCTTTGCAATTGACGAAGTCTTCCAGTATGAAATTACTGCTAATGCACCAACTTATCCAGCGAATGCTTCTGTGCGTAGATTTGCGGTGAAGGATAACATGGAGAGTGGTCTGACTTTTGATTCTTATGGCGCGATTACCTCCGGTGGAAGTACTTATGTTGTCGATACGGCCGATACGAGTTGTAACAACAATAGTTCTCCATGTATAAAATTGCAGAATAGCTCAACCGTGGTTGGCTACGTAATTGTAGATGGTAATAATAGGACTTATGTATTTAACGACATTACTGTTACGCCATCGCCAATCGTGATCACCTACAATGCTTACCTGGACAACGATGCGACGCTCGGTAACAAGAGTGGAAATGATAGTGTAAATGATAACTCTGCGCTTATTATGACTCCAAAGAGTTACTATGATAGTACTAATAGTGGCTGGGAAGAAGGCACGCCAAGCACTGTTACTGTCTATACTTTTGGCATTCGTGTAAACAAGTATGGCGAAAATAACACGCCAATCTCTGGTGCAAAGTTCAATATCTGTACCGACGCAAACTGTACAACTGTCGTTGGTACGCTCGACATGTCTAGCGACAACACAAAGGAATACAAGTCGCTCGCAGAAGGTACTTATTATCTCAAGGAAACTCAGGCACCTACTGGCTACAAGCTCCTTTCGACGCCAACCACGATGACGATTGCGCGCAACTCATCTCCGTCCGATGGCTACTTTGTCTATGCTGTTACGAACGAGAAGGCCGACTTTGCTCTGCCATTCACTGGTGGTCGCGGCGTGTTGGTTTATGCGATTCTTGGTGTAAGTATCGTCGCGATTGCTTCCGCGGTTTATACACGCAAGAAAAAACAGCAAGTATAATATCCTTATGGCAAAAAGAATCAGCTCAAAGATAACGACCGCGGTTTTTGTTGTGTCGGTTTGTCTTGGGCTGTTCTTGATTATTGCGCCGCTCGTGCTTGCGCGCGTTAATAAGACACGCTCCGATGCGAAGATTAATGCCTACGAGCAATCCGTTGCGGAAGAAGCGGATAGGATTGAAGCAATGCTTGTGCAGGCAGACGAATACAATCAGGATTTGACTCAGGGAGTAGAAGGGGTGAGCGAGCGTTATGAAGAGATGCTCGCAACGAAGGATGGCGTCATGGGGTATATTGAGATTCCGCGCATCAATATTCGTGACCCGATTTATCATACCGTCAAAGAAGATGTTTTGCAGAAGGGGATTGGGCATATGTCGTCGACCTCTTTGCCGGTAGGGGGAATCGGTACGCATGCGGCGCTGTCTGGGCATCGCGGCTTACCATCGAGTCGTCTCTTTACGGATTTGGACCGAGTGAAGGAGGGGGATATTATCCTGATAAAAGTCCTGACTCGCCAGCTAGCCTACGAAGTTTATAATATTGAAGTGGTTAACCCGGATTCGGCTGGCAATCTCGAGATTGATCCAGATGACGATTTGCTTACTCTGGTAACCTGTACGCCTTATGCGGTCAACACACATCGCTTGCTCGTGCATGCGCGCAGAACGGAATATAGGGAAGAAATGGCGGAGATTGTGGCTGAGCATACGATTTCTGAATCGGACAGGATTTTACTAACTGCGCTTGGGATTGTTGTTGTGATTCTGGCGTTGGATATCGTTGTGATTTTGAAGCGACGCCAGCGCATTCGCAAAGCAGAAAAACCTAACAAGCAGTAGAATTTAGGCAAGGAAAGAGCCGGTCCCGGAGGGGGCCGGCCTTTTCTAGGAGGAAACAGTCATGGCTAAGGACTGTTTTAAGTGATAGTTGGCACGCCGTGCTGGTTGAAGCGAAAGCGTACTGTCTTAGTCTCGAGCTTGACTGTATATGTCTTGGAAAAGCGGTA
>Ga0181612_170148_pt1 | contig 10455 bp, 7 predicted proteins | sample HoacroProtozoa21_FD_119630 | JGI IMG/M metagenome (GOLD analysis project Ga0181612, IMG submission 119630) | Hoatzin crop microbial communities from Cojedes, Venezuel. Combined Assembly of Gp0051906, Gp0051904, Gp0051908
GCAGACCCCGAAAGTAGAGTCATAGGTTGGAAAAGACCTCTAAGATCAAGTCCAACCATCCACCCAACACCACCATTCCTACTAAACCATATCCTGAAGTGCCACATCTGCATGTTTTCTAAACACCTCCAGGGATGGGGACTCCACCACCTCCCTGGGCAGCCTGTTCCAATGCCTGACCACTCCTGCAGTAAAGAAACACTGTAGAGTTTGACTTTATCAGTGTTGTCTTATGGAAATGATTATCCCCTGCTTTGTGTCTTCCTCCAAATCCCATTGCAAGGAAAAGCTCTCTATGCACAGATAGGCTCAGCCACCCCAGCAGTGCTGTCTGCACCTGTATGCTTGTTGTGAGTAGAAAAGGCTACAGGCTGTGCAGGCTGTGCAATGACTGGGAATAATGAGGAATAAGAGACAGGCTGAGGGAAAAGAGATATATGCAGTCATCCTTCAGCCTTCCTAATCATCTAGACCCCACACATACATGCTCCCTGGTAAAAACAAATGGTGGATTGACACAGGAAAGCTTAAGATGTCTTGAGCACTAGAGAGCAAACAATGAGAGATAGGGCTACAAACATGCCCCAGTACTGGGCGTAGATGTGGAGTCCTTACCACTTTTATACATGTGAAAAAAACCTAAAAAAAAAAAAAAAAAAATCACTTCATTTGTGCCATGCACAGCACCTGAGAGATGTGGTTCCCTGAAGTCCAGTTATTTGAAAAGGTTTTCATCAAGGCCAGCTTAATGGGCCACAACTCAATAAAACTCTTTATAGAGCAATTTAAATGGACTGTATCTCTCCTTCCCCCACAAGAAAATCCTGTCCAGAGGAAACTGTTTCGGAATGAGTTTCCTTTCTACCACTTTATAGAAAAGCAACAATGGCAGCCAGAGAGACTTTATGAGAGGCATTCCATAAATCCAAACCAATTAGTGCAGAAAAGTAGGCAAGCAGAGTTTGTGCATACATCCTGAAAACATCCATTAGCACACATCTGGAAACAACAGCGAAACTAATGGACTCAAAAGGCAGTTGACCATCCTGCTGTTGTCTCACCCCCCAAAATGTAGCAGCACATCTGCTCATTCTCTTTTACTGCAATGCATACGAACTGCATATATTAAAAAGCATTGCTAAGACTGCAAAACCAAAAAGTCCCTGTCTCTCATCTGAAGGAAAAGGGAAGGAGGGAGAGATGCAGATGCATTCAAGGCAGCTTTGCAGGGGAAACATCAACAGTGGACACTGATTTGAGTAAGAAGATTAATGAAGGGAAAGCCTTCAAAAGACCAAGGGAAAACATGAGATGGATTCAGCATGGGATAGAGAATTCAAAGAAATCTCAGTCCTGAAATATCAGAATGACACTTATATTAACAAATCTAAATTAATATCAAAAAGATCAAACCTTCTCAGTCAAATTCTGACAGATTACCTTTGATTTTAAGAGTCAGTACTACTGGGAAGCAGAGATTCTGAAATACCTAAATCATGCACCTACATGATATTAGCCAAATTTCAGATAAATCACTTCTTGTCTGCTTGGTTTATCCTAGCATTAACTTCTAGGGTAAGGTCCTATGTTCTTTTGGGTAAGCCTAGGCAGATCACTCACCTTTCCTCACTGTGTTCCATTCTAACCTCAGAAGTGGTTAATCAATATTCATCAATTTTACATCGCTGTATTTCTTCTGTGAAATTATTTTGGCTGCTTACATCTCTAAGTTCTGACTTACGTTTATGCTAAGCATATGCTCTTAATTTAACTACCAACAATTTTATTATTTATGCTACAGATTCATCTTAAAGAAGTACCAGGAACATGACCTTAAAGACGGGAGATGGTGGTCGTGCCCACAGTGACACAGAAATGTGTGACAACTTGGGAATAAAAGTAAGGAGATAGGGCTGCTGATTACTTATCTAGTGTCAAGACTAGAAGTGCAAGTGAGATAAAAGCATTTTACACTACTTTTGACTTGCTTTTTCTGAATCAGCCATTTCATCCCAGCCAGGCCTTGTTTGGTGGTGTTCTGGTTGTACCCTGTATTATCATCAGAGGCCTTAACAGTAGTCAGTGACTGCATTAGCTTTGTGCAACCACAAATACTTCCCCCAGCAGAGGCCAACTGAGTTGCTTCGGTAGCAGAGAGGTGGACAGATGGTTGAAAAGCCGACCTAAAGAGACAACATGCAAGGAAGCTGAGAGAAGCTGAAGTTCTGCTTTGCAGCACTAAGCACAACAGGACATCCAGGAGGCAGCACCAGTGTCTGAGCTCCAAACTCTTAATGTCTTAATGATGGCAGTAGATATTCTCAATGGCTATGTACAAAACAGGACTTCTTACAACAGGAAAAAAAAAGCTTTCAGAGCAGTTTGTTAGTGCAGTTCTTCCTATAGTAATGAATAACAGTCACAGGCAGTGACTCCAATAAAAATAAACCATCATTGCACACACATGTGGCGAGGCTTACTCCCAGAGGAGACATTCAATACTTGCAAAGGAAAGAAATGGAAGGAAAACAAACAAAAGGAAGAGATAGAAGTGAAAACCAAGAATCTTTTAAGAATAGAGGAGAAACAGGGGAGTGGACAAGTCCAGGAAAGAGGATGCTCTCCAAATCTCAAGCCCTGCTATAGCTGGCTAGCTTCAGATCTTGTTTCTAGAGCAACACATGTATAAAGGACTTTTTAATAGTGCATAATGCAAGCACCTGGGAATCAGGAACCATGAGTTTTCTTCCTAACTTTGCCACTGTTTTATTGAACAATTATATAAAAATCATATAGCATTCTATGATTCCTTTGCTTCAGTCCAAAAACAGGCACGATGGTAGACATCTGTAGCAACTTTGCTATATCAATTTTTTGCCAAGAAGGCACAGCTCCAGAAATACCCTGCTTTCCCCTACCGAGAGGGTACAGCAGAAGGATCAATAAGGCAACAGCTCTGCTATCTGTTTTCTCAGATCTTCAGTGGGGTCAATTCCTTCCCCTCTCACAAAACCGGAACAAAGGCACGTGTTTGGGCTGTGCCTATCCACACAGTTACCAGCAACAGACAACCAGTCTGCAAATAGTTCCAGTCCTTGCAGTGTGCCAAACATTGGATTTCAAGTGAGAGACCTCAGCATGTAATAGGTACTGCCATTCGGACACAGGTTTAGCTTCAGGCACTACAATGAGAAGCTCTGAATATCCTTGAACCAAGTAAACACAACTTCAGTGGAAGGAAACCATCAAAACCTCAAATGAGTATCAAAGACAATTGCAGACAACAAAAGCATAACTTTCCAAGGTGAACTGCCCTGACATGCTCCAGAGCAACGGCTGTCCTGAATGCAACAGGCCAAATCTAACAAAATGCTGTTTTTGCTCAGCTGTCCTCTCCCAGACTGCGAGCAGACCTCTGAACTCCCTAACCCCAAGCGCCTTTTCCTGCCTGATGTACGTAACTTAACGATAACCTCAGTGGCAGGGAACAGTGCTGCCCAGGCAAACATCAGGCGACTTCAAGTTTTAATTGGAAAAGAAAATGCAATCCCAGATGTTTATTGAAATTGTGTCTGAACTGTAGCAACCTGGCCAGAGAACTGCACAAAACCAGGCTGCCTCCAGTATACTTCCGCTTCAGCCGGACTTCTGGTGCAAGTTCCCCAGCATGAAATACAGGGTATGCAGGGCCAGTCAGCTCCCTTCTGCTCATGTAACACCAGACCCAGTGAAATTCCTCTTCCCAGAAGTGCTTTCTGTCTCCCTGCCACATGCCTTATTCCCTATTTTGTAAATGGAATTTTGCCATCTTTTCTGTTTCCGAGTCTCTCCTAATTTTCCCAGTTGTGAGTCCTCTAGAGGCCAGGAAACTTCACAAGAGCTTGGACATGATGATTTCCTATGCTATAATACTTTTGAGGCCCAAAGCCCTGGTAATTGTCCAATGTGAAGGGTAATTCAGGAGAAAATGCTTGTAGCTTTTACTAAGCAGGAAAGCAGCCAGCCAGCATGTGCCGGTTACCACAATGAAACAGTACTGAGAAAAGGGATCTGAGGATGGTGCTGTGGCTGGATGAAGTACTTGGGTAGCATACACACAGTCTCCTAGGGGAATTCTCCTATGTGGGAGCTTGCGGTCACTGATCAGACTGACAGCACACTGGTAGTGAGAAGAACAGAAAATGAAGTTTACGTAGCTTTTCAGAGACTTCCATACTGTTCCATTTCACTTTGGTTCTGGAAATAAGAAAAGGGCTGAAGGATACAATTCTTACTTACAGCACATATTGGAACACTGCCACATCCCCGGGATCACGCGTCCCGTATCGGGAGGGACTCCTAAGGGAGTACCAGTACAATAACACTAGAGCAGTCCTTCTCAGAATACACAGCTGCTCCCACCTAGCCTGTCAGACTGGCCCAAAAGAGATGGGACCAGCAGGGAGGACTGCACGGAAGCCCAGCAGCTGCTCGCTTTCCCCTCCACAGAACCACATGCCTAGATGTGGTTCTTTGCCCACGTGGCTGCAGAGGTAGGGATCCCAACAACACCCAGCCCTCAGCACTGCATGGAGTAGATCAGCTCGGTGTAACCAACTCACACAAGACAAGGAATATACATTCTTAAGTGTGTAATTAGCAAAGGCATTGCCATCATGACATATTACTTCTATTATTCTTCAGATCTCTGTGACCTTTCTTTATGATAGTTTTAGCAACATATTTATCTTCTACAGATAAAAAAGTATCCGCTGCAAATTTAACCCCATGACTGTTTCTAATGTGTCGCAAATCTTTAGCCAACACTCCTTCCTTCCTTCACTTTCTTTGGCTTTCTGACTGATGAAAAAGATCAACATTATTGTTTATAAATTGAAAGAAAATTAATTAATTGTAAAACAGCATTACAAGTGTGCTGTCCCCATCCTGCATTGTTCTTGGACATCAGTGAAAACAAGTGTCCTTCGAACTTCTTTGATATAAAGGCATAATCCTAAATTCCTAGACTTGCACCAAAAAGATCGGGATTCAACCAAGTCCTAGACCACAGCATAAACATCTTTCACCCACACTAGTGGCTGCAAAATGCTTCTGACATGAAACAAACAGAAACCCTTTCCAACATTTTTTGTCTGTTCACTTTGTTCTGTTCCTAAAAGTAAAGTCCCTGGAGACAAGCTCACACAACACTGCAAAATTCACAAGTGAGAGACAGCAATATTACCTGACGTAATACTACCTCAGCAGAGTACATTTTAGAGTCCACAGGGCATCACATAACAAGGACAAGGAAACAAAAAGCTAACCAGTCTATGAGCTAACACATACAGACGCAACGCGTGTGCTTTTGCAGTACTGTCATGCTTTACAGGTGTTAAGAAAAGGTGACAGATTTACTTTAAAATTTAGTTTCAATCTTTCTACAAGACTCAGATTTTCGCTAGCAAGAACATTATTGGGAGAGATTTTACCAGGCAAGTGGAAAACAATGTGTTCAAAGAAAGCTTCATGGCTTTATAAACATCATCTGTATTGCTGAATGTACAACTGTTCAATAACAGAGTCCTAGAAAAAGTTTTCCCTAACAAACATGAAATGTTTCAGGAGATTTAATCTGCATTTCTGGAGAGTAGCAGATCCCCACTAATCCCTACCAGGTAAAGGCAAACAAGCTTGTTCCAGTGCATGGCATAGATACACTAAAGGCTGGACAGCCCTTTAGGACCAGAAACATTGCTTTATAACCTATCAGATCTGAAATTTTTGATGACAACATGCCCCAAAGAACAATCAGCAGGTTAATAAACCTTTTTATATCGGAGAAGAAACAGAAGCAAAACCCAGACATAATGGTCATTCTTTTCACAGAATTGCCAGGAGTAGCATTTACAGCTCTCAGATATTCTCTTGCATGGGGATCACGCTTAAGAAGTTCAGACTGGTCTATGTCTATTTGGGATCTTAACTACCTGTGTACTTTTGAAAACTAGTTTTGTTATGTTCAAAGGACAAAAGTGTAGCCATATCAAAGTAAATGTACAACTTTAGGGAAAAAAAATTGATGAAAAGCATCTCTCCACCTCTTCTTTCCTGCAACGATACCCAAATGGCAACCTTTATTACATTTCTTACAGGAAGTTGTTTGGCTTTTTTTTCTATATTTAGTACCAATTAATTTAGATCAGTAAGAAAATCCTAGAATTTTTTGTACTTATTTACACTTTTATTTTCTCTTTTCAGCCTGCTCAGTTATTTCAGATGAAGGCTGAGATGGCCATGATAAGATCACAAGTGAGAAGTAAGACACAACGTATGAAAAAAGGAGAGAAAAGTCGTTTTCTCTTGTTTTTGATACAAGATGTACCACATCCAGCTGGAAACATCAACACAAGTTAAGAGGGGATTAGGTGACTTTTTGTCTGTAGCTTGAGATGAACATGGGTACAGAGTTTTATAATATTATTAGACAGATAAATAAATAGCGACAATACGAGGAAGAATGTTGCTGACATGCAGTGAAGAACAAACACACAATTTGGACCAGAAACATCAGTTTGCTGAGTAGAACGGCAGTGCTGGCTCAGGCCTGATAAGGCTTCACTGGCTCAGACTCCAAGCCAAACCTTCTGGACCACTGTCAGCTCTGTACTAGGCCAACTCAGGTGTCTTTGCAACCTAAACTCCAAGGCTCGCAGCTCAGTGCTGTGGAGTGTCTAAGCACCCTGAACTGCAGGGACATCCACACAGCCAAATTAAGTTAAATGGCTGAAAAAGCCAAGGCTGACTGGTCGCTCAGGACTAGTGCAAGAACTTCTGCCAGAGACGCAGGGCTCACTTGTAGGAAGGCACTGATAAGGCAGACCATGAACCATCCCTGTGACGCAAATGTGAAAGGGCCTTGCAAACCCAAAATAAATCAAATGAGCTCTTTCCAAGTGGAGAACAACCTCAGCAGCACCTCACGCGCTACACTGCAACCTAGGTCTGTCATTTTTTTTTTATGAGACAGGGGCATTTATTGACAATTCACCTGGTTAGTTATTTCCAATTTAGTGTTGCTCCAATGTGACTACTCAAAGAAGCAGCCATTCATTAACCGAGCTGCACTTTACTTCCTAGCAGTATCTGAAAAGTTGAAATTATCCATCAATCACAAGCCTGTCGGAAACACTGAACTTCAACATGGATTGGGGAATTTACTGTTTTCTGTTAATATGTATCCAGAGGATACACCTCCTCCTAATCAAGGTACAGCGTAAGTACTACACGTGAGAGCTGGAAGCAGGATGGCTCAGGTAGCTATTTACATTGCTTTTCACCTTTTAGTCACAAGTATCTTCCACTGTTTCCACAATGTGGGTATAATACACTACCATCTCCTGGACACATCCTTTCCATTTCTGACTGAGCAGATGTCCTAAAATCCCATTGTATTTTTCCAACAGTTACAACAATCAGTCCAGGGGAAGGTAATATTGTGAAAATTACATATTTTATTATTTTCTTGAAGCCATACGAGGGGTAGACACGATCAAGTTGGCCAGGCAGCTCCCACCAGGTCAGCAACATTGGAGACCATCAAACTCCCCTACATTTTAAGGTGCAGTCCATCTCAGGCCATGGTATGTCAAAATTGGTTTTATTCCTTAAAGTGGGTCAGTAGTCTGTATTCAGTTTCTAAGCAGTTAAGAGGGTTTCTTCTTTTTCAGCCTGTTTTTAGATCACAGCTAAGGGCGCTGATACCATAGACAGCAATTACAGAGATCAAAGATCAAAAAGCCTACATAGAGCAAAACCCTCTAGATTAATTGATCTCACCCAGGGTAGATAATACTGATAAGGCTGAACCGAAGAAAACACACTCTTTTCTGTACAGCAGATTTTGAATGCCACTCACTGGCTGTCAATCCAGAACAGTTCAATGACATTAGGTTCATAAAACAAGCAAAAATTTAAGTTCAAAGTACAATATCCTACATATACAATCTCCAGAGGTGATTCTCCCTTAATACGTTTGGAGCATCATAAAAGTTGTAATGCCTGAACATGGGGATCACGTCTGATCCCTACCTTTTCACAGATGATGCGATGCATTTTGCTCACTGAAGTCAGTATGTCAAAGTTTGTCTGGTTTTAAAACTTTATCCGAGGTTTATTTTTTTTACCAGTGACAGCTCAAACTTGTTGCTATGTCAATGAATACACTCTGTCTAGTAAGGACCTTCCCTGGGAAGAAATATGTAAAAAGAGAAGAAAGAAGAAAGCAGCTTGAACACGAACGTCCAGGCCGTATACAGTATTCCAGGGATGTCCTCAGTGCCTTTCCACAATGGTACAAACACTTTTCCTTTCCTTTGAAAACGCCTTGCCTGATCTGTTCTAGGATAGCACAGACCCTTCTCATGATTGCATTACACAGCTGAATTAGTTTTTCTGTGACAAACTAAATCACTCCAGTATTAGCTTCACTTCGATCTTGTATGCTCCTCAGTAAAGCAGAAACTCCTCTGTAATAGCCAACATTATTTTAAAGATTAGTTCTATTATCAATCTTACATTCCACTATATTTTCACTACTTCAGGTTGTCCGGTTCCTTCATCATTATATTCTGATCTTTTTCACTATTAAGAATGCCTCTGAGCCTTAAGTATACTATATTTGAAGTCAGACTTAGCAGAACTTTTCTGAATAGCATTTTAGTTTGCTTTTTTTCAAGAAAAAAAAAAAGGGGGGGGAGAAAAAAAAGAGAAAATAAGAGGATCTGGTAGAAGACAGGAGGCAGGGGGATTTGCCAAGGCATTCCAAGGATAAACAACTTCGGTCATTGCCACTCTGATGTTAGGAGCAATGACACTTCAGATATTGATGAGACAATCTGCCCTGGGTTAACTCCACTCTTCTTTGAGGGGAAAACTCACACTGAAGTCCATTCAAAATCAGAAAAGCGATTCTGTATAAACAGGATGGGAATTTGTGTTCATCCCCTCTCTGCAAAGGGGCTTAAGCTTACAAACAGAGCATTCTTCAGACAATTCAGACCAGAGCCTGAAAGTCATATCTGGTTCTTTCTCTCTCCTGTTTTTATGCTGTTTTACTGAACTGTAAATACAGCATTTGTAAAGGGCATTGGATTAACAGTGTCACAGACTGAAGTTCTCTGTTTATATTCAGAACAGATTTTGTTATAGTAATCTTACTCCTCCCATCCTGACCTTTAAGTGACTCCCAATAAAGAGCAGGAGACATAGCCCTGATTTCTGAGAATTTGCTATCTGATTAACATGAAGGTGCACAATTATCAAGTAGACCAAGGCAAAAGGCCATTTCCCCAGTTACGGAACTACGAAAATATGTAAAAATTAGAATGATAATGTCACTGTGATTAAGTAGTTCTCACCAAGCTAAAAATTCTATTTTCTCTGGTATGTTTGGAAAAGGAAAAAAAAATATGTGGTTGATAATACTGGGAATGAAGATGTTGCGTTAACCAATATGCAGAATAAGAGGCTGGACAAGCATTTTAATCATCTAAAAATTTAAGTTCCAACTACTTGCTTTGTTGGGAACTTGCAACTTGGAACAGTTTTGATGTCTATGAAGAGGAGAGACACAGGAATGCAAGGTGACTTCTAGAGCTGAGGCTTAGAAAAACTGACTATGGTACCAATAGAAACCAGAAACAAGGAAGCAGAGAGAGAGTTTTGCCATAAAGCTCAAGCCACAGTTTCAGTTTCTTTAATCTTTTATTAATCATGAACATTGATGAAGAAAAGTTTGAGATTCAGGAGAGAAGTCAGTGACCACAGTTAAAAACAGTTCAGCAGGTGAGTCAATCTACAGAGACAACTGGAGAGAGAAGCAGGAGGAGTACCTTCACGGCTGAGGAACTACATACTGCAAGGAGGTACAAAGAATTCATCAGTGCCTGAAACAGAGGCAGTAAAGGCTGAGCAAGATCAAGCTTAGTGGCACATAAGTGGCAGTGAAGAGGTTCCAGCTCTGCTCCCAGCTTTGCAGCTGGGATTTACTCTGGCCAGTTACTTATTTATAACTGGGTTTCCTCGATTATGAGCACCTGGCATGGGCATTGCAGAGCTCAGTCAGCAAATGCTTGCATAGTAATTAGAAAATATAACATGCTACAAGATGGTTAACTCGTAACTGGTGCAGGTTAGCAGCAACCAAAGAGCAGTCTCCTCTGAGATCTGACTGGCCTATCAGTCAAAGATACTGACCAGAAAGTACTCACCGCTGCCACCAGCCTTGGCAGGAAGACTCAGTATAACTTAATGACTGAGTCTGTCTCTCTGCCTCAGAGATGCTCCTGCTTCTCTGCTTAGGATGCTTTGAACTACAGATCTATGGGTTTGAAGTTTGCACAGCTGCTGCTGTATTTTGTCAATCTGACATCAGAATAATCTTCACTAAGAAAACTTGCAGTGCTTATTAAAAAA
>Ga0181612_171947_pt1 | contig 10455 bp, 5 predicted proteins | sample HoacroProtozoa21_FD_119630 | JGI IMG/M metagenome (GOLD analysis project Ga0181612, IMG submission 119630) | Hoatzin crop microbial communities from Cojedes, Venezuel. Combined Assembly of Gp0051906, Gp0051904, Gp0051908
ATTTTACTAGATCAATGTATCAGATTATCTCTATAACAGATTGAAGACTTTTTTTTTTTTTCTTTCTTTTTTTTTACTGTTCACCTCTGCTACTTTCAGTGAACTGCTAAATTTTCTGGCAGTTGACTCTTCTGGGTCCTACGTGGTCTGTTAAGACTGACAGCAGTCTGAATTGCCTGTAGTAAAACAGAAAGACAGCATATATTTGCATGTAGAATGGACATTTTAAAGATTTCTCATATTTCCCAGCGGGTTAATTACAGAACCTTTTCTTCTCTGCAGTTAGTTAGCATGTAGGATCAAGAGGAGACCCTGAGCCCAAAGTAATCTGTATGCTTGCTAACACTGTGTCAAAAATTTTAAATTATCTAGCATGTAACTGTATTATGCAGATGCAAGTGTATTATTGAAGGAGAAGAAATAGGAGTAATTGCTTCCTGGTTTTGAGAGGGGATGTGCATTTGAATGTCAAGGCACGTGTTCTGGCTTGTGCGGTGAAGTTGCAGTAATCTTTATATAGTCAATGTCATTGCCTTCTCTGCATTATAAGTTGTAGAAGTGCAACTGGATACTTTGCATATCATGAAATTAAAAATCATGTAAATTGCCTTTGAATTTCGTACTGTGTACTGAGTAGGTCTCAGCCCAGTATTAAGTTAGCTTGAATAAATGTACAAAGAAGTGTTATTACATGTTGTTAGTATTTAAAGGCCAGGAGTTGCTTATAGCGCTTGGTCACTTAAATGAGTTGGTAAAGATACAGGAATGTCATATGTTACGTTTATCTGCTTAAATATTTATGGATTGGGTTATTTTCAGAATAGTTTTAAATAATCCATCAGGTACACCTTTTGACCAAAGTATTGCTTATGAGTTACATTTTGATTTCATAATCCTTTCTTGCACAGAATCACAGTACACGTTAAGAAGTTTCCTTCTGAATGCATGAAAAATGCCTTACAGGATGCAAGACCCCTGATAGGGCACACTGCAACTCATCGCTCTATCCTTTTTGCATGTAGTTAATAGGTACAGAATTAAACCTACTTCTGCTAGTAACTGGTTTCATGACCTTAGCTGAAGAGTAGAGCAAATATTAGTAGTTCCATGATGACAGTTTCTATTCCATAAGGTAAGAAATAATTACAGAATATTTTCAGACTTTTTTGCGGGGGTGTACATGTCAAGGAGGTATCCAGTCGTACTCTCCTGCCCCAAGGAAAGATGAGACTATACCTAATGTTATATGAAACATTAGGCATGAAATTGGACTGAAAGCCTTGAAGAAGTGTTTGAAGATCAGGCTCTTTAGTATGTTGATATGTTAACGTACTAGAAATAATATAGCAGAACTTCAAAGTAGCATTTCTGAGGGAAGAGGGACGAAGGAAGAGTGTAATATGCTAATAATTCTCCTTATTTGAAAGTTAAAAGGACACTGAAACAGCAATTGCACTGTTCACTGCATGCTGTTAAATGACAGATAATCTCTTCTACGTCCCATTTTTTCCTTAATAACTAACCTTTCCTTTCTCCTCCTGGTAGAAATGTGTATGTGATTCACATATTATGTGAGTAGAAGCAAAAGTATATGCTATTTGCTACAGGTGGAATATTGAAACCAGAGTTCCCTTTTTAACATAGTTGCAGGTTTATGGAAGTTTGCACTGATTTGTATTTTTCCTAAATTCTCAGCAAGAGGAAGATACAGAAGAAGGAGGCACAAGCACTCTGCTATCCTGAGCACTTCAGAATATGCTTCAAAGGTGTCTTCTCTTTTACATTACTGTGCCCCTGTGGTATAATGGCAAAGCCCCCATCAGCTGAAATTGTCAGGCTGGATTGCAGTAAGGGACTGCTAAAATGTCAACCTGAAAATCTAACCCTTTGAAGTATAAATTAGATTTTGAAAAAACCAGTTAGTGGAAGGTCTACATAGATAGGGCCAAGTGCTTAATAGCATCTACAAATGTGCTATTTTTGGCTACTATTCTGCAGGTACCTTTTGAATTTCTGGCTTCAAAACAGCACTGAAATCCCTTTTCCTTGCTAAGAATAGACCGCCTTACAATTTTCTTTCTCGGTCAGAGGTGAGCAGAAAGTGTCACAATGTATGCTTTGCTTTAGAGTCACTGAGCCAAGCTTTCCATCTGTAGGAGTTATACTCTGAAGTCTTCAGAGGACCAGGAGCAAGAGTGCCTCCAAACACTTCCTCTCTCTCTCTCCCTTGCTCACAGATATTTTCCGTTTTCCGGTGTAGACCTACCTTCTCCTATGTGGGTGCCTCTCTGCTGGGGACACACTTCACATGCAGCTGCATCTGGCCAAAATAATATGTAATCTGCAGATAGTTGCAGATAGTTGTGTTGAGCCCTGCAGGTGTGGGAGTGTTGAGCCCTGCAGGTGTGGGAGTGGGGCTTCTTCGGGTCCTGGGTGCTCCTGAGGGTCACTGCCACCTCCTCCTCCTGCTGCTGCTGGGTCTCCCCCTGGTACTTCCATCTGACCCACTGCCACAGCCTTGCTGGGTTTGCTGGCTGGGAAAGGCAGCGTACACTGGGAAGCATACAAGGCAGGTAGCTGTACTTGGGTGAAGCCCCTGCTGCAGACTCGCTGCCTGGGTGTGACTGTTGATTTCTTCAGTTATTTGTGATCAAGACCCTTCATACTTTGAACATGGTTTATAATTGCACATCTACATTTTAACGACACATCTAGCCATGTATTACAACAGCCACCAAAAAGTCTTCCTCACAGGATCACTGTTTTTTTCCCCACCTAAAATTACTCCAGGCCTTTACTTAATTTGAAGATTCAGTTTTGGTGAGAGTTTCTTTAGTGCTTTGGTTGAGAAAGTTAACATCATTTATTCACTGTGCAACAGACCATGGTCTGCCAAAGTTTGAACAGAAAAATTCAGTAGCAATTCCCCCCTTCCTTCTTTCCCCCAACCAACCTGAAGGAATGTGGATTGTATCACCCAGTTTTGGAGAGGTGTTTCTTTAATTTGGTGAGTCCCCTTCAAAATTGTGGGTCAAATAGCTGACTAAGCATTCTTTCGTGTTCAGAATTCCCAGCTCTGAAATGTTTACTTCTTGAAAAGGGTGAGTTTTAAAAGTGCTAATAATAAAAAAGTAATTAACACTTCAGCTACATAGTCCAAAACCAATTTTCAGACTGATCTGAAATATGTAGTGATACCTCCCAGCTGTTTGTTTTAACAGCCACATCACACCTTATTCTATGGGAGAGATTCACATGAAAGTTGTGTTTCTGGGTGATGGCAAAATCTGGCAGATTACAGAATACTGTGTATTTATATCATGGCATTTTGTTAAAAAAATTACATTTAGACAAATAGTGTCTCCATGATTCAGAGAAGTCTAACCAAATCTTCATCTAGTTACTACTTAGAGCAAGTAACGTTTTAATGCCTTATCTCCTATGGGGGAAATGCTCATTAAAACTCCATTTAATTTGGTGTTAACGATGTCATTAGCTCCTCCACATGTTTCATGTGAGTCCTCCCCCACATCTGCATTCTTTTTCCCAGTTTTCCTCCATTCACTTGCTTCCCCAGTTTGTCTGTCCCCGAAATCTCTCCTGTTGTGTTAATAAATGCCAGGCAAGACTATGTAGCATATTTTGCAGATTCAGAAGCAGCAGTAGAACGTGTGCATTGAAAAGAGTTTTCTTTGTGAATGTTTTGTTGCATTTCTCACATGCGTCTGTGGCTTTAGAGGTCTGGGAAAACAGCCTTACGCTATAGGAGTACATTTGGTTAACAAATCAAGTGTCAGCCAGGAGAAATAGTTTCCAACTTCCAGGTGTTTTTGCAGAAACGGTCTTGCTGTGCCTCCCATTTAAATTTTGGCTGGTCTCAAATGCCTTAGATTCTTCTTGGAAAAAGAGAATCTGCTTTTTGTTGTATCTAACTAAAGATGCAGACTGAGTATTTTTTTAACCTATATGCTTTCGCTACTGTGTTTTGCTTCTATTTGAGCATCTCGGTTGGAATTGGCTTAGTTGAGATCAAATGTTAGTTGAGTTTTTTATCGTAGAGACTCAGAGAAACTGGATAAATAATACGCAATATGAGGGGTAAAATATGCAATTATTCTACTTCAGCTTGTTTAAGAAAATGTATAGCCAGAGTTTGCTGGTAAGTGGAAAATATTTTATCACCATCTTACCATGAAGCTGATGTTCTATTTTTTGCTTTTCACGTGAATTTAAAAGAACAGATAATCTAGTTTAGCTGTTGTAAACATTGAAGTGGTTTTGCTAGCTAACTGCATTGCTTGTTTTTGTGTCGATGGGGAGGGGATGTTGACAGGGTTGGTTGATAACCCCTTTTCTTGTTGTAGAAGATCTTGTTTTCCACACCTAGTACTGTGACATGGTGGCTGCTGTTACTAGGAAGAGTTTTAGAGAAAGGTCGTTGCTGCCTTCCTGTAGCAGCTTTGTGCGAGGGTGCCCGGGCCTGGTTTGCTTTGATAACTGCTCGCTGTAGAGGCTTTGGTGACCGCTGTCAGGAGGCTGGGAGTGTTAGTCCTGCACCAGCCTGGGTACTTACACAATCTTTTCCTCCTTACGAGTTCTGTGCCCTGCATCCCAAATGTGTTTTACAGTGAAGAATCCTTCTCCTTCAAACCTCAGATAATCTCCATCTGCTCTTCAAAGTACAATTTAACTGTAGCATTTTCTTCAACAAGGTATAAATTTTCCATTTTCTTCTATGTCCTACTTCACTGGAGATAAGATTTAGAATAGACAGTATAATACACTGCCTACAATGAGAGAGGGTGGAAAGATTCATAAATACTAGGTTGGCTTAATTCCTGCTGCTATGAAACTGCTTGAAATTGAACCTTGTTTGCTGGCACACTTTGATTGTGGAGTTGACACCTTTTCTGAAGAAAAACAGTTGTCAAAGAAATTTGAAATAAATTGATTGATCACTTAGATTTATTTTTTTCAAATTATTTTTAGACTGGCTTCCTAAGGGATGAATTTTGCAGTCTCCCTGTCTGCCTGTTCAGCCATTTATCACTACTCAATCTCCTCCCTATTTTTCAACACATTGCTTGATTTCATGCAAATTTGACAGAGCCAGAAGTCATTAGATCTAATCATTAGTCATAAGATCTAGTCATTAGACTTAAGTCTTTAGTCATTAGATCATCTTTCCCGTAAATTTAATAAAAACTACTGGTTGGTTTGATGATAGAGATCCAAAGTGGTCCTTTCACTGTGGGGGAAAGACAGGCAAAGCCTCAGCCTGGCAGCAACCGGGTGGCATCCTCGCATGCGTCCTTGTTGGGGCTGACACATGGTGAGTGCAAAGGGGAGAGCAGTTACTCCTCCAGCCACAGAACATTTTGCTTCTTGCACAGCACTCATATTAAAACAAATATGCACTATGAAGAAAATATTGCAGTGGCAGAAGAGCTTTAGTGGACAGACACATGAAAACATTGAGATACAGTTTGTTAAAAAATATATATTTTGTTGAATGTTGCTTCCTTGGACAGCTAGGTTCTTTACTTTTCTTAATCTTCCTGTTGGTAAGAAGAATACTCTGTCAGGTTTTCCAACTCCGTTTTGATAGTTGTCTTCAGTGTTTCATAATTACTGTTCCTAATAGGTTCCTCAGAGAATAAATTAAGCCAAACTAACCAAGAAGTCCTTGTAAGATTTCAGCAGCAGCAAATGGTTTTTGCCTAAATTTTCTTTCCAAGTGAATCTGATTTTGGTTGTTTGGTTGGGGTTTTTTTCTCCCTCTGGCAAATAATTATAAGCAAGTGATTATAGTTACTAAAAGAAAGCAAAAGAAGACAGTGATGCCTTTAAAGAAGTTGTCATCCAGATTCCTTTTTGCTTCTTCGTTCTTTTAGTGAATGTATCCTAATTGCATAGAGTTGATTACAAGCATAGAGAAAATTTTTGCTTAAAAAGTTACTTATTTAAAATTTTGCATTTCTGTCAGTGAGTATATGTTAACAAGTGACAAGACAAACTGTATTTCTCCTTACCCAGCTGAGTTGAGTTCATCCCTTCTAATGGTTCTTTACCTAAGTAAATCCATGTATCCTTGTTTAATAAATGTTGCTGAAAATGTGAAGGTAGGATCCTGGCTTCACTGAAGTCAGTATGTGATAGACAAAGTGAATTCACATGTTCATTAATTTTTCCATTTAATACTGTAGATTTTTTGCTTTTTCTCAGGTATTTATGCGGTCATATTTAGATAATCAAACAAAGTAGATTAACAGCTTGTTTATAATACAGTGACCCCTTTATGCTCTTCCTTTGTCACAAATTCATAGAGTTATTAGCAGAAAATCAAACCATTAGATTACATTGAAGGAACTGAGATTGCGCTATGCATAGATGCCTGTGTCTTTCAGAGACTTCAGGGGGTCTGATTTGTTATTCATTTTATGTAATTAATGCTGATGTGCTCCTCCAAATTCCTATAACAAATTATGATGAAAAGTTCACACATGAAGAGTTTAAATATGCTCGAGTTACTTATACTGATAGGAGGAAAATGGACTTTTCATTCCTCTCTTCTGCTGGCTCGACTTTTAGAAGCACTTTTTTCTTTGGTCAAGTCATACAGCTAACAGGCCATGGTGTGCATAGGAAAAGAGAAATATTCCACTGGCTCTTCATTGATGTCATTTCCATGAAGTTGGTGAAGTAATTGCACTATTCTTCTTTGATCAAAAAGTACACTTACAATAAGAGAGGTTTTTGTTATTTTGTTGATAATTCTTTTCTTTTTTCTGTCTGATTATCCTGTACGTGAAGGAAAGGATGTTCCTCATGCCCTCAAAATGGTACTACCAGATGGACTCTCTTATAATGGATTTAGTCTGTTACAAATACAGCATTGAGGGGAAAGAAATACCACCATGAATAAGGGAACTACGTATGGAGGAGATTACGGACCAAATTCTGCAAAGCAGCACTTTGTCTGCCGAGCTGCGGGGATGCTCTCTGGTGCACCTTGCTGTGGGCACAGCACCACGAGCTCTGCCACATCCCTGAATTGCTGGAAGTCCCACGGGGAGGGCGAGTGCAGCTGTCACCAGCTCTGCCGCACATCGACTGCGGCTGCAGCCTTTGCCCAAACCATTAAATCAACCTCCTTCTCTGGAGGTTATTCTGTTACAAGGCTTTTTCTGGAATATGAGCTGGAAAAGATTTATTTAGACTACCAGCTGTGTTAATGAAATAAATGTGACTGGTTTAATTAGCTATTGGTGTGTATCATATAGCTGCAGTGTCAGACATATGTCCTGTTTTTAGTGCCAATATAAGTGCAAAATAAGGGGTTTTTTCGAATGTAAATAGCCTTCTGGAAGACAATAATTTGTTATATAATGCTAGCAAAGCTTATAAATCATAGATAATACATGCTTTGGGACCAAAGTTACACCATTTTCAGCATTGATCTTACATATCTGTTAAAGCAAGCTGTATCCTCTTAACCTGGGGTTAAGCTTTGGCAACGAGATGTGAGAAAGCAGAGTAGTTGCAGATTCTGGGAGCTTGGAAGGCGTAATGGAATAGAAAACACCAGTTGTCATCTTTTAAATCTTTTAGAGAGCCTTAAGGATGCATCATGTTTTATATATCAGTTAAAGCTGATAAATGATCGAATAGAACGTTTTGGCTTTTTCTGTAAATGACACAGCTCATACATTGATTCTTTCTATCCGAGACAAAAGTAACCCTTTTGAAATTGTTGTGGATTTCGGTGGATTTTTGTGAGTTTTCAGATCAGATAGTAATTTCACAAGAGGAATTTGAATTAATTAGATTGTACTATTTATAGCATGGTATATTTTCCATGTAGGCATGGTCGAATAATGAGACAATCAAAGGTGGTTTGTTTATGCTGAAACTCAGTTTTAAGCTCTTTATTCTAAGGATGGATCACATTCTTTCTTAAATGAACAGTGATGATACAAATGCAGGGTTTCATTTGTGCTGCTGTTTGGAGATCTTGACGAAGCTGGCCACAAGGTATTTTATCTTTTTGTGAAGGTGAGCCATTTGATACATCACGTGCTCCCAAGCTTAAAAGAAATCCCAGTGTCAGTGTGAAAACTAGACAACATACTTAGTGACAGATGACATGCTGGTATTTGAGAGGAATCCAAGTAGCAACTTAAATCTTTTCATTGAAAGGAAAATAGAAAAAAAACCAAGCTGAATTCATGCAAAAGCTGGATTGATTTTTCTAGTGGTTGAGGTTTTCCATTTACTGCATGGGTTTTTTCTAATGGGGAGAGAGAGATTTCACTGCTGTGAGAGCAACACAGGCTGAATGACAAGAGCAGCATGGTTTTTATAGACCTAACTGTATGGCTTATCATCAGGTGTACAGTCAGCTTGACTGTGGATTCAACAGATGCAAGTGAAGTAGCTGACACGTATCTGAAATTTCATAAGTGCAGTGTACTGTATGGAAGACTGTGACATGATTCACTGCTAACTTACATTTTTATGGGGAGATCAAGGGTATTAAGACTGTTTCTTTGATCACATTAAAAGATTTGTGGCTTAATGAGTGCAGAAATGAAGATCCCAACCTGTTCGTCCAAATAATTAAAGGGACAGTGGAAGCTAGTGTTGAGACTTAAGGGATAAAATTAATTATTCATATTCACTTACCAGAATCTCAAAGCAAGAATGATTGCCGTTTTTGTAAGTGGATATGATTGAGACAACAGGGATAAATTGTTAACTGCCTGTGTGGGCTGCAGAATGATGTAGTTTGTATAATGATTGTCATAGAGATGTAAGACTGAGGTGGAGAAATAGAAAGCAGCAAAAGAGATGAAACAGAACATAAAATATTTTCTTACTCTTGATCAACATTCAATTGTTTGTCTTTGCTGTAGCTGTAAGTGAACAGGTTTATTGTTGTAGTCTTTTTTTGCCTCAGTTTTTGGAGAACAAAACTATGAGAACATCTGAAGTGAATTTTCACTGCTACACAAAGTTGTTCGAATCATGAAAAGTTGTTAGAATCATGAAAATGTCACATATGTAATTTTTTTTCTAAAAGATGAGTTCCAACTCGGAGAAGGCTAGTTGAGTACAGTAGGGAGAAGAAAAAGGAACCAGTATTCAAACCAGTAGCCTCTAGCAACCATTTAGCTCTTCCTTTGAATACCTGCTTTAGTCAGTAGCTTTCACAAGGGACTAATAATTTGCCCACATTGGTTTAGGGCATTTCAGAAACCTCTGTATTAGCACACCCCATGCTCTTTATACAATTGGACGTAAAAGATTAACTTTAACTTGAAATTCCAACCTTGGTCTGCAATGCTGACTTTATATACTTATTAAAGAAATTGAAACATACTTCAATGAAGTCATCTCCATGGTGTTTAAGATACTATGCCTTAACTGCACTTTTTAGGCATTAAAACACTGACAGTAGCACACAAAAATAGAAACCTATTTGGTGTTAGTTTTTCATTGAGTCTTCATATATTTGTAAAAATTTAATGCCAGTGTCTTAGTATGGGTTCTAGCAGGTTAGATTTAATGTACCTGAAATATATTTTGAGCCTGTAACAGGAGGTGGAGTCCAATGAGTTTAGTCACAATCATTAACTGCCTCTCCAAACTGCTTTCTAATTGAGCCACTGATAATGGTAGGTGCTTCGTTGACTCCTCTGACTTTGTTCCTACAGAAGTCCTGCAACAAGTGAGTAATCCCTGGATGTGCCTATTCTGCAGTCAGAGCATTAATTGAAGTCTGATGTAGCAATACTTGTGCTGGAAAACAAGGAGCGAGGCTGCGTACTGGGTGCAATCCCGCCACGGCATCCTGGCTAGATGTCTCTTCGTGGAGGTCCGTGCTGTTGCAGGTGTTGCTCTTGCTGCTGTATCTAGACGTCCTAATTAAGATACTAGCAATCAAGCTTGTTTGGAAATCATAAAATGATATCAAATATGTGTAAACGCAGCAAGATTTAGAAATTACAGCCATGGAGAGCGTCATACAATAGAAGCGGATCCCGCAGTAATTAGCGTCCTCCTAGACGCATTGTTGAGGGAATCGTTTCGGGAGCTCTCCACTCTGCCAGACACAAAGCACGCGGGGAAAACTGCTGCTCCCAGGCTGGCTTGCTGCTCTCACCAGATTTTTAAGCAAAGGCCCCCAAAAGCTGTGCATAAACAAGTGACCTCGAAGTTTATTTTAAGTGGGTTACACGTTTTCGTAAAAATCATGGTGCATAAATAAATAGAATGCAACATTAATTTTAATCAGTAAGTAATGGAGATAGAGGAGTATTTTTATTGAATACTTCTAGGAAAGAAAGTTTATCTTCTGGTGGTGAAAAGAATGGAAAGGCTAAGTGTTCCCCGTTGTTAAGAGAATCTCTTGCTGGGACAAGTAGAGGAGCGTTTTCCATGTCTGTAGCAGAC
>Ga0181612_134350_pt1 | contig 10454 bp, 7 predicted proteins | sample HoacroProtozoa21_FD_119630 | JGI IMG/M metagenome (GOLD analysis project Ga0181612, IMG submission 119630) | Hoatzin crop microbial communities from Cojedes, Venezuel. Combined Assembly of Gp0051906, Gp0051904, Gp0051908
AATTTAAAATTTTAAATAATAATTTAATTAATTTATTAACTTTAAAATAATAATTAATAAAAGTATTAATAATTTAATAATATAATAATAAATTAATTACTAATTAATATTTAAAAATACTTAAAAATAATTATTAAAACCATTAATAAATCATTTAAATTAAATTTTTATTTAATTTTTCCTTCTATTTCATATCTTCATAAAATTTATTTAATATCATACAAATTTCATTAAATATTTCCACCATAGTTAAAGTATATGGTTTTGGATTTTTTCTTCCAGTATTATATTCTTGAGCTAAAAATTTAACACTATCACTATCACAAAATTTATTTTCAATTTCTTGATCATTTAATTTTTGATATCCTTTATAGGGATAATTTTTTAAAATAAATTTTACAAATTTAATAATACCTTTATTACTTAATTCATAAATTTCATTTATTTTTTCTTCTTTACTAATTTCATCATCATCAGTTTCTTCAGAATAAGGAACTATTGTTTGTGAAAATTTTCTTTCATAATCAATATTACTTGTATTATCTAAATCAATATTAAATTCTTTAGCAATTTTAATTATTTCTTTAAACCAATCTTCCTTTTTATAATTTTCATTTTTTAAATTTTTTGCTTCTATAATACAATCTTCAATTTCTTGTAATAAATTATTTTTAACTTTTATATTTAAATATAATTTTTTTATCATTATAATATAACATTTACTTTTTAATGTTAATTCTTTTTTTTCATCTTTAGTTTCATAAATAAATAATATATTTTCATATTTTAATACTTCATTAAAACAATCAATTGCTTGGTATAATAATTTTTTGAAAATGCTTTTTTTACTTGATTAATTAAATTTATTCCTTTATTAATCCAAGATTTCATACTAATTAAATTTAAATAATTATTTGATTCATTTAAAATTTTTTTATCTTTATCAAAATAATTATTATTTTCTAAAAACATTACCTTATCATCTGGTAAATTCTTTTTTTCTTTATTTAAATTTTCAAAAATTTTTCTTGCTATATTAAAATTATTATTATTATAAAACTTTTTTCCTTTTTCTAAATAAACTTGTAATAATTTTAATTTTAAATCAAAATAAAGTTTTTTATTTTCATCATTATCATTTTTAAAAGGTTCTATTATTTCATTTAAATATTTAAAATCAATTTTTTCTATTGAAAAAAATAATTATATAATTTTTGTTTAATTTCTTTTATTTTTGTTTTTTTTTTATTTTTATCTTCTCTTTTATCATTATTGTAATTAATTAATCTTTAATATAATTACATAATTCCTTTAAAATGTCAATAATTTCTTCTAAACTAGCTTCATTATTTTTATATTCATTTTCATTTCCAATAAATTTTAAATCATTAATATGATTATTATAACTTTGTATAATTTTATAATTTTTATCAAAATCATTAATATTTTTAGCATTTTTAATAGTTTCAATATACTCTCTAAGTTTTCTATAATTTTCATTTTTTTCTCTATTTTTTTCTTTATAATTTTCAATAATATTACTAAATTCAGAAATTTTTGTCTTAGTTAATTCTCTATGATTAGTAACATTCTTTCTTTCTTAAATTTATTTTTAATATTAGGATTATTAATTAAAATTTCTGCCAAACATCTAAAATACCATTAGGATCAATAAAAAATTTAACTTTAACTCTCACTTTTTTTTGGCATTTTAGGAATTTGTAAATCAAATCCACCTAAGTGATCATTATTTCTATATAATTTATCTTCTCCTTCATAAACCTGGACATTCATTTTTTCTTGATTATTTATTGAATTCAAAAATACTTTTTCCATTGAATAAGGAATTGCTTTATTTTTATCAATTATTATACATATTTTTCCATCTTTTACATCTGTACCTAATGGCAAAGGAATTTATTGATGTTAATCTATTTTATCCTGCAAACCCTATCTTAGAAGAACTTTAGAGTTCTCTCTAATGATAAGTTTGCAAATAAATACTATGAATCTTAAAACTTTTCGAATAATTTTAAAAGTAATTAAAGGTTTTTAGTACTAGTAGATTATAATTAAGAAAGATTAATAATTTATTGATTGATTAATTTTGCCTAGAGAGATTATGAAAATCATAAATTATATTTCTTAATTGAAGTTTAACTATATGGTTTTATACCAATGTAGTACCTGGTTGATTCTGAAAATATCATATGCTTGTCTCAAAGACCAAGCTTTGCATGTCTTAGTATAATTAAAACAGTTATAGTTTATTTGATACATTAAAGGTATAAAGGTAAAAAACTAGATTTAATAATACATGAAGAAACCTCAAGATTGTATTTATTAGATATTCCAACTATGTGAATCATAATAACTTCTCAAATCTCATTTTTGTGATATACATCATTAAGCTTTTGACCTATCATGCATTCTATGGTATTGTATTGAACTATAATGGCTCTCAAGGGGAAAGAGAATTAGGGTTCTATTAATGAGAAGAGCCAGAAAAAAGGATACTACAACATCTTCCGATTTTGAAGGTTCTAGCATATTACTCAATCCTGACTCAGAGATGTGGTGACAAGATATAACGACGAGATTAAAATCTTTATTGTTGTGAGGATATTCCAAATTGAACCAGTCTTTTAGAGGAGAAGTCTGGTACCAACAGCATGGTATTTCCAGCTATAATAATGTATTTTAAAGTTGTGCAGTTAAAAAGCTATTAGTTGGATTTCAAGGAATGTATGTCCCTCTGGAATATGCTACCTTCTAGTCATTGATTGCAACTGTGAAAAAATTAGAGTGTTTCAATCAAACTTTTTCAAGAATACATTAGATGGAATAATTAATGTAGATAGAATCTTGGATAATTCTAAGTTTCTAACAATAGGACAGTTTTGGATATTTAAATGTAGAGGTGAAATTCTTGGATTTATTAAAGATTACCTTATAAGAAAGTATTTGTCAAGGATGTTTTCATTAATAAAAAACCAAAGATAGGCGAACAAAGACAATCAGATATTGTCTTAGTTCTATCTTAAACTATGCAGTTGAACCTGTTGGACCTCTATGAGGAAAAATAAGTAAATCATATCAACTAGTAAAGGAGAAGTATTAACAAAGTTTCTGCTATCATTAACAAAAATTTTACTAATAACTAACTGAGATTTAAAAATTTAAGTTATAAATTGAAACAATTAAAAAATTCATAAAAAACTTAAATGATTGGATAAATCTAAATTTTAAAATATGGATGGCTTTGCTCCCATATAGATGAAGAACTCAACAAGAATGCTATTATTCAATGTAAATTACAGAACAATGAATCATTGGATATTCTAATGTACCTTTCACTAGTGCAAGCTAGTATAATTGTTTCAGTGAGCATAATACAAAAAAATAAAAATGAATGAAAATATATCATATGAAATGAATTCTCTTTTGTATAACACATTTTATTTGAACATATGAAGAGAAATTTTGAAATTATACCTAAAATAAAGTAAGATGACTCGTGGATTTATGTATATTATTAAGAGATGGGAAAAAAATTAATAATGATTGTCTTAATAATGACAATTAAACAGGAAATAAATAAATTGGAAAATTTTGATTGAATCTTCCAATTGAAAATCAGGTTCGACAAAATAAGAAAGAGATATTAAATAGGTCGAATAATAGGCAAAGATAGTGAAATCATCCTGATGAGTTTTTTCGAAACAGGGGAACTATCAAAGAATCTAGTTCCTTAGAACTGGAGATCTAAGATTGAGATATGGTCGTTTAAATCTAAATATGGATGAGAGAAAGTAAGGGAGTAAGAACTTTGAAGAAAATAAGATAATGAAAAGATCTGAAATAGTTGAGAATGAAGCGGTAAAAACTGATGGTCATGCTGATGGATATTATGTTAAATACTCTAAAGTTCCAAATAGAGGAAGTGCAAAATGAAGTCAATCACATCATTAAAGGCTTGGACTATTAAGATACAGTTTGTAGAGGAACTATTGTGATTTTTTCCAATTTTTTTACTGTCTAGTATTTAAACACAACAAATGAATCTACTTTATATGTTAGTGTGAGAGTGGAGAAACTCATATGTAGAAAGAAAGTGAAAGTGTGAAACCTCAAGGTGCCAACATTGACTGTATAAGTAAGAAGGATTTGAGTATGAGCATATCTGGTTGGACAAGAAAGATGATGAACTATACCTGAATAGGGTAACCCACAATTCTTTTTTATTCGTAAAATAAATTATTTAATAATCATTAAAAAATAATATAATATATTAAATATTATATTAAAAAAATTAAATTAATTTTATTTAAATTAATAAAAAAATAAAAGACATTTAGAAACATAAATAAATAATAATTTTACAATAATAAATTAATTAAATATAATATAATAATAATTAATTATTTAAAAATTTTAATATCATACTATAAACAAGTTCAAAATCACTCATCAAAATAACATGTGGTGCATTAGGAATAATACCTAATTGAGCATCTTTTACTCAATGATAAGCTTTAATAACATCATCTAATTTAGAATTTTCATCCCTTTCACCATTAAGAATTAAAGTTTTACATTTAATATTTTCATACATATTTTCTTCTACACTTAAATTATTAAAATAATTATTAACACTTTCATACCATTCATTAATTTTCTCAGGTTCAGGTCTAATATCTTTCAATTGTTCGTTCCAAAATCTTTCATCAGATTTTTTAAAATCATCAAAAGTTTTACAACTTCTTCTAGTTTCTTGTATAAAACCTTTAGGCAAAATTCCAGCTCCCATAAATATTAATTTTTCAATTTTTTCACTATATTTATTAGCAAAGAAAATTCCAGTATATCCGCCATCACTAAATCCTAATATATAAACTTTATCTTTAATATTTAATTTTTCAATAACTGCATTTACATCATCTGCTTTTATTTCATATGATGCAATATCTTTTCCTATTTCTGATCTTCCATGTCCTCTTGTAGTAATTAATATTATTTTATATTTATTTAATTTTAATAAATTATCTGTTAATTAACCCATTTCTCCTGGAATTCCAACCATTCCACCATGTAATAATATAAATGGTTTTCCTTCTCCATATACTTCATAATATATTTTTGTATCATGAGATATTGCATAGTCTCCTTTTGATAAATTATTTCCATAATCTATTGAGTTTTTATACATTTCTTCAGTTTCTAAGAAATAATGATGTTTTTGATTTTCTTGTTGTTCTTGAGACATTTTTTTTGTTGTTAATTAATTATTTATTTAATTTATTTTTTATTTTGACTTATATAGTTTTTTTATATATAATTTTTTTTGTGGATTTTTAGAAAGATTTTATTAAATTTTATGAAATTTTATTTATATTATATTTATTTAAGGGGTAAATATTTATTTTATATTTCTTTTTTTGTTAGTTTTAATATATGACATGAATAAAATGATATTTTTAATCTTTTTTTGTTTGAAAATTTTAAATTTTTAGTTCTGGAAAGTTAATTTAATAATTAATTTTATTAAAAAATATATAATTTGTTTTAATAAAATAATATATAAATATTTATATATTATATTTAAAATAATTTAAATAAAAATTAAATAATTAAAGTAAATATAATATTGTTTTTTAATTTAATATTAAATAAATGAAGATTGGGGATTTGGGAGATGGAGGTTCGAATCTCTGTTGACTTGAAATCACTTGTTTAAATTTGGGTATAGATTTTAAAGACTAATCAAAGTAGCTGCTTCCCTCTGAAATTTCACTCAGTATAAAAGGAATAATAATCAAGTTTTATCTGGTAAAACAAATGATTAATATATCAGGCTTTTTTTGTCTTGACCTATACTCAAATTTTAAATTTATAAGAACTCTTAGTTTTCTTAACTGAATATTGAGACAGAATGAATATTATTAATGAGACATTTTTAGTAAACAGAACTTTAGATGAGGGATGAAAATAACGTAGAGTTAAGGTACCTAAATGTACGCTCATCAGATACCACAAAAGGTGTTAATTCATCAAAACAACTGAGTGAAGGAGTGTGTCATGACTCACTGACTTAATGAATTAGCATGAAAATGGATATCCTCAAACTTATGACAGATACTAGACCGTCATTAAAAAGTAAGTAGTGATTTTTAAGAGTGAGTGGATGTTGTGGGAAACCTTTGTTGTAAGCCAGGGTAGAATTGCATCTAGTATATATCTTGGTGATAGTAGAAAATAGCCAAATGGAAAGCTGATGGCCGAAATGGAGAAGGTTCCTTTGAACAGCAGCTGATCAGGGGTTACTTGGTCGTAAATTCCTGGTTAAAACTATATAAGGTTCTCTATAACACAGAGTGAAATGGAATCAGGTTGAAATTCCTGAAGCTAATTGTGATTAGTGATAAGACAATTTAGATTGGAGAAGACACACTTTTCTTTGGAAGAGTTTTCTTTTCTTCATTACATGTATGAGGCTTTGAAATTGGTTTACCCATAGAGAAGGCTTTAAGCATAGTAGAGCGTCTACTTTTTAGAGATGACAGGTTCTCTAGTAATGACTGCAGAAAATCTAAGTCAGAATAATCACGTCTGGAGATACACATAACCAGATCAGGTCTCCAAGATTATTAGCCTCTGAACTATAGATAAGGAAAATCGGCAAAATAGATCCTTATCTTAATTGGGACAAAGGATTAGTTTTTTACTACTTCTACATGATTGATTTTTCTGTGTGTTGTCATCGATACATAGATGGTCATTAAATGTTAGGTGAAAATGTTCAGACAGATGTTGTTCAATGGATTGAAAAGCCTTATTTCTCAACTGCTGTTAAAAGTGAGGTTTTTCAAATATATTTAGTGAAAAATATATTGTAAGTTTTGCCTAATCAAAGGGATTATCCTTTATATGATGTATTTTGTTTATATAAGAAACAGTTTAAATTCAAAATTCTTTAGAGGATTGTACACAAATATCCCTTGAAAAATAAACATAATGTAAATCAAAATCCTCTTCCCACATTACATTATTTTGAAAATATATTGAGTGATTGTTGTGAAATTTCTAACTTTTCTTCTTTTCATATACAAAAATAAAAATACACTAATCTTTTTTTTTCATGGTAAATATAGGACATGATATGATGTATAAATTTCTGATATGAAGAGGAATTTCAATGGCTCATATACTCATGCAATTTTTCTCTTCAATATGTTCATCTGGTTGCAATTTGTTTATTATAACGCATTAATAAATCTACCTTTTTTCCAGCAAAAAATGATATATAAATTCTGTATTTAAAAATTGAAGACATTGACTTCCACCAAAACATATATAATCATTAAAGAAATTTGGATAGGATTTTTCCTGAGAACCCTTTATTACAACTTCCTCTTTAGATCTTGTAGAATTTAACCTATATAACAATTATATAATCATCACTTCTATCAATGTCCATGACAATAAAAGACTCAATAAGCTCAATTTCAAATGAACCATCTTTACATAATCCTAACGCTGATTGAATTTAGAATATCCTCTGTAATTTTCAAGGATATTTTTCTTTTACAAGTAATCTTTAGTCAATAAAAACTATAGATTCTTTATTTCTAAAATAGCTAAAAACATCAGTTATTTTGACAATATCATAAATATAGAAGCAATCTTCCACCAAAACATCCCTTATTGTTATAATTTATATCATCAATAAATTCAAGTTCTCTCTTATCTCCTTTAAGAGTGTTCTGCTTAATATTTCAATTTCAACTATATTTCTAAGAGTATTAGATTCATAAGTTTTAAGAGAATACTTGCATGAGAGCTTTAAACTTTTCTAAATCACAATGAAGAAATTGTCTTGAGAGAATATCAATCCCATAATTTGAGAATATATCCAATATAAGATAAAAAAGGAAGTGGCTGTATCTTTTAAATCATAATAATTCTTGAAATTTTCTCATAATATAAGAAGTGTGAACAACATTCCCTTAATATAATGTGAAGAAACATTTCCCACTAAATCAAAATTACCAACACAAAATCAGCTGATTATAGTAAAAATATTTTTCCATTATTACTGAAAAAACGCCTTCTTCATAATTTCTTTACATAAATATCAATTGGACGAAAGATAAAAAAGAAGCAAAAGAAGTTGTAATTTATATCAATATAAATTTTTTAAATTTATGATAAATGTTAATATTGAAAAATTAATAATAAAAATATAAAAATAATATTTTTAAATAAGAAAAAGAAAGGAATATAAAAATAAATAGAATAATCAGAAAATAAATCTTAAAGTTTCTGAAAATATATATTTAAAGAATGTAAATATTAACTTATATAAAAATAACTTATATACATTTAAATTACCATTTATTATAAAATTATATTTATTAATTGTTCTAAAATTTATGAAATAAAATAAATTTTATTTACTAAAAGTTTTATTATTTAAAAAAATTATATATAAATCGATTTAGTAATCTTTTTATAAAATTCAAATCATATTTATATCTTTAAACATTATTAGAAAAAATATTTAAATAAAATGCCAAATAAATTAACTAATTTGTTAAATGTTATTTTTCACAAATAACAATTTATCAAAACATTAAAGAGAAATAAAAATAAATGAGAAAATAAATTATAATTTTTTTTAAATAATTAGAATCATTTATTTTCAATTATAAAAATATTTTGAAATAAATTTATTTTTATCTCTGATAGAATTCTATAAACATGAAATTTTTTTATATTATAAAAATATTTTTATTTCCCAGCTTTAAAAATTTTATATATTTTAATAAATTTAATATAAATTTTATTTATATTAGAAACTTTTAATTATTTGTTTAAAATATCTTATAAGTATAGATGATTCAATTATATTTTTTTAATAACTAGAAATTGTTTAGAGAAAATCTTTATTCTATAATTTAATAAAATAAAACTTTGATTTTTTTTATGTTAAAATTTCTTATTTGAATATTGTTTTACATAATTTATAAATAAATATATTTATTGAAAATTAATTAAGAAATTAAAATAACTTTTATATAATATAATTTATTCCCTTTTAAATAATTTACTTTATAAAATTAAATTAATGAAAATCATATTTCTTAATAAAAATAAACTTTGTTTTTTTCATTTTTTCATTATTATAAATTTATTATTATCATTACTTTTTCTAAATTAAAAAATTTATTTCTCTAATTTTTTAAATAATTTTAGAATATTGTTAAAATAATTTTCTAAATTTTAATAGCTACTTTTTAATTAAAAATGGTATAATATTTAATAAAAATTTTTTCTATAAATTAATTTATAAATTATAAATTTTATTAATCCTAAAATATAGTAAATTTGAAAATGTTATTTAATTATTTAATATATGAATTTAGATAATTATTCAAAAGAAAGATTAATATAAATTTCAATAAAAAATATGGCTAAAAAAGAAAATTATTATAAATTAAAAAAAACAATATACTATATAATAATATTTTGACATAAATTAATATTTAAATATTAAGCTTAATATTCTCAAATCAATGATTATATATAATCATTTAAATAATAATTTTTAATAAATTAAATTAATAAACCATTATGTTTATATGTTTTTTTAAATTTAAATATTTAATGATTTTAATAAATAATTAATTTTTTAATTTTTAATAAACCAAGTTATCTTAATTAATTAATAGAATCATGTTGTTCATATTCCATATTATCATTTTCTTGTGGTTTATCAAGGAAAGAAATATCATTAACTTCTTCAATTAAATGCTCTTTTCTAAATTTAAAAATATATCCGTATTTATTATATAAATAATATAAACCGAATAATCTAACAATAATTATTAAAATAATTAAAATAGTAACAAAAATATTTCCACTACCAGAATAATTTTTATCTTCATCAAAAATATATTCACCATTATAAATTAAAGGACAGTAAGTATAAAAACTAATAATTTCACCATTAGAAATAAAACCAGTTAAAACAATGCTCATAGTTTTAATATTTTTAGTAGTATCAGGTAATTTAATAATTGCAGTAGCATATTTATTATAATTAATAATATCAACATAAAAAGAATAAATACCTTCTGGTTTAGAATTAATAAAACCAATACTTCCATTTTTAACAATATCTTTATATACTTTTAAATAATAAGTAGTATTATATTTAATATTTTCATATTCTATTGGTTTATCATCATCATCGTCATCATCATCATCTTCATTATTATTTTTTTTCTTTATTTTTTCATTTGATATTATAGCTGGTAATGCAATTGATAATTCATGTGTTTTTTTTCTATAATAATATTTAAATACTCCTTCTGGAAGATAAGTTGTATAATTTTTTATTGTTTTTCCTTTATCTGTTATATATTTAAATGTATATGGATATATTATATTGT
>Ga0181612_163943_pt1 | contig 10454 bp, 4 predicted proteins | sample HoacroProtozoa21_FD_119630 | JGI IMG/M metagenome (GOLD analysis project Ga0181612, IMG submission 119630) | Hoatzin crop microbial communities from Cojedes, Venezuel. Combined Assembly of Gp0051906, Gp0051904, Gp0051908
AACAGAATCACAGAATCACAGAATGGTAGGGGTTGGAAGGGACCTCTGTGGGTCATCTAGTCCAAACCCCCTGCCGAAGCAGGGTCGCCTACAGCAGGTTGCACAGTGATTTGATGCAGTTTATTGAATAATTTGATGCAATATGTTAGGAATTGTGAAGGCTTTTGGAGAGGGTTAGCTCTGAAAGCTATGATATGAAGTAATTGCGTTACTTTGAATTGCTATTTCTGATAACAGAGTAGTTCTGATGACTCTTTTGAAAAAGTATCAATTTTAATTTGTATTATCACTGGTTTTGGACTTAGTCCATGATGAGGAGTCCTGCTGCTCTAGGCTCTGTACTGAGATTTTTACAGGGCAAAAGGATGGCATCTATTGTTTTTTTCAGTCTTTATCAGATGCTTCTATGATAGGTGAGATAAACTAAAAAAAAAAAAAAAAAAAAAAAAAAGAGATGGCCCAGTCATTTAATATGGTAAAGATTGCTGTTTTCCCTTGCTTGCCAGTGAATATCTCCTCGCCTAGTGGGAGTGTTTGTAAATAAGGCAGCGTTTCCCAAACTGTTTTGCTTGCTGTCTGCCTTGCAGCTCTCTGCCCTCCGACTGCACTTTGTCCCGGCATCCCAATCCAGGCGTGGGCTTTCCTTTTGCCCATCGTGCCCGGGTGTGTAGCTCACTTTTTTTGTCTGTTGTCTCTATTTCAGTGATTCCTAGTCTGCATTTCAGAAACATTGCATTAAATGAAAGAGGCTTAAACACCAGAGAATCCACTTTCCCTAGCAAGTTGCAACAGTAGTGGCACTCCAGAGAAAGCAACACAGAGATGCATCTACTAGTATGAGTAGTGTTTGTGAACTGTTGCAGAGATGCACAAGTGAGGGTAGAACCTCAAGCACGTGATTATTTCCTGGTACAAGCATGTTAGTACAACCCAAAGTAGGACAAGCATAAGCTCCTCTCACACCTCAATGCTTCTAGGAGACTGAAAGGACAGAAGTCTTAAATGAATTGCCATAGATAGGTAGTCTTTGTATAAAAGTTTTATTATTCTTGTCTCAATATTAGGATAGCTATCTGTGTAAAATGGCACTGGAGATATGGCACTGTAGTTCTTACTGCTCTATATCTATGTGAGATAACGCCTTGCCCTTCGCATGCACATGTATGCAGTGAGCCTGTGATTCAGTTTACCAGGCTGTGTTGAGGTGAAAAGTGCCTGCACTGTAGCAGTGCTAGGAGTTTAAATCAAGATTATCTTTCTATATAAACCTTTTTCCCAGCATAAAAATAATTGTTTTACAGTTTTTTGAGCAGTGAGAATAGCGAAACAAATTATTTCAGTCTATGATTTATTACTTCACCCAAAATCTTTAAATTGTTGTTTTGAAAAAGATGTCAGAAAGATCTGTTGTGATCTTATTTTACCCCATTCATTTTTGGGGCAATATGTCACATTACTGTAAAGGATCCTATTTTGTATTAAGAACAGTTTCTGAGATGATCAGTGTTCATGCTAGGTTCACGAAAGAAGCAGTATAGATTTGTTTACTGGTTAGTAAAATGTTAGAATGAAAATATCAGAAATGCCATCCTTTCAGATAGTGTTAGTATTCAGATAATGCTAGTATTAGACAAGATGAGCATTAAACTAAAACCAGCTGAAACCCAGCGATTCTGTTGAAACATGTGTGTTGAGCTCATCACAGTAGTACTCAAGCACTTAAGGTGTGATGAGATTCTTTGTTCCTGAAAAATGTCTTTGTAATAAGTAAGGCAGAAATATCTGCTTCTTTTTCTATTTGGTGCCTGCATCTGACGGGAAGCCTACCTTCTGCTAAAATTCTGTGGGAGAAGAATTATATAAGAAGATATTTATTTTTAATTGCAGTTGTCACATTAAGCTGCAGTGTTACTCACCAAGCAAAAAATTATTAGGTAATATGTGTGTGAAAAGTAGAAAATGTCCTCTGAATTTCTCAAGATGTTATATTTAATTTCTTTCCAGAATTGCCAGGATGTAACTTCTGGCTTTAATATTGATGGAATTTAGAAGTTTCTTCTTGTTTTCACATATGTGCTTATGTAACATGTTAGCATTTTTTCCTGCTGGGTTCCTAGTTGACCCTTGCACATCCATCTTTTCTTCTCAGACCTGCCTACTCAGCCTTTCTACTGTTCCAAGGAAGTTGTTGCTTCTCTCCAAGGAAGAGTCTGTTGACAATGTAAGCTTCAGTGCATGGATAGCACAGTCACAAAATGGAAAGGCATGTTTCTTTGACAGAAATAGCCAATTCAAGACTTTCCTAAAATTATTGTCTAAACTTAACTAAAGTTATAATCAATGCATTAAAATAGAAAAGACAGAAGTGTCTCAGAAGAAGTTTTCTGTTGGTCATTCTAATAGCACTACGTGCAGGGTGTTTGAAAGTGTGTGCTCGCAGTCGCTTTGTAGGAAAGGTCTGGACAGAGGAATCGAATGCAGGGTCTGATGTCAGTTAAGAAACCCGTGAGAATAACAGCTTTAGAAGGACTAAGATCTTCTGTCTCTTTCCAGTTTGGACTTCTGTGTTGGTTTTTTTTTAATACCGCACTGCTCGCTTGGTGAAGTGTGCCCACTTCTGAAGACCTTCTCTTATGGATGCCTTATGATAAATCACTTTTTTCATGCTCTGAACTACTGTGGTCTTCCAGAAGCAAGTGAGAATTTATGATTTGCCAAATGTTTGGCAGGAGGAGGATAAAAGCCGCCTACTTCTCATGGAGAAGGCCACGTGCCAAATACAGTAAAACTGCCTTGGCTGCTTAGGTATTTGCTGAGCTTTCATCACTGTAACAGCTGAGTGTCCCTTCTTTGAAGGGAAATGGAGTATGTGGTGAACCTTCTTGTTTGGTTCTATGGGAAACAAAGGAATTAGTTTTTTCTTTATACCTAGGTAAGCTGCATCTTTTTGCTGCTAGTCTTAGTTTTCTTGCGTGTTACTACAGGGAAGTTAATTTAAGGAAGCTTATGTTGAGTTTTCTCTTGAAGGCAGTGGTTGTACTTACCACTTCTAGAGCATTCTGTTCTAAATATGAGCTACTGCCAAGAAAACTGCCCTCTGCTCCAGTGAGCTTACCTTCTGATGGTTTTCTTTTCATTGTACCTGTGGAGTATGTTTTCTTGTGGTCTTGGTCCCTTAGCTAGAGGTGTGTTTTTAGACCATTTGGAAGAGAACAATAGAAAGCTTCGTAGTAGAAAGCCACCCTGAAATTACCATGGTTAGTGCAGCAGGTTGAACACCAGTAGAATTCAGCAATGTGATGGTGGATCAGCACTGGAGTACACCAGTTTGTGGTAACGCCGTAAGGACCCTGATCAGCATGGCTAAACCATTTGCACTTCAGCAGAGAGATAATCTTCATACAGCTAGATAAAAGAAAATGTTCTGGAGTAGCTTTTGCAGTCTGGAGTGCTCAATTAGATATTGGTGTGCTAACAGGAAGCCTAAGTTGTAGCTTTGAGCAGCATGAAGTGGTTTGGATTGGCTAGCCTAGTAAATACTATCAGTGGAAAGGCAGCGGTGTTTTAGCAGTGTCAAAGATCAGCTTTGTGATGCCCAGCAGCATCCTCAGCCCTGCTTGGCTCTGGGGTTGCTGCCCAAAGCCCACTCCTACTTGCAGATGGAGCTGCCTGATGCCGAGAATGCTTCAGCCAGACTAGGAGCAGAGAACCTGGTGCTGTATTTGTGCCCTAGCAAGGCTACCTGCACTGGCTCCAGTGCTTTGTTTGAGTACCTGCAGCTGTACTGGCTGTCTTGAGTTATTGGAGGTTGACTCTGAGGTTTCTTCTTGCAGGGGGGGCTCTTTGCATGCCTTGCTACCGAATGTGGCGAAATGTGAAAGCTTTCACTTGCCTCTTTCCACTTCTAAGGATTTTGTGCATTAACTGTATCTGTCCAACAGAGAAATGAAGGTATGTGGGTTCTCACGTTGACTCTAGCATAGTGAGGAGCAGTGAGAGAAGTGGAAAGAATCAGCTGTTTCTTCATACGTCGACAGAGGCTGAAGGATTTGTAAAGCTGGTGATGTAATCTGAGGGAGTCACTTGCTAGTTTGTTAAAAATTGGATAGAATCTGGAGTTTGACAGAAGTATGAGATGAAGTAGCAGATACACTGCTGAAATTATATGCTGCACCTTGAAGTGACAGTTTTTCCTGGAAATTAGACAGTTTTTCTTGGTCTGTTACAGTTGAAACGTAGTGTAAAAACTGCAGCAGTTCTTGATAGTGGCTGAAATGCAGGCAGATAAAGCTATATCGGAAATGCATTTTTAAAATAAACAACCAAAAAATCGTGAATCTTGAATAATCTGTGGGCAAAGTAGACTGAAACTGCTTAAACATAGATTTGCTATCTTTTTGTTTTCTTGTATGAAGGAGTCCTAGTATTTTTCATGATGGCAGAAAACGATTGTGTTAAAATGCTGACCTTTACAGTGTGAGTTGGGGACTGACCATAGCAGGTAGGATGAGACAGTAATAGATGTTACTGCAGACGCTAATATTTTCCCTGATATGATAGTTCAACCGTAAAATACTTTTCCTAGGCTTATAAATGTAAATTTCCCAAATGAAGGCAAAAGAGGGACAGACTTTTAAAAGACAAATCCAAAAAGCTTTGTCTTTTTTAGAGCTACAGCGAGAGGAGTTCTGAAGTTTCTGTGTGGCTGCTCCTTTGAAATTATGAAGAAGGATCTAGGGCATGGATAGTGGAGGGAGTATTAAGTTCCTATTCTCTCTGCTAACTTTTAAACTTAAAATAAAAAATTATATTGCAATTCATTAGTAATTAGCATCTTTGAAGTTCCTTAGGTGTGTCCCTCAAACCTGCAGAGGATACAAATAGTGTTCTAGATTTGGCAGCAATACTTTAAGAACCTTTTTCACTTGCAAAGCTGATCTGTACAGCCACTGAAGTATTTGGTTTATTTGATCTCTCTCCACGTATGGCTCTTCGTTTGAGGTGCTGTCAGTGTTATCCTTGCTTGGCTAGTTTGTGCAGCTCTGGTCCCGGGGGGGTGCAGCTGGGCAGCGTTTCCATCTGTCTGTAGTATGGATGCTGCTGGTCATTTCTCTCTTCCAGCCCTTCCTGTGATTTCATCTAGCTGTACTTCTGCTGCTGTTTCCTGTGCCTACAGCATGGAAATGGCTCACCAGGTTATGTAGTCTCTATTGGAGGGAAAATTCCCATTCTGATGAAATTTGAGGGGTTATAATCTGCATTCCTTGAGCTCTGCCGCAAAGTTGCATTTTATTTCCTTTGAGGGTTAGGGTCAGGAAGTCGTTTCTGCATGTCACTGGCTGGCGGTGAGTCCTCGCAGAGATTCAAGTGGGATACTTTGGTACAGGATGTTCTTCCGAGTTGGATGTGTGCCTTCCTACCTTGGAGCTACCCAATTACTCATGCCTGTTGGCTTGGAGTGGCCTGGCCATACTGATTAGTGTCTTTATAATTTGCTGTGGGTGTTTATGTGGAAGTTTAATTTGAGCTGCAGCTTGTATACCATTGTAAACTCTGTTTGTGTTTGGTTTTTTTTGGTTGTTGAAATAATACCTGCTTGAGTGTTTTGTGTTAATTATGACTGCTTCTTGTTCTCTGTAGTTTCATAGTGTTTATTTGCGGTTGAAGTATTGTATTTGCGTGTCAAGGTCCTTGTTTCTAGACAGGGGATAAATTTATTCTTACATCCTTCATGCTTGCTTTCAGTCTAAAGGATTTGTTTGGCTACATTTCATAGAATTGTTGCCACTTTGTGAAGTATGAGATAATGAAAATAGTCTTATGGTCTTAAGGAAGCTTTTATAAAATATTAGTACTTTATGTGAAAGGCCCTGAGATATTTTTCAATGTACATTTTCTGTGTGTTACCCTTTAAAAGAACCAGTACATCCAGTTAAAAACTCTACTTGACAGCTATTTTTCCAAGGTGGGTATGCAAGAATATAGGTTTTCTTGAAATAAGCTTGCCTTCTGGGTTTTTTTAGTTGATATATTTTCTTCTTGGTATCATTACTTTCCCTGTTATTCTTGTTTCTAAAGTTCAAACTCCTCATCATCTGTCAGAGCTTTTTACTTTTCTGCCTCTTTCTGCATTTCTGCTGTAACTTCATGCTGCATATGCTGTCATTTAGCAACCTCTTTCATAGTTTCCTTTTCATTCTGTGCACTAGTGTGTTTTTGTTTTGCTGAGAAGATAGGTTTGAAATACAGTATTACCAACCTTTTCCTGTTCTACCCTCCTGCCAAAAAAAAATGTAAGAGATATTAGAAAATAAACCCATGATAAGCTATTTTTTTTCTGAAACATTTTTCTTTTTTTTTTTTTTTTTTTTTTTAGTTCCTGGAATAGATGGCGGGGGGTTAGCTGATGCTAGTCTCACAGATTCCTACTTTAGCACCAGCTTCATTGGCGTTAATGGATTTGGAAGTCCTGCTGAAACAAAGTATCCCATGATGCAGGTAATAGCAGTAAATTGTATGGTGTTTCATTAGTTCTGGCTGGCATTACACCAAGAAGGGAAAACTGTTCAAGAGGCAGGAAGAATGGAGCCTTCTGGTATGTGTCATCTTGTAGGGTATACAGAGTATATACTCACTTTAATCTTGCACATGGAAATGAAACAATCTCATTGCTTTAAAATTAGTCTGGTTTTATTGGCACTTACCTGAGCAGTTGTGTTGGGCCTTGCCACATATATTAACTTTGTGTTCCTAGGTTTGTTTACAGGCTCATAGGTTATTTTGATAGCCTTTTACTAAATATATACAAATTAAATTTTGAAATATTTCAAAGATCAGAAGTCACTGAAGCAAAGTGTGAATTGTCAAGCCCGTAAATTAGTAGGCAAGAATTTCAGAATTTGTAAACTCAGTCTCTGGTGGTGTTCGGTGATATTGAATTCACATTTAAATCTTCTGAAATGTTTTCTTGTATTTGTAGTGTTCTGTAGATGTTGGCATAGGAACTCCCATTAGGTGGAATTTGTTGTGTAGGTAGTATTATGCAAAATTTACAGCAAAAGGCTGTCAAATTTAAAACCTAAGTGAGTATCTATTGAATTAACACATGAAGTACTACGATAACTCTCTCAAACTGTTATGCTTTTTTAAAAGCGGCAAATAAGATGGTCTCTCCCTGTACTCAAAAGGTTTAACAAACCAGTTTCTGGCAAATGAAAGAGAGCGCAAGTCAAACAGTTCGCACTGAGTCCTGACAACAACTCTCTTCTTTTATATTAAGGAAACTCTCCTTATGAGCTTACTTTGATCTCAGTTGTGGCTGTATTATGGATTGAAAAATAACTCAGCAAAAGGTGGGAAATAATTAGGTGTGTTCCCTTTTTTCTTTTCTTTTTCTTACTGCATGTTTTCAAGAAGGCTGGATTTTCTTATTCAACGGAATTGCAAAACTATGGAAATGTTTATTACTGACAGTGATGCATGATTTAAAAAGAAAAATTTTAACCTCTGATCCTGAAATGTACTGTTGAAGCTGAAAGTTACAAATTTTGGTATCACTGACATCATAGAGTTTTATCCTTTTAGCACCAAGTCATTAAGTTTTGTATCCTTAAAGTGTATTCAACAGCAACACTGGTATTTTTCTAAACACATGTTTTAGTTACAACTGTTTCTTCTAGAAGAGACAATAAGGCATGCATCTAACATGAATGCTCATAGATTTTAAAATACTAATGCCTGTGATATTACAGTCAAGGCATTGTATTTCTCTGAGAAAAGAGAAGTTTATGTGCCTCTTACCCATTGGAGGCTAAGGAAAATTACTTCTAAAGAAGGATTTCATTAGTGTTGAAAAAGTGCTTACAGGCATTAAACTACAGTTTAAAAAATATTCTTACATTGATTTTTTTTTTTTCCTTGGAATCATGTAATTTAAGTTCTTGTTTGCATAGGTAAAGCTGGTAATGCTGTCTGCTTTGATTGTGTGTTGGCTTCTAAATTAAGTTCATCCTGACAAAGTTTAGCTAGTTGGAATGCGGTTTTCCATGTCATTCAGCCCTTTGGAGAATAAGGCGAGGGAAGATCTTAGTGACTTTTATTTTAAATAATACTAATGCTTTATGGTTTGGAACAGAGACTTCAAATCTGACAGATTGGTAGTGGTGTGAAGGATATACCTTTTGCGCTCTCTGAAAATATGCCCAGATTTTGCCACTTGATTAAACCTTTGCAGAACTGGTTATATAGACCCACTGGAGACTTCCTAGATCTCAGATAATTTCCCAAAGATGTAGTCTGCATTGGCATGTTCCAGCTTGAGTACATTCCTGCAGTTACAGCTCTGGCCTAATGTAGGCCTTGCCTGAACCCTGTGTAGGAATGCTGGTCTGCTTTGTTTCTCTCTCCTTCCACTTCAGACTGAAGCAACATGGAAGTGGATCTGTATTTAATGAAAAAGAGAGCCACATCTGTGTTAATTGAAACAGAGGGTTGTAAATGAAAGAATAGTTATGCTGTGGGCTTAGAGAAACTGAGCTGAAGATAAGTGAACAAGAAACTGGGAAAGACTGAGCAAAGAGGCTGAAGCAGACAGGAGACATTGGTGGGACACTCACAGAATGGGGACTGAATTACACAAGTGAAATACACAGGAACTGGGACAAAGAAACAAGCGGGCATAATGCAAAGTTGGGGCAAAGTAGGGTGGAGACAAATCCATGTGCCTGTTTCTCTCCAGGTCCTTGAATCAATCTAAAGATACTGAAAATTTACTGTTCTGCCGTCAGTTAGAAGTCTTCTGTAAAATGTATCATTAGCCCCTCAGTTTTGTTTTTGCAGATGAAAACATCAGTTTTTCTATGAGTTGCTTTGTCGTCTTTGGTGAATCTGTGCAGTTCAAATAGATGCATCAGTGATGCAATATGAGGAAACTTTTTCAGCTTGTTTTTTTAAAACTGGGAAATTACACAAACATGCAAATAGACACACTGCTAGAGAAACACTAGTAAGGTACAGTTAGATGTCAAGAAGTGTTAAGTTTAGGTTGCCAATGCAGTCTTGAGGTTGTATATTGAGATGTAGTCCTCATAACATTGCATAACGTTTTATATTTTTTTCAGTGAGAAAATTACAGGTGAGATTTATTCAGAACACAAGATGCATGGTGCGTGCGTGATGAGCATCAATTTGATAGTTGGTTGAGTGTTCATCTTATGGTTCTATGCCTTACTCCTGCATGCTGTTCATATCCTTTTTGTGAAGGCTGTTAGTTGGCAGTGCACTTCCCTGTGCAGGTTATGATTATTGCATCCAACTTTTTGGAACACTTTGCTCATGAAAGAAGAAAGTAGTCTGCATTTTATAGAGGTGTGGGAAGAAGGATGGCAATTAAACAAACAACCCCCCCAACAGTGCTGGAAAACTAGAAACCCCAGAGTTTTTGAAATTACCTGTACAGCTGGAAGGTGAGGAACAGAGTTAGTGACCACCTGTGGTAGGCTTGGTTCAAGTTGCTTGACTGGCCTCAATCTAGCAATGATAGTATTAGAGTCAGTATCTTCTGGGTAATGCGCATTTTCTGTTACTGTGAGATAATATTTCTGCAGTCCATGCTTTATTCACTAGATAACCTTCCAACATAATCATCAGGGATGCAATAGACGAGTCTTCTTGATTATTCCTAATTAATCTCCAGAATGTATTTGCCATGTGCAGCAAATAAAACGGAGGTTTGTTGAAAAGACTATGTGATTGTGTATAGTGGGGTTATCACAGCGCGTGTGTAATGGAGCCAAATTGCCTCAAGCAAAGCTGTATACAAATTTTGCAATCATCATGTTTTTGTGTGCAGTGCATAATCTGTGTTATGGTGTTAAGTAAGCAGCAAAAGGAAGGAGAGTAACAGTCAGTTGTATCATGATGAATTGGGGACGCAGTGTGTTTCTTTGGTCATAAATAACTTAGGTGACTGGTGGTCCACATTTCTGCAGAACGGCTATTTCTAACTCTGAGACTTCATTTGTACTTGTTGAAAAATATTTTATGAGATCTGGAACATCTCTTTGGGGTTAGATTAGTGGTGAAGATGCAATTAATGGCAATGCTCAGTTTGCAGTGAAAAAAAAGAGTAAAAATGCTTGGTACAGTTCGGAAGAGGCAGGCTTTTGAAGTGGCCATGGCTCGCGCTCTTTTTTTTTTTTTTTCTTCCTTTCTGAAAAGTATCCCCTTGCCTCATCCTTCCACTCCTCCTACCTCAAAGGTCCTGTTAGCCAACTTTTCATTACCCCCCACTGGCCTCTTCTGTTCTTATCAACTAGTTTCCTCTTGATTAATAGTCTCCTGTCCTCACTGGTTTGCATTTTCCTGTCATAGAGTTTTGTTTCGTGTGTCTTTTATTCCCTGAATCTGCATGTGCTTTTGTATACAACATTAGCAGTATTGATTCCAGCTTATCA
>Ga0181612_114982_pt1 | contig 10453 bp, 3 predicted proteins | sample HoacroProtozoa21_FD_119630 | JGI IMG/M metagenome (GOLD analysis project Ga0181612, IMG submission 119630) | Hoatzin crop microbial communities from Cojedes, Venezuel. Combined Assembly of Gp0051906, Gp0051904, Gp0051908
AATCTGCAGCGCCCCGTGAGCACTGATCTTACTATGTCAAAAAACTGCTTCTGCTTTAATAGCAGAAGAATTTAAATAGCAAAGAACAACCAGCTTTTACCAATTCACACAAGAGTTGCAAATTCTGAGCAGATTCCACTCTCCCCACACCTTTTTTAGGGTTCTTAACCGATCTGCTAATTCAGTATCTCACTACAGCTTTTCCACAGCAGATTTCTGGCTTAAAAACGCAGCAAGCTGCCAATACCTACATATTAATGTACAAGCATAAGGTAGTTTCTTACAAGAAAGAAGCAATTTTTAAAAATCACATATATCTTACATGATGCTTACCACAAACCCACTACAAGTGTAATTATGTGTAATTAGTTGTGTGTTTGTAAACCCAACAGTTTAATCACGTTCAATTAACCACACTGTAATTGGAACATTTGATAGTTAAATGTTGTCTTGCTTAACTGATGAACACCTGGAATGTGTAATTAGTTCCACCACCAATAAATCAACTTTAACTAAAATCTGTCATTAGTAATTATTTTCCTTCCTTCCTGGTAGACCGCTAGGATTAAAGATAAAAAATAGCCAATTCGGATCCAGAGCAATTTGCTAAGATCATGACTGCAGGAGCCCTCCTGCTGCCAATTTTACTTTTCTGTGACACATTCTTCAGCAGAGATGACAAACTGCTGCACAAGTCATTGGTTTTACCCGTGTTGGGTTTTTTTAATGAGTGCGTTTAATTTTTTATTTTTTTTGTAAGAACTACGAGGTCGAATGTAAAAAGTTACCTCCAGGTGAGGAGCAAGGAGAAATGATCACCACCTCAAGCGGCCAACTATTCCAAGACACAGAAGTTGCTCATGATGCTATTTTTTTGAGCTGGCCCTGTGCATACTTGTGCCCCGAAGGCCCCGAGGCAGCACAGTACAGGGGCACACAACCACAGCACTCCATTAAGAATGTTTCCATTTCTACACTCAAAGGATGCCACAACAGCTGGGACAAACTCTGCAAACCACGGCAGAAGGAACTTTCTCTGGAGGTACATACCAAGAAATTGCTCAGCAAAAGTGCAGTCTCCAGGAAAGCTCAGGAGTCCAGCAGAGCAGAGCAAACCAGCAATGATAAGAGCGGCAGGCAGCTGATTCTGGCCCACCGCAGCTCCCGCACCAGGGAGCGGGACCATCGCAAGGGTAGCAGGAGGTGGAGCCGGTTTCCAGCTCTAACCCAACCAGCTGGGTCACTATGCCCATGGGGGAATCTGTCAGGAAAACCTCCGCGTTGAAAACACCCCTCAAATCCCATCAAAACAACTTAGGAATTCTACACTGGAGATCCCCCTTTCTAGTTAAAGGGAAGGTTGAGCAATAATTTTCTCAGACACAGCCAGGGACATGCTCCTGCAAGTCAGAGTGGTCACTCCCACCCCTCAGAGAGGCGACAGCTGCGGGTTTGTCGGCAGGTCTCAGCACACGTAGAACTGGGCATATGCTGAGGGAGTTCCGTTACATCAGCACTTCAAGCCGTTTGCCTACCCCATTTCAAGCCACAGACAGACATAAAATGAGAGGCTCTGGAAAAGCGCCCATTCACAGAAATAATCGGAACTTTTTTAAAAGAAGAGGAACCAGACAACAAAAGATATATAGCATTAAACTGCAGGGTGTATCTTGAGGTTAAGCATTCCTATTCACTGTCATTATTCCTGATCATTGGTATCTCCAGTGGAACCAAGAGGCAGCAAATCTAAAATGATAAAAGAAAACAAACATAATGCAATGATAGACTGCTGAACTGCCATCTCATAGGCCTGAAATCAAGATATCAGGAGGCCTTAAAAAAGGAGGGGACATTAGTATGAGCAATAGCATACACTATCATAAGGATTAAATAATGGTTTGAAACAAAAGAAATACCTCTGGAGGTGCAGCAGAAACCTGGTGGCAGAAGCCGGGCTTCCTGCAACTATGTTCAGAGCCAGCTGTCACCGCATATGGACACCAACATTTATAAACCTGACCAACCATGAGATAGGGGATGGTGAAAAGCAATGGCAATTTCTTTCAATCTGGACACATCTGGAGTAACTTCATTTCATGCACAGAGATTCTAGTTTCCTGAGGTGTGCCAGCAATATACTGCAGTCTCTTTCTTTTCCTTCGCGCATCAGTAGAGAGATGAGAATTCAATCAGGCCCTGCATCACTGTGGATGGGATAGCAGGGGAAAAAGTGCAGAGCAAGGTAGAAAATGATGTGAGTGAGGCTGTGACAAACAAGAAATAAGGTGCTGCACATGCAGAATCTCTTTGAAAAGAGTTTAAAACCCATGTAATCACCAGTTTTTCCTGGAACGTGTCACGACAAGGACACTTAAATAGAGCCAACTGAATGTTGGCAGTACTGTTACCTGGCAGACAAAAGAGAAATTTTCAGCCCAAGGGACAGAAGTGTTGAAAAAGCTACTTACAGTCAGCCGGTCTATTCAGCCTTACCTGTCATTAGCACCACTAGGTTACTATTACGTGGGACGGTGTCACTTAAACCATACTTCACACGCCCCTTTCTTAGGTGAAAAGCCAAGAAAAGCCATCAGCCTGCACAGCTTCAGATCTCCTTGAACCGCTGTGGGAACCCGCAGTCAAAGCAGTCCAGTCGGAGCTGTACTGTGCTTTCACAAGCTATCAAAATTGCTGCAACGTTCTTGTTTTCTGGTTTATTTATCCAAATACCGGCTTGTTTCATAAACCAGGAAACTATCCAGAGGAGCTCATCTAGCATAGAAAGTATTGTAACTATTTAATATCAAGTTAAAAGGAGTCTGGCCTAATTCAGGGTCACACCACAAGTATGCAGGAGTTGGAAGCATAGTTGGATTCCCAGACCTCCTCTTCAACTTCTCAGCCACATTCCTGTTCCCTTTCCCTCACGAACATCTCCAGCTGCTGTGGTCGACCACCCTCCTCAGGTGGGCACAAACAGTACTCCCACTGCACGTTATAGCCCACACAGTTCTTTACAGATTTGGAAGACTTGGTAAAAAGAAATTCTGCTGCTGCAAGAAAAGATCATCCCAGACTGACATAGTTTGCCTGTAGCTGTACATCTGTCCACTATTTTCACAATTTTAACTCTAATGGAAGGATTGCATCTATCAAAAATCATCTCTAGGAAGTTTTACGTCTCCTGCAGCAAGTGATACAACAAAAGATGACCTTTCCAAAGAACTGCTGCTAACTCACTGCATGGAAAAAATTGTATCTCTTGCATGCTGTAATACACAATATAGTTAGTTGCCTCAAGCAAACTAAAAACTGAATGACAGAACCAGCTGGTTACAGATGGTAGTGTGAAAAGTTCACCTCCCACTTTCTCTGCTGCTTAGCTGCAAGAGTATTAGTCAACAAAGCAAAGGATTATTTGTACTTCACTGCTCAGATTAAAAAGGATAAATGCTAAAAATGAATCCATAGCCTTCACTTCAAGCAATAGCATACAGCGCTCCAACAAAGGAGGAAATAGCTTTGATGAAACATCAACTGGGATAATGAAAAAGATCACTGAGATGAGCTTGACGTGAATATTGGACAAAGTTTACCTTCTGGAAAAAGGAACTCAAGCCCTGCCTTTATACGTGACCTGATTTTTAACATGGTGCATGTGTGGGGGTGTGTATCACTGGCTGATGACAAAATAAAGCAGAGGATATTTGCCAGCCAGGAAAATGTAGATTCAGCCAAACTCCCGTTGCTTCTCTGTGCCGAGTCAGTCACCAGAAGGGCCGTGGAACAACAAAACGGGAAACAAAATACAAAACAGAGCCTGAACTGGAGGAGCAGTGGAAAAGTATTTTTGAATATTTACAATTGATAGTCTTCCTCTGACAAAGGGAAAACTGAGGCTTAAGCAAACCTAACCCAGAATTAAAGGATAAATATTGCCTAATGACAGCAAAATGGCATTAAAACGTAGGCAGCATAAATGAAATTTAAGCTTTGCCTCTGCTCAGCACTCTTAGCAGCTAAGACTGAAAAAAAAAACCCAGCACTCCCTAGGGAAAAACAGAGTAAGATTAAAGGTGAAACACAGAAAGGAGTGAAAAAAATGAAATAAGTTCAGACTTTCTCTTTGGACAACCTGTGAGCATCACGGATGTATTTAAGGACAGTGCAAAGCAGCCAATCCTTAAAAAAAAACCAAAAACAAACCTTGAGATTTGCAGCTGAAATAAAACAAAATCTAGAAAGCCGCAGAATCTTCTCAAATGCTGAAGTAAAGACTTCAAATCAGTTTAAAAACAGATAAAGAAATAAAAGCTATTTCACAAGTGAGTAGTAAAGCACTAAAGGCATTGTTCTAGCACAGAAACAGATGAACAGTGCAGATGCAACATTATCAAATTTCTACACACAAATAAAGCACAAGGGAAAAGCTAGAAGTGAAACTTAAGGATGGTGATTGTGACCTAATGTGTATAATTAAGCTACTTAAATTAACTCAGCTCTCTTTCTTCTTTTTAGAGACATGGAAAGCAATAGATAAGAGTCTCACACCGAATAAAGAATTTATTAGGGCATTCCTCCCCAAAATCGTTTTGTCTTCGTTAAAAATAACAGGCAGAAGAGTTGCTGTAAGTGAAGAGTTTCTAATTCTACAAAGTTGAAAGCTTTAAGGAAAGATATCTGCTCAAAAAAAGTAGTTATTTGACCAAAAATGCTGCCTTCTCTGATTTGCCATGACAGATAGGGTAACGAGTGACATAGCTGGCTTCTTAACTTTAGGACCTTGTAAAATATAATGCACTGATTGCATTAGTCCAACTGAAAATATTTTTAATAAAGCTGCAGAGAATTTCCTTATTTCTAAACATGTGACTGGAAAAACACTTCTCAGCAATAGCAAAACATAGCAGCAAGGATATCTAAAGTAAAAGTCAAACAAGGTGTTAAATTAAAATGAAAATATAAGAAGTTAAAATGGAAGTCAATGTTTCTGTCCACATTCTCCTTTGGATCTTGGAGACAAAGTACCAAATGAGTTTCCAGACTGGCCCACACTCATGAAGAGAGCTTCAGGTACCATGAGTCACGCCAGGGCTGCTGAAAATATCATTAACTTCTTTTCGGGACGCACACCCTTCTGGTCATCAATCCACCAAACTCACAGAAGTCACCCCAGGCAAAGAATTCATTAATTCCAGGTCAAATAAAGCAGAAATAAGCATGTTCAAAATGTAAATGATCTTTGTTTCCTAATTGTCATGTAATGCCGAATAAAAAGCAGAGAAAAAATGCCCTGGTACAGCCTGATACATGTGGCAGGAGGGAAAACCAGACTCCCACCACATAATGGTACCTTTACGATCCTCCTGCTCTAGAGTCTTATATCTGCTTTGGGAATACAACTTTATATTATTCTATTTCTTATTAAATTTTATTTCTTGTAATAAAAAAATTGAAGTCAACAGTAACAAAACTTGGTCTTTACCATATCCCTGCTGACCCAATTATCCTTTGAAGATGTGTAAGAAGTGACTATGGTTATAAATGTTAATGCAATGGAAGGCATTAATATAATTCAGAAAAAAAAAATACCTCACAAACTCTATTCTAGTTCTGAATGTGAAACATTACAAAAATGATGAATAAACAAATGATCAGAAGATAGAGGATTGCAGCATATTCTATAGGCTGTTTGTCACCAAGCTTCAGCCTCAGAGGTTAAGTAAAAACACAGTCCACCTCTAAGTCAACAGTACCTAAATGTTGTTGTGATTGCACCTTTTGGGAACCTGATCAGGCTATTTGTAAGGCACACACAGGCTGGTACACCTACACACAGCACAGATCTCAGTGAGGCAACCAGGCAGAGCAACCTGCGTGTGCTTATCTGTGCACGTGTGTGTGTGTAAGTGCAGGCACACTTATATGGGTGTGTGTTCATTTGCAAAACTATTATTTAACTGTGGAACCTGCTCAAAGTACAGAGGCCTTTCAATACCCTTTCTCGTATCAGATGCATTAGATAAAGGTCCAAAATCAAAATTATACAAATATTATTGAAAAAGGCTGGGTAAACGTCCTAGAAAAAGCAGCACTCCTAATACAGATGTTAAATAATTTTCTTTTTAATAACAAAATTGTGTAGGCCATCAAAAAACTGTAACATTTGTGATGTATCCATTCCAACGTAAATATACTGTTAGCGAACACACACAACGCTCCCTTCGTAGGAAGAATTTCCAATTCATATATGAAATGTATTGATTACATGTTATTACATATAGTACACAATATGTGACTCATGTTCAATAATTTATAGTTCCACATGTACAGCTAGAACTTAATAACCTTTGTCTAAAAGGTTACTTCATTCTCTCCTTTAAATGCACCTCTTAAAGGCCTGACATCATTTTTCCAATATAGCATTATTTTTAGCTTTACATATCTTTTCACGTACAACTGTATTAAAAATTACTTACTCCCACAATAAAATCCATTTATTCTCCTTTCAGCTTTCAACATACTAAGGCCAACAACCCATAAAAATCTTTGGTCTCTTACACACTGTGAGGTATACCGTAACTGAGAGGCAAAAAACCCTGAAGAGAAAATTAGCATGTACAGGGTGTTGTTACTTTTCACGATTACAGCTTGCCTGAATATATAAGGCCATCTAAATTTTAAATTATACACATCACTTCAATTACAACATTATAGCTTAATCTGAAGCTAGCAATTACATTTTGTAAAATAAATTAATACTTCATTTTAAGAAGCAACAGAAGTCCAAATATCCAAAGTATGCTTTTGTCAAGTCGTTAAATTAATGCACAGATTTGTCACCTCTTTTCTCACAAGCTTTGATCAACTTCTTCCATCTTCTCAATTTGCCTTCACATAAAACTGTTCAGCATGCTACAAACAGCATTATACATGAGTCCTCCGTCATTTCCAGTCAGATATATAGAGCAAGACTCTGCCCTTCAATGGTTATCGCACCTTCTCAGTGGAGGCTTCATTTTCCACCACAGACAGGCCTTCTAAAACTAAAGTGTTTTCTTCTAACTGGTTTGCCTGTCAGACAGAAGAAAAATAATTACTGAAAAACAGTTTACATGTTTTATTTTTCTTGTCCTATTTTATAGGCTAATATTAAATGTGAAAACCAGAATTCATGGATTTTTTTTAAAAATCAGAAGCTAAATGCTATTTGAAGAACTCAAAAATTATACATTTTTTCCATTTCAACTGAATGCTGTATTACTATGTATTAGGCATAAAAGAAAGCATAATCAGTTTAATCATACGACACACACTATTAAGTACAATAATTACCAGATAATTAACAAGCTAGCACATAAAGAAAAAACATAAGAAAACCACATATTCTTTTGTATCTACACTAAGCCTGCTTAGTTCTAAGCTAATAATTCCTTTCTTGTAGGAATTCTGCACACGCACGCAACCCCCAAAAGAACTAATTCTTCGGGGAAGCCGTTCCCAAACTTAGGGGATATACTTCACATTTTCTATTCTATTACTTATTGAAACAATCAAAACTTTCATTTCCCACTTCAGAAGTTTTACTTAGTGCATACCAACAACAGGAAAAGACTTTAAACAGCTGTAATCCAAGAGACTAATGAATGATAAAACACTTCCTCAGATATATATGAATTTTAATTGTGTTCCACTATGAAACATGTCAAGAAGGCATAATCCAACATATGAAAAATATGACTAGTTGTTCTACTGTAAAAGCACAGGTGTGTTGCTGAATGCATTGTCCTCTATTATTTTAGACTGCCTTCCTTTAAGGAAACAAAATAGTATTAATTTACCTAGAATATAATACACAAAAGTGAAAGCTGCTAGCCTTCTCGTCTTTAAGAGCCAAACAAAGAATAAATTTCATCTCCACTGAATGCAAGAGAAAGACGGCTTTAAAAACTTCATGCACCCGTTCATTCATGCACAATCTACACAGTATGCACTAAATCATGGCTTGTGTAAGACAGAGGGAAAATAATGCAAAGGTACAGTAAAAAAAAATTACTCTGTCTCTTCGTTTTTAAGCACTTGGTATTTGGGACTCTGGAGGTCTTCAATGCTCTCAGCAATTGGCTTATTTAGTGTTTCTGGCAGAAGAAGAGTCAGGAATCCTGCTGACAGTCCACTGATTCCAAACACCACGAACGGTACAGAAGGACTAAGAGACTTCTAAAATAAAAAATCCACAGTAAAAACCAAACATTGTTTCATGCTCTTAATATATATGCTCCATATGAACTGCAGTCACAACCTACAGGCTGCAACTTCTCACTCCAGCAATCTGCACAATTATCCATGTATTGGTAGAACAGAGAAACCCAACAAATGTCATGTCATGGAAACAGCTTCATATGAAAACTGTTTCCGTGCCTAAAAACTCAGATACTGAGTGGGCCTTAGCAGTACGGAATGCATTATATGACAGTCATTTTACTAACAGATGAGTACTAACACAACACAGAACATTAAGTTATTTCCAAAAAGGATAAAATACTAGCCATTTTAAAACATCTTGTTCATTAATTCTTGAAACTGAATTAATTTTATTTAATTTTTCATAAAAACAACTATTTTTCAAGGATTATAGACTTCTGTGGTACCAAAATCAGCAGAGTGCTTTTAAGAGAATTTAATAAATCAGTTACATAAAAAGCAGAAAATAATCTTACCATAGATGGTACAAAGGGAGCCAAAATGCCCCCAAATCTGCAAGACATGGAACAGACACCCAAGCCAGCATTTCTGTTTCAAACAAAGGATGAAAGATTTGTAGTTTCAGAATATGTGACTGAATCATGCATGAACATGTGGCAGCACTGTCAAAACCAACTTATACTTTCTTTTTTTTTTTTGAAGTTATCAATAGCCTTTATTAAAAAAAACTTTAAAAAAATAAAAAAGGTTTTTACCGACCTCCAGCAGTTACTCCAAGACTTTCTACAACCAGCTGCTAGAAAGGTAATCACACCCTTTCAAGCCCTAACAAAAGCACTCTGTAGTTTGAACAAAGCAAGAGGTTTTCCAACCTGCCATACAGGGCAATTTAATTGGACTGGGATTGTGCTGGATGGGGAGTGATTTCAAAACTTGGCAGGATCTTCAGGCAGAGCAACCCAACATTGTCTCCAGCTCAGGCCCTCGACAGCAGCCTCTCTCTGCCCCCTCATGCTGCACAGATGGAAAGTCAGTGCTTACCTCCAAACAGAAAATAACTATTTGGCAGTGTGAAGCCTGAAAACATCTGGCCAGATTTGTCACTAGAGGGGCTGTTGAATTCTGTGCTCCCTTTAATTTTCAGACAAGTTTAAAACAATCTCATCTAGACTGGAATAATCAAAGCGTGAGTTAGAACCGTAGGATCCTCTTCAAAGAAAGTTACAAAAATCCCCAAAGCCTTTCATTTCCTGATCAAACACCAAATTCTCCCATCTCTGTATCACTCCTAACTACAGCATTTTACAGCCCCTTCGGAGACTGACATTGGCACCAGTCATCAGTGAGACACCAAGAACCAGCTCATGGTGGCTGCTCTCCTCCCTACATCTCTCGGTTGCTTCCTCTCATTCATCATCATCCTCAGTCACACCACTGAGCTGCTCCTGCTCACCCCGTTTCCTTCTCTTCCTCCAAAGACAGGAAGAGAGTGACAGGATTAAAGACGACAAGCAGAGAGGTGACACGGGTTGCCAGTATACCATAACCACCCACCTCCACGTCCCCTTCTTAATGGCCCTTTGCACGGGTTAAGGGAAACAGATGAGGGAAGGAGCTGATGAAAAGCTGGTGACTATGGTGTAAAAATAAACAGACACAGCAATGTATTCTCTCATCAGGTCCTCTTGGGAAAAGGAAAATAGCAACCCACACTTCCTCACATTGAGGCAACATAAACCCAAACCCCATAGGACAAGGCAAGGCAGCTCCCCTCCCAATAAAATCCCTGAACAGATGAGAGATACCAGTCTGTGTACGAACAGTTAATTTAGAAGCACCCTTCTCACAGACCCTAAGCCTGTCGGTATCCAGAGGTTTGCTAGCTTCTTCTTGTCTGCTGAGAGGGCGTAGGGCAAAAGGTGATCCTGAATGCAAATTGTGTCATTTCAGTTCCAATGCAGAATGAAATTAGTTGTTAAAAGACTGTAGGATATCTTTAATTCAGAATTCAACAAAGTCTGGATTATCATAGAATCATAGATTGGAAAAGACCTCTAAGATCACCAAGTCCAAACATCCACCCAACACCACCATGCCTACTAAACCATATCCTGAAGGGCCATATCTACATGTATTTTAAACACCTCCAGGGATGGGGACTCCACCACCTCCCTGGGCAACCTGTTCCAATGCCTGACCACTCTTTCAGTAAAGAAATTCTTCCTAATGTCCAATCTAAACCTCCCCT
>Ga0181612_115875_pt1 | contig 10453 bp, 8 predicted proteins | sample HoacroProtozoa21_FD_119630 | JGI IMG/M metagenome (GOLD analysis project Ga0181612, IMG submission 119630) | Hoatzin crop microbial communities from Cojedes, Venezuel. Combined Assembly of Gp0051906, Gp0051904, Gp0051908
CAAGCTCGGTCTTACATCCCTGTGACCTACTGTGGCTCTGTCCCATCCTGGACCTTGCAGTCATGGGGACACTGCTCGAGGCTTTTATTTTTATGGTAAATTAAAGAAGCCAATGGACACTTCACATTTCAGGTGCCCTCTTAATATTTCACGCAGGAGCTGGATGGACAATTTTTTCCCCCAGATAACTTTAATGCAGAGAAAAGAGCTGCAGAGGAGAGCTTTGCGCATGGAGGAACCTGATGAATTATGCATGAAGCACAGTATCGGTAGTGCCTGCTTTATGAGATGAAGGGAGCGATAGTAACAATTTACATCAGACACTGGCTGTAGTTTTTCATACTGAAGCAGTAGTGCAGGCTGCTGGGCTGAGAATGAACCATGTAGCTCCTCCTTTGAGCCCCCGGAGGCTGAGAAAGGCTATTTGGCAGCAGGGAGCAGAAGACCTGTTTTAGGCAAAGGATAGAGAAAGGGAAGAGAAGGTGGGGAGGCCACATGAGCTCCGCAGGCTGCTTGGCAGAGCTGTGCTAAAAAGCGGTGGAGTCGCTGCCGGGTTGACAGACCCAGTGTGTGCACATTAAACTCTGCCATGTAATGGGACAGTGAGACTGACGCTGAAAGCATCGTATCAGGTGATCTGTGCTGCCTGGGCTTGCTGTCCTGCAAAGCAAAGGTGGAAAGAGAGAGAGGAAGCAGTAGTTAAAAATAAAAAGAATCTCATTAAGGGTAGAGGTTGACTGCAGAAAAATAAAGGGACAATACTCTGTGGTGCTTTAATGTGAGGTCTGTTGCTGTGTGTGACAGCAGACTTGCAGAGTTACTGCATGTCAGAAGCTGTGGAGGTAATGTCCATAGGAAACTCGCTCAAGCGATTTGCCAGGAAATGAAGTACCCTAGAATTTCTGCAGGCCGTTGTGATTCAATGGCAAAAAGAAATTTCTACGCTTTTTGGTGAGTTGCCACTTCATCTTTATCAGGCGGCTACTTCTGTGATAGTGGCAGTAGTAGGAACTTGGGTTTCCTTGCGACTGTGGCACTCTCAACCAAATCTGCATCTTCCATTGCTCTCTTCAGGTTTCTTTTTTGGCCATTCATGATTTTGAACCCTTTATTAGGAAGACACAGTCCCTAGAGGTGTTGAAAGTGGGCTGTATTGCTGTGAGGCATCTGGATAGCAATAATGGTGATTTTTCTTTTGTATGGTGTTGCTTATTTTCCTCTTTCAAAAGAGCTTTACGAACAGCAAGGAAGCTGTATGCTACTCCTTCATGGTAGGAGAATATATTCATGCTCAGTTTGCAGATGGAGAGATGACACACAGTCATTTTCAAAAGTGTTCTGTATTGGCATTTCCCAAGATTTTCAGAGATGCTGATCATGTGGAGCCTCTATGGGCATCAAGTGAAGTGCTTGGGATTTACAAAACTGGAAGGCGTTTGATACTGGACAAAATCTGAGGCTACCCTGAAAAACATTGGACTGAGAGACTTCCTTAGGCTAAAGGGCTCAATAGCAATCCCAGACGTTGCTGCCATTCCTGCTTCTCTGCTCTGCTACTCTACCATAGATCGTTCTTTATACTTGTTATTCTTTAAATGGTGACTGTGTTTGCCTTGGCCCCCTCTCCCCATCTCTGTCAGAATCCTCTATGTGGTGCAGTTGTGAACTGGATATTTTGTTCTACTTCAGTCTCTCATAGGACACTCAGATGCAGAAGATGGGAGAAACCCCAGCACTCTTAGAGAGAGTTCTTTGCCATTGTGTGGGTTCCTGCAGAATTTCAATTCACAGCTATCTTTGATGTTAAAAATGTTGATTTAACTGTTTAACAAAATGGTTAAAGAATATTGATCGAATTAGAGGTATCTTACCAAGGAACTGGTAAAGCTTTCGTTCTTGACTATACGACGTCTTTGGTACACACATGGTATTGCAGTATTTCATTACTGTATTTCCAAGCAGAATGCATTACATTGTTCTGTTTTGTGTTTGCTGATGTGAGTGTGCATGAAAAATCAAACTTCTTAACCATAAGAAGTAAAATATGTATTGTGCTTTAATTGTTTTCATTTTTGGAAGATCTGCTTTATAATACGATTATGTTTGTGCCCAGGGGCATGTGGGATTGAATTACTGGGTATCCGCCTTCCAGCACTCTCTTTCAGATACCCCATACTCAAATTATACAAATCCTTTGGGAACAAGGCAATTATTTAAGTGTTAGTTAGCAAAAATCATCGGAAGTTGCATATAAACATACTTGTCTCCAGAGCCATTTTGTAGGTAACTTTTCATTAATCTAAGTGCTTTGAATAGGGGCTTCAGACTTCTGCTCAGGCGCCTGCTTATGAAGATGTTCTTCTGCATGGTGGGACAAGAGACATCTGGGGAAACTGTGAATCACCTAGTCTGGCCAAGCATGAAAAAAGGAAAAGGGAAAACTAAGTCTTTTGGGAAAAATAAGTCTATTAGCTGAAGTGCAAGCTCTGGTAATCCTTATACTAACAAAAGCCGTGTTTGAATTCCACAAATAATCATCTTTCTTTGCCTCTGCTTTTTTATGTTTTCTTTTAATTTTTTCAACACTTTAAGGAGGATGAGGTGTGTCTGACAGTTTTGCAAAGATGCCTAGGCAGGAGCTTCTCATTGCTGGGGAAGAAATGAAGGCCAGTAACATATGCAGCTTGTCAGTTTGGTTAAACTTTTCTTTTTTAATAGTGTTCACAATTAAGCAGAGGCAAATTTTGCATGGCCATTCTTATCCTGGCTTGTCCGGATTTCTCAGATGATCTAAAGTGCTATAAACTGTTTAAATTGAAGTAAGTGTGTGCACAAAGTTTACAATAAGTTAAACAGAATGACTTTGAGCCAGCTTTAGTATGAATTTACTCTGTATAAATTTACAGTAGTGAATTGTAAATGTGGGCAGTACAAAAAGGTTTGGCGGAAGTTCTGTCATCTCAGTAACCTCAGATAAGTTGACAGATGCAGATGTTTTACCATGCAAAGACTTGATTTGAAATCTGATCCAAAACCATGGTGGTATGTTCCACCTCCTTTACTGTTGTAAATAGTTGCAGAATGCGCAAGGGAACAGTGAATGCATACCCAAATTCATACAAGGGAGATACATACATATATATATATATCTGTGTCTATAGCAATCCCTTCTCCTCTACCTGAAGAGAGTCTTCTGAGCTGGACCTTCAGATTGATTTTGTGTGACTGTCTAGCAGGGTACTCCTTCATTGTTTCTTATCAGCTTTCAAAGATCTTAGTTCTTCTGTTTTAAAACACGCTTATTCCATGTATGTTTAGAGTATGCTACTGGTTACTAAAAAGTATCTGTTTCTTCATAAGCCACTCTGATGATTCAGTCTCAAGATTTGTTCATGTCTTGGGCAGAATTTTTCCCTTCTGGTGCTGGTCCAAGCTGAGTTTTTATGGCTGGATCTTTGCTTATACACAGAGTTGTGCTTGTGATTGCTGAAATTACACATGGGTGTTTAGCTAAGGATAATAACATGCACTGTATATAACCTCTTTCACTGGCTTTTGTTTGAATACTAAGAGCAGAGAAATGATGTGCCTGAAGAGGTTTCCTTTGTGTTCCCCCTCTCACACGCCTCTCTCCTTCAGAGGGGAAAAAAACCCCACCAACTGCCATGTTCTCTAGCTAAAACCCATTCAAACAAAAGAAGTCCTAAATCCATTTTAATCACCGCCACCTTTAATTTTTCAATCACTGCTTGATTAAATTGCTGCCTAGATTTGTCCTTTCAGTGATAGGGCCTGGTGAGTGCTCTGCAGTGAACTCAAACAGAGAAGTAATAAAGTGCTTTCTGTCATAGGCACTCCCCAAAGTGCCAGACACAACACAAGTTATTAAAAAAATATCAAAGAGTGAGCTGCTATAAACTGTGTGGAGAGGAAAAAAATGATTGTCCAGGGAAGGGGAAGAAGATTTTAATTTTGCATCTGCAATTACAAAGGCAAATACAGCTGTATAGAGGGTATTTCAAAGTCGAAAAGAAAGAGCAAACTCGAGTGGTTGGGCCCATGTCACGAGCTAGGTTTGTAATGGTTTTAACACTGTCGAAAGGCAAATGCCCTTTTTTTTTTCTTTCAATATGATTGCCATCATAGAGCATGTCTATCAGTTAATACATTGATCCACAACCACCTGCCTTTAAATCTTCCCACCAGGAATGCAGATCTTCCAGTTCCAGATATGCCCTGATTTCCAGTGAAGGTGGGGTTCTTCTCAGCTTATGTTGATGTGCAACCCTCTTCTGATGCTCCACAACCATTACGAAAATGGTTTATGCTGCTACAGAACTCAACGGCAGACCTGTGGCTCTTGAGCCACCTTCCACTAGTGAGCAGTCATGGTGCTGTTCCCATGCTGGGCTGTTGTTTGGAGCCTAACACTGAGGTTGCTGTGTAGCCTGACATGAGCCAACAGGTCTTTCCTAATCACTGTCCACACTCTTGAAACAAGTTGTAAAGTTGGCTTTGGTGTTACATTATGATGCAACTGGACTTCCATGTCTTAGGGGGTGACTGCTGTTCAAAGCACATTAAGTAAGCATAAGTGTCTCCTGGTGGCTTAGCAGTTTAGGATGTGACCAAACACTTGGAAATGGTCGGAGTAGGGTATTTTGAGAAGCACCTTTCCTTCATCTGAGTATGATAGTTGCCAACAGAAACACTGATTATCTAGTAAGTACAGAATAAAATGGAAAAACCAAAGCAAACAGCTAGGGCTGAGAGTGCACATGTTTGGCTTCCCTGCCTCAGCTAAGAAGCAACTTCCAGGTGAAATGGGTTATTTTCTTTAAAATACATTCTATGAATGTTTTGCAATTGCATGAGTATCCCCTTGGCTTTACATCTTGTTTTTGACAAATCTGTAAGCCTTGACGTTGATAAAAGCATATATTGGACAACTTTGTTCTTCCTGTTAGGATGTTTCACAGGACACATTGCTGCATTCTGAGACAAAGAACACTTTTTCTTCACACACACCCCCCCCCCCACACCCCATGGCCACAACCTGAGTCAATAAAGAGTCAACATAAGCTAAATCATTATGAATCAATTTTAAACCAATTCAGGAATGTCCACACTGGGATTTGTGTGGATAACAATTTAGTGAAATCAATTGAAAAATCAATGTTAGGCATCATCTCTGTCCGTTTAGCTTCCCTCCCATTCAGCTCCCAGACAGCTAATAGCTGGCAAAAAACTGCAACATAATTTTATCTTAGGCTTATACAATCTTCAATGGCAAAAGGATTTTAGAGGATGAACTTACTTCCTTAAGTTTGTATTGTGCAGATTTTTACTCAGCTAAAGGAGTGATGGAGACAGCCTGTTTCATGCTGTAGCCTGTAGCTACAGCTTCCTGAGAGCAGAGCAGCCTTGTAGACAAGATACCAGAGTAGGAATCGAGTGAGCTGAGTGCTCATTTTTACTACTTCTACTTTATCTTTCTATTGTTTCCCTCACTGAAACGGCTTCAATAACACGAATCTTGCACATGTTGTAAGGGGCTTTTTTTTCATTCATTTGTTCTTGGCAAGCTTTATAAGAGTTGGTGATTACGAAGGTAATAAAAATACGCTGATGATTGCAGTCACTGGACATTTGGAGCAGGACTGGCATGTTAGTAATATTCTGCCGTTGTGCCTGCTTGTATCGGCGTGCTCTGATGAAAACCTGGGGCTGCTGTTGCAGTGATAAGACTGGTCTGCTGAAGAAATCTGTCATCACACAAAGCTTCATCAAATTATTTAGCAAGTAACTTTGAAACTTCAGACCTAAGCGTGGATTCCTTCTGATTAATAAGGATATGATTGCTGGGGAAGATACATTTCTTCCCTTAGTTTTCTTGCACTGTTAAAGGTATCCTGCTATTGCACTGGTTTTGGTGCAGTGCTGACCACGATTGCAGAAGCAGCATTGCCTCCATGAGAGCTGCAAACTTGAAATAGGGTCACATTAAAATTGCTGCTTTCTGTTGCTTACCTGTTGAAAGATTCAGGAGTGAGGTATATTTCTATACTGTGATACCCTTACACATTCATTGATTGCCCTACATCAGGCTTCGTGGCTCTGAGCTGAAGTTACTGCTGGTGTCTGTAGTGTAGAGACAGGGAGCTAGGGTGGGTAATTGCCATGATAAATTACTGCATAGTAATGTATGTACCCTGTGCCTCTCCTGAATACACACATCTTGTACTGCTCTGCAGGAAAATGCAGTCATCCCACAATGAGCAATAACAATTCAAAAACATTTCATAAACATTCTGTTTAAAAAATAAACCAACACACAAGACAGCAGTGGTATTTCATTTTCACAAAACAACTTGGAGGGCTCTTTGTGGACTGTATTAGAAATATTATTGGAGCCGTGGGTCTGAGACTTTTCTTCTCTGATATCTTTCCATTTAGCATCAAAATACATTTGGGCTTCCTTCTCTACTACAAGACTATTATTTGCAAATCTGTGGGGTTTTTTTATGCTCTGAAACCCTTACTGAGACAGCTTGTGCTGTTAGCTGCTTGCTTGAGAGAAGGATCCGGGGTTGAACCCTTTCAAAAGGCAATAGGTTGGATGTTGAAAATGTCAGCCAGGATATCTGCGTGCTTACCTCTGTTTTTCGGAAAGCACAATCATAGTTTTTAATTTCTGCAGGTCCCTGAGGGAATCCTACTAGAAAAAGCTGATAAGGGAAATTGCTTCTAATTGTGCAGCATTCTCTATCCCTTTACTCATCTAGTTATTGTTATATTGTGCCAACAGTCTTGATGACACATGTTCATTGCTCCCTTGTCCCATCATGCGCTACAATTACTTTAGACGTTTCACTAGAATAACACAACCACAGTCGTCATTTCCTTAATGGCTTGTGATAATGAAGTCTTTAGGCAGGCATGGAGTTAACCTTTGCATCCACTGTAATTATATCACCTAGTGGAAATTATTACAAGGCCTGAGACCTGAGCTTCGGAACAGGCGAGCACCTGTAGGCAGCATTTTTGAAGCTCTTGGGCTTACCCCAAGCAGTCAAGTATCTTATAGCCAAGTGGCAGATGTGCACTTTGTCAGTGAGTCATTAGTTTAGCAGGAGAAGGTGTTACAACACCTGTGATTTCTTTACTGTATGAGCAGAGTAACTTCTAAGTTAGATCGGTGAATGACTAATAGAAAAGGAGCGTTAATAGAAGTAAGTTCATTTGTTTTCAATTATAAAAGCTGGAGTTATAGCATGGGTCAAGAAGGATGCAGCACACAGAGAGGTGTGGATGTGTTGATCCTTCAGCCTCAGGTTGATTTACTGCTTTGCTTCCCTGACCTTCTTGTTGAACAGTTTTCTTCCAGATAAATTCAGGCAGAATGCAGATAAATTCAAACTGTGAGAAGCAGAGAAACTTGTAGAGCAAAAAAAGAGGGATCTGAGGATTTTTATCATGAGCACACTCACCCATCAGATGCCAAAATAGCAAGTTGTATAGCACAACCAGACTGTTGGTAGAGCAGCTCTGCTGTGATCTGTTGAGTTATGTGACTATCTGCAAAAGGCCTTTTGGGCAGAGCAAAGGAGTCTGTAGAGAAGTGCTTCGTCACAATCTAACATTGGCCAGCTACAGTGGGCTGATCGCTCTAAATTCCCAGAAATGACTATTTCAGAGGTAGCATTCTCTTACGTCATATGTGGTAACTATGAAGAGCAGCAGTTTCACCTTTTGCATTTGCTTCACAACCTTTTGGCCTTCCAATTTGGTTGATTAGAAATGCTGAAGTTTTTTAGGAGAGCATATGCTGTCAGCCTCAATTGGCTTCCTTTGTAATTTTGACAGACATTGTTCCCTAAATGCATCACACAGAGGATTACTTGGTGAGGACTCTGTCACATACTGGGACAAAGGGATTTTAAGAAGAAGAACAGCAAGTAAACATCCATCTTTGGTGGGCTGTTGTTAAAATCCTTTGAGAAGACAAGTGATGTGAAGGGTGTAATCGGAGTTTTAAGAATTGCTGATGTCTGGAATGAGGAAAGGTGAATATGATTATTAGTGAATAAGGCAATTAAATATGATGCAAGGGTTTGGATTTTTTTGGCCCCCCTTTTTTCTTCTTCTTTCCTAACAGAGGAGGAGGAGCTGAGCAGTGCTGTAAGGAAGATGCAGGTAGGATGAAAGAATCAGGATGCAGAACAGCCAAGAGACAACAGTTGTATTTGCAGAGGGTAGGGAAACAGCCAAGGACATGACAGGGAAATCTAATTTGTACAGCTGGGAACTGATCACTTAGATGGATAAGGGAAAAAGTATGGGCCTGGAATTGAAACCTTTAGTGAAGGGTAGCTGATAACCAACAGTGCCAGACCTAAATCTGATGAAGTCTATGGAGTTGTGTGATTTATGCACCTGTGGAAGATCTTGCCTGTTATGCATTACATATCTTTTTTTCTTGTGCCTGTTTGCACACACATAAAGTTCAGGTTTGCTTTTTGGATGTAATACTTGTTTTCTCTTACTTGTTGTCTCCTTTCAGTTGCATTTTTTTTTCCTGTATATGTATGTTGTTAAGTGTTAAAGGATATCACAGTTATCTCAGGCTTGCTGGTTTCCATAATACACCGTTAGAGGGTTTTTTGAGAGCGTGGCATTTACTGAATGGCAGAGAGCTTTTCCAAGGCCATGAAAGGACCTTTGACTCACTCAGCTATTACACCTTTCTTCATGTAAAGGTGCATGCTCTGGAGTTCACAGCTCAGTGACGCTGGTGTCTGTCTTCCGAAACACTAGGTTGTAAAATCTGGGTGTGCAGAGAAAAGCTGCACCTCAGCTCTAATTTCGGTGAATTATGTTGCTTATTTATTTTTGTGTAATATTCTGTGAGCTGCCAGTTTTGTCTTTTTTTGTTTTCTATTTTTTAAAATGCCATTGTTGTGGCAACAAAATGAGAGCCCTTCTGCCCTTCCTTACTGAATTGTACTTTTTCCAGAAGGGAAATAAAAAAAGTATTAGAAGCAGAATCAACAATAGTGAAAATACAAGACAGGAATAAAGCCACGTGATTGTTTCCTTCTTTCTCTCTCCCTCAACAAAAAGAGAAGGTGAACCAAGGGTGAACAGACTCTGCCCTGCTGTGAGGAGGCATGGCAACCTTCTGGGCCCATCCACTTTCATAGCGACCAATAAATAGTCATAAAGCACTTGAACACAGCGTATTTATGTGCAAGTAGGTTATGTATTCAAAAATGACAAGAATTTGTATGGTGGTGGGAGTACTCATTATAAAAAAACTTCCAAGGAGCCTGACTGTTCATTTATGTGGAGACATTTCTACTTCTGAAAAACAGCCCAACCAGCTGAAAATACCTGCAGTGGTGGGGGAAAGGCGGGCCTTCAAGCAGTTTTCTTCAGAATGGTTAAAGAATTTGTCTTCAGTGTCACCCTTCTATCTTTCAAAAGGTTGCTTTGAAAATACTACATACTAATATTAGGACCACAAAGCATTACTAAGGTTAAATGACTGGGAACCTGGACCAGAACTCTTTGAAATCAGTGGAAGTTTCGGAATGGCTCATGGCCATGAACGGGTCAGGGCGTATGGCACTGGGTAAGGACACACATGCAAGCACAAAGAAGTATACTCTTAGCATCTCTCTTGAAAAACCATGTGTTTAATGTCAGTAATATCTGAATTTCTGTGTGTCGCTGTTGCAATGCCCGTCGAAACTAAGGCCTCTGCTACAAGGTTTTGCAGCATGATGCAAAGGAGACCTGAAAGTGGCACTATTGCCATTTCCTCCCTTCCTCTCTTTGTAATTCAGTCATTCTGTTAGAGGCACAATTGGTGAAAAGCACTGAAAAGGTTTGTCCCTACTTGCTCTCCCTGGCGGGCTCAGACATGCTATTTGTACTTGTGTTAGTTTTTCACAGCTGCTTTGAAACAGCAAGGGAGGATAATGTGAGAAAAGAGAGACAACTGCCTTATTGTTTCCTTTTATACAAATGCTCCGGCTAATCCAAGCAGTCCTTCAAAAGGCAAAACTTTATCAAGAGCCAGCCTCACTCTTGCTTTTACACTTGGCATTATAAATTGGGCCTCTGTTTTGCATTGATATTCTTCATGAACGAAGTCAGAAAGTGGAATTTAAAAACAAAACAAGGAATTCAATTATTTTAGTGTCATTGCACTTCATGCTGCTGCTGTTCATCCCCCTAGAGAGCACTGGAGAGACTCTCTTGCCATTTCAGACTTCTTGTTTACAGAGTGCCATTGTATGAGTTGACCAAATTTTCCAAACCACTGATCTTGCTGCACATGCTCTGCTGCCTTGTTTCTGGCTTATGTGCATGTTTTGGTTTCGGCTGCCGCTGGCAACAAAAGCGCCATGCGGCCGCCCCTCCCCCCGCCGCGGTGTGGAGGAGAATG
>Ga0181612_143157_pt1 | contig 10453 bp, 2 predicted proteins | sample HoacroProtozoa21_FD_119630 | JGI IMG/M metagenome (GOLD analysis project Ga0181612, IMG submission 119630) | Hoatzin crop microbial communities from Cojedes, Venezuel. Combined Assembly of Gp0051906, Gp0051904, Gp0051908
TATACAGACAACAAAATATTGTTTTAAAAATATGGTTCATTCTAATTCAAAACAGGAAAATGTATAGTTATGTATTGTGATGTTTATTAGGTAGATATCATATAGTGATGCATTAGATGGCACTATCAGATTTTTAAATCGAGTTCATTCAATTTAGCAACTCTTACTGTATTGCAGGAAATAAAATCTAAGCACATGAAATTGGCTGGTGAGATGGTTTGTGTAGCTTCTGTAACGCAGGCTCCTCCAAGGAAACAGTCTTTGCCTAGAATTTCTTCACCGTGCAGCACGGAGAACAGCCACAGGATGGAGCGCTGGATCAAAGAGCCAGAAACGCGCTCTCACTCGAGTAGCTCTAAGGGTACAGAAAGGGCTAGCGTTGAAGCCACAGAGAAATCAGTGAGTAACAGGCAGACACCAGGAATACCAGAGTTACCAGCTGTGAAACCTTTAGGGATGCCTGTAAATTCAGCCTTTGAGCTCCCCCTCAAAAAAGTCAGCAAAATTATACCAATTTTCAAAGGAAAGTTGATGCAAATGAATGGAAAGACCACAAATCAAATGGATGGGAAGAAAAGAGAAAATGCTGAAAGATGTTCCCCAGCAAAAATGATGGGCGTTTCATCTTCTATGCTGACTGCGCATAAGTCCAGCATAACTCAGGTTTACAAGCCCGTTCAAAATATGTCTGTCAAAAATCCTACTCATAGCGGTGTACTTCAGGTAATGAACACAAAAACATACGCAAAACATGGTATACCCATATTTCGATGGAGAACAGAGTCCAGGGGACAAATGACTACTTCTGATTTTTCTGATAACTCACCTTCAGGTGGGGGTTCAAGTGAAGACAGTCATAAAAAGGCAAATTCTCCTTCTGTGCTGAAGAATTTTGGGTCAGTGCTTCAGAAATCTAACATCAATCTGAGTCTGAATACATACGCATCTCCTACTTCCAGTGCAAGCAGGGGAAAAAAGTTTGCAAGTCAAAACATCGTGCAAGTTCTTGAGAAACAACACCAGTCAAAGAAAGTACATTTGCAGATTTGTAAATTAGACAATGAAACAACAGATTCCAGTTTATCACAGGCACAAAGAAAGAGATCAAATGAAGGAGCAGGGTTAAATATTCATGAATCTGTCTTAAATGTGTGCATCGCCAAAAATGAAGGAAATAAAGCAGCATGCCATTCTAAGGACTACATTGCTAAGACAACTAGTTGTCATTCCAAATCCAACTTTGAACAGGTATGGTAAATAACAGGGCTCATTCTCACTGGTTCTCACAAATTCAGTATATTCTAAAACAATGTTAAGCAGTAAAGAGCATGACTTTCATCATGCTTTACCATCATTCTCAATACAGTTTTCGAAAATTTCCAGTATGAAAGTTATTGTTTTCAGCCACTGCTGCTTTTCATCTGAAAGGAAGGGTGATTTACAGTGTTGTCCAAGATACGCACTTTTTATTATTTGGGACTTTTAAGGTGGGATAATTAGTTTTCTTTAATACAGTTTATCAGTTTATCAAGATTTGTGTGAGGTTAACATGGTGAAATTTTCGGTGTTCAGTCTGTTTTCATATGAAACCGTGTTAATGAACAGCTCCTGGAAGGAGTCTCAAACTTCATCAGTTGTGTAGCACTGACTGCAGTGTGTGCAAAGTGCTGTGCTGTTAGACAAACTGGGAAGTTTTGCAAACACAAGTTGCAACAGGAAAAATTCCTACTGGGCAGAAGGAAAAATATTCTTCAGAGGGTGGTTAAGTGCTGGAACAAGTGACACAAGAGAGGTTGTGGAGTGGTTATCCTTTCAGATTCTCAAAACTTGATTAGATGAGGCACAAAGCAGTGTGATCTAACTTTGAAGTTAGCTCTGTTTTGAGTAAAAGTTATGGTTATATGACCACTAGAGGTACTTTACAACCTAAATTTTCTGTGTTTCTGTCTGCATTTCAATAAAGTAAATAACTGAGCTGATTTCAATGCAGTTTTTATGAGGATGATATTCTGCAGATTGGGAACATGGATGAAATGTGTTGAGTTTGTCACATTTTTTCACCTATAAAATGTAATTTGGTAGGTTATTTCAACTTTGTGTTATGAGGGCACCTTTTGAAAAAGTAGGTCATTTTAACAAGTAGAAAAATACTAGAGTTTTTTTGGCTAATGAAGGTATGAATTTCTGTACTTTAAGATGACTATTGGGAACGAGTATCTGACATGTGAAACACTGACCTCGAAACTGACTTCCTCAATCAAGGAGAGCAACGTGGAAGCATCTGTAAAGAAACGTTGTGCCAGAAGAGGACAGGTAAAAAAACTCATAGACGTACACCCCTTAATCCAGTCTGTAAGGACCTGAATTAAGAGATAAAAAGGAAAAAAGAGATTTTTTTATTTTAGCATGTTCCAGTTAAAATGGGAAAACCAAGAAATCTTATTGAGCCCACTCTGGATAAAATTAACCATTGCTTATGTTACTGTTACTTCAAGTATGCATTGCAAATGTTTGTCTCCTGCAAAAGATACTACTAAAATGAAAATGTTTAATGATGTTACTTAATGTAAATATGCTTCTGAAGCAGATTTTGTGATTCTACAGAAAACAGTTTTATCCTGTCCAGTATAACTATGGTCATTCTCACTGGCTCTGCAAGTGTCTCATCTTAAGTGCTTGAATTCAGCAACGTACTGTAGAAATCAGTTCCAGAAGTCTATTTGTAATTCATTCTGGGTTTTAAAAGTTACATTATCTTAGTGATTTAATATATTTAAGTTGTTATTGTCTTACTAGATGGGGTCAGCAGCAGCAATTAGGTAAGTTCCTAATATGACTTATGTTTTTAATACTTTTTCTTTTGGGTGCTGTTCTAATGATAGTAGTATATACTTTTAAATTCCTCTTCAAAATATTTTTTCATTATTCTTAAATATTGCTTTTACCTACCACTGGGATACACTTCCGTTTCTAAATATCGGTTCTTTAAAACTCAGTTGCATCTTCCATCTCCTTCTCCTTACAACCACATTCTCTATGTTTTTGCTACCTAGAAATTAGGCTCATTAGAAGGAATGGGTCCCAGGTCTCCAGTGCTCAGTAGAATTGTGTTTTCTTATATAAATATGTATGTATTATTTCTGCTAACAGCCAACCGAAAGTACTGTGCAGTAACTCTACAAAATAAGCCAGGAGGAAAAGTTGCACAAATGTAACAGGTTCCTTTGCCTTTTATATTTCCTTTCAAGTGTGACCATTTGAGGTCTCATTACCCATGCTTGATCTGAAGTGCCTTTGCCTAGTCATGTGTTGCAATATATAAACTTACCTTGTCAACATACTCGTTAACTGTCAATTAAGAACTTAAGAGTATATATCCATAATTCAGATTCTTTCACTTAATTTGCATTTGATTAATTAAATTTTATCGGTCATCTTTTTGTCTTGTTATGCTTTTAAAACCAAATACAAGACAATTCTGTAACTTTTAGTGGTAATTAAAAGAGCGCAGTCTGTGCTATCCAGGCCAGTAGAGCAACCTCAGGGGCCTGCTGCAGGAACACACTCATACCCCAGAGCTCAGACTGCCGCAGGGAAGAGAGGGGTTCGTTGGGAGACGCCAGCCCAGCTGCTCGGAGCTGGCCCGATCCAGCTGCAGCTGGGAAGGGCCTTTCCACAGGGCCACAACTGAGTCACTGGTAACAGGCCCAGCGCTGTGATGCTGCAGCAGTGGAGTCAGGAGTCAGTCTCACAAAGAAGAAAAGAAGAACAGCAACTAAAAATGACTGTGGTTATAAGAATAACAACCCAGGGGTCTGAGTACTGAAAGGAGACTTCCACCATAATACGGGTTAAGTGCTGAAGTCCTTTGCCTGCCACTGGGAATGACTCAGCCACACTAGGGCTTGTGAGCACGGAGCTAGCTCTCCAGCCTGGGCAGCTGGACAAGCAGAGAGCTCATAGCTGGTCTGGCAGCACTGCTGGGATGGGGAAGGGGCATTGCCCTGTCCTCGTCGTGAGTCACAAGTGCCCCCTGCCATTCCTCCCTCTAGGCAGGCTGGGAGCACCATGGGTACCAGCCTGAGCCCTGCAAGCTGCTTTTGGGAAGCGGCAGGAGACAGCAAGTTCTCACTGTCTGCCTGCCGCTCTGCCAGTGCAGCATTGCCACTGCTGGAGCCAAGTGAGGTGGATGGGCAGCTCTAGGGAAGCCTCTACTGGAGCCTCAGGAATAGGAGAGGGACTTCTCTGTTAGCTGGGTAGGGATGGACTCTCCAGTGCTCGTTAGTCCGATTCCTCCTTTCTTCACATGAAAATACAATGGTGCTGACTGGGGACGCTACTAAGCACTTCTCTGAACAGTAAGCCATTGTCATTATGTCAAGTTTGAACACCAAAAATGATCAGTTGGTTTTGAAAATCTTGGTTGCCAGCATGTAAAAGGGTATTTTCAAAATAGCTCTGGTTTTAATTTTTTACCCACTGTACATATAAACATACTTTATATTTATATTGGAAAATAAAAACTTTTATTAATTACTTCTCATCATTTCACTCAGAAACAACTTTTTAATTGAGCTGTTAGCTTAGTATTACTACTTTGTTTGCTTTACTTTTTTCTGGCTTTTGTTTGTTTGCTTGTTTTTTGTAAACAGAAGGAAGAAGGTTATTCAAAGTTAAATAAAGCCAAGAGAAGTAAGCCTTCCATTTAGGATGTTCTGGAGTACTGAAAGAAAACTCTGGGTATGCTCATTACAAATTTTAAATATTTTTCTCTATTAAAATAATATTGCGTCTATAATAGTTCCTATTCTTTTGGATCACAATAATGATATCAGCTGCTCCAAAGAAATCACTTTACTAAACAAAAAGCTTCTAGAGCAAAATAACAAGGTAACAGAAGTGAAGATTCTCTGGTTTATTGGACACCAGCAAGTAAAGCTTTGGGTTTTTTTTTGTGAAACAAGCAAAGTTAAATATAAAGGCATCTTGTAGTAAGTAGATCTTAATATTTGGCTTAAATTTGTATTTTGATTGGCTTATTTTCTTTTAGACTAAAAGAAACCTGTTTTTTGTGCTGTTGAGTTTCATTTGAATGTGAGCTGAAGTTAAAACCATAAACCATTAAAAGTGCAGCTATGTATACTATTTAATATCTTTAATAACATTACGTGAAATGGGGCATCTAAATACTTTTGTGGTGCTAAGATCTAATCCAAGGACAAAATGTTCTGTCATACAAAATCAATAAATTTAGTTTTGTGACCAGATATTTCAACCCACATTGTGGGTGGTTGTCTATAGTAGTCTTGCAGGATAGAACAAGCTTTTCCTTTGAATATTAAGGATAAATACAGCATAGGAAACCCACCGGTTTTATTGGCCTGATGCCTATCACAAGTTATCAATAGTAAAACGTGCAGGGAGGAGTAGCCCATGCAGTTAACTGTTTCAGAGATAAATAGAAGTATATTTATTCAAAAGAAAATATTGACGTAAGCATGATGGTTGCACAGACACAACAGCACAAAAATGTGTAATATGCAAAACAAATAGAAAAACATAGCAATAAAGAAGCAAAATATAAACTGCGCATCTTTTAACCTGGCTTTTGGCTTCAACATAAATGATAACAAGTAGCCAAATGTGCATTTTGTCTCAGAGATGCACTTTATGTCATTCCTTTCTGTGGATAGTTTTCCTCCAGTGAACATGTACATCAGTTGTCTGCTTTCCCTAAAGAAAGTCCGTTGTATGGATCGAAGCTTTGCATACAAGGCCTTTGTACTTCAGCATATCCTGTTCCTGGGTCTAGCATTTCATCTCTCCTGCTTCAAGCCAGGCATTTCAGGCATGGTCCTTCTTCAGAAGTGATCTGTTTTAGCGATTCAGCATAGATATCTGTAGGTCCTCTTTCACTGAGGACTGATGAACAGAAATGGTGTCTCTGAGAATGGTCAGAACTGTCATTTTTCTACTTATATAAAAAAAAAAAATCTAATTTTTTTCTTATTTATGAGTGAAATGCTGCAGGAGCAAGTTGTGGTAGGCAACGCTTAAACGCTGGAGAGGAAACAGTGTCTTCCATAAAGTGCTTAAAATATGATTTCTAAGAATCCCATTGGCATGGGCTCTTCATTGGTGTTGATGATTTAAAAAGAAAACTAGAGCTAGAATAGCTTCTGCTATTGGATCGTTGCCTACAATTTTGATTCTGAAAAGCTTTGCTCTGAATTTCTGTATTATGTATTACTACACATGCATTCAGAGTACATGTTTTCATTTGAACACTTGAGAATTATTTCTAAGTTTTCAAATTCACTGTGTAGCAAGATTTATGGGTGAGAAGGTCTTACAATGGAATTCAATGATGTAGTCAACAGGAAGAACTTGGGTCTATAATTCATGACAATAAAAACATTTTTTTTGCAATTATCTTGCAATAAGGGTCAGTTTTTATGACTAACATGCCAAGTTGCACAGCCTCTTAAATTGTCCAGGAAATCACAGCATAATCCTAATTTTCTTCTTTATTTTGCTGGTGAAAATAGTGGGTATGTTAATAAAGCAACGTGAGAGAAGTATTTAACGTTTTAAGAAGCTGAACATTTGATTCTAATACTAAATCATTCTCATTCATTCTGGTTTTACCCATATGTAGACAATCCCCCACTCTCTGGGGAAGGACTTGGGCTTTTCTTTGGCATAAAAGAGTATCTGGATATTAAGCCTGAGTTTGAAATACTCCCATCCTGCCTGCCAATTTAGGGGTCTGGACTATGCTAGGTACATTGTTCTTTTTCAAGGCCATGCAGATTGGGCCAGTGGAACCTCCAAGGCTGCTGAGGTGCCCAGCCCATGGGGTGGGGGCGGGATCTCTGCTGCTGAGTGAGCTCTGTAGAGTCTGTTGGGTATGTCTACTAGATTTAACAGGAGTTTGGTCATGTAACACGTATATAGACAGCTAAATGTAGGTGGTCTAAATCTGGAGCTCAAAACCATTCCAAGAGTCAGACTTGAATAGTTATTCGGTTTAAATAAAGACTTGCATGTTTACAGACTTCTCAGAAGAGGTTTATACATTCTTTTTAAGCTATTTTATATTTGCTGTCAAATTAAAAAAAAAAGTCTCCGTGCTTAGTCTTCTATTAGTGAAAGTCATCCTGTCATTTTCAAGGTGAAAAACTACTGTGAAAGGGAGGTTTGGCTTCTAAGACCAATCAGAAGAGCAAAGCTTCCAAAGGAGAGTATATACCAGCACAGAAAAATGATTTAACAGAAGGATTTGCATCGTTATAAACATTGGTGCTAGAACAGACATATTCAAAATAACAGTGCTGAAGTTCCCAAGCCTTTTCCAGTGATCTCCATAACTCTTCCTGTTGCTCTGCTCCCGTGTTGTCATATGATACTGACCTTTGGGTTTAGTTGCCAAATTTCATTTAGCAAATGAGCAGCTAAAAGTTCATTTCATATAGTAATAATAGTATTATATTACATGAAAGTAATTGATGCCATTACTGTCAGGATATTGTATGAACACAAGATGAAGGCAGGAGATCCACACAACTGGAACTGAGTAAAAATTCTCAGCAGTTTTGTATATAAGGGCTAGAGATCTATTGGATTGATTCTTCTGAAAGGTAGATTGCCCCAAGTCAGCATTTAGGAATTTCTCTTCTAATTAGAAGCTTATGGTACAGAAATTTCAACAAAGACATCTTTCAAATGCTTTCTTGATGTGAAATATTAGGCTAAAATAATACCTTTTAAAATATCATATAAATATAATAGCTGGAGTCGGTTTTGTGAAGAAACAGTTTTAACTTAAATATGAAAATATTTGCATGGAAATTGTATGTGGTGAAAATATTTGAATTTTCATTGAAAAAATATTCTGAAAATGTTTAGTCTTTCAATGAAAAAGCAACTTCTTTTATGATGGGGGAAAATTCATTTCCTAATCAAATCTAGTATCAGAAATAAACTTTGGACTGTGTTCATTAGTAGGTTGTTCGTACCTAAATACTTGAGACATACTCCAAAAAATAGATGCTATTGTAACATTATTGCTATTATCCTGTCCATTTTTCATTGCTGCAGGATTGTTCCATGCTAGGGCTAACCTAATTTACTGCATGGCTGGCCATTTAAAAATACTAAAGAATAGTTTCTTAAGATTCTGTCTCTTATTTGTTGTAGACCTAAGAATGTGGTTTCGTTACCTGATCTCAGCTGGTTAAGACGGTGTAAATACACTTCTGCAATCAAAGTTCCTCCCTCCAACACCACAGCTGATTGCAGTATTTTGAGGGCTTTAAATTTATGAGCTCAGACCGAAGAGGAAGGATAAAGCTGAGCATAGTACCACAGACTTATCTAGGAGAGGATTTTTTTTCTTGTTCTGTATAAAAATGCAAACATTTAAATTGAATGCCGTAAACCCAAACTTTGTAAACAGGATGCAAATACAAATGTGGAAATACAACAACTTTTGTTTGCGTACTAACCATATAGTTCTGGGTTGTCTTTCGGTTTCTTTTGTAATCTAAACTTTTTCTGTTTTCCTCCATTCAGGTTCCCAAGAGGGCATTAACATACCTGAGGATCTCTCAGCTTTGTGAATTTTGCTCTGTTTATTTCACATCATTGGTACCTGTTTCTGGGTCAAAAACTAAGGGTTAAACATGTATAGTGAAGTGAATCCATGTATCAACATCTTCTCCAGACAGTTTAGGTTAATAAGCCTCTAGTGAATTTGAGACTTTAGCTAATTGCTTACTTTTTGAACCACATTATGTCTGTCCTGGTACTTGCTTACACACTTAATAATTCTTCTAAGTTATTTTGAAGTTTCAACTCTGTCTTTTTATGATAGAATTGTATTTAATTTGTTGCTACAATGTCTGGGCCTCTGTTTCATCAGTAAAGCATTCCTAAATAACTTTTCCTTGTCAAGTCACATGGCTACAAAATAAACGGTACATTTTTTCTTAGGGGAATAATCTGAAGGCTGGTTTAGATTCAAGCTTCTTTAATTCTTGTTATAATTTTTAATGAATTTGCATTTTCAGAAATGAAACTGCTCTTCAAAATATTTGTCTCATTGATAACGCCATTCTTCAGCAGTTCATGCAGAATGTGTATAGCTGCCCTTTGACTAGTTTTAGCAGCATAAATGTATCTTCAATGACCTACTTGAAGGTGTAATTACAAATATGTCTGTATATATGATTGTTGCCCCATAATCGCTGTTTTGAAGTGAATATTAATGTGTTACCTGGAAAATAAGAATCAAATGATACAACACTAGCTCCTCAACTCAAACGAAACAGAACTGTAGTTTAACACTTGCTTTAGATATAGATTTGCAAAACTTTTTTTCCTAAAGGAATTGGTACAATGGAACTTTATGCGCTTTATGGAAACCTTTTCAGGTTTATATTGCCGTAGGTGTACTTTTATTTACCTCATTTTTCAGAGCAGGATTTTGTCCTACCACAATGACAACTGCTGTTTTGGTTTATTTTTTTCTGAAATGGTGACTGTTAACATGGCTCTAATTTAATGGTGACAGTGTTTAAAAGGAAGTGGGCACTTCAACAACATGTGATTTTCTCGTACATAATACAAAAAATACAAACCAACACAAATATTTTAAAAATTAGAGGAATATGCTCAGGAAGAAATCAAATTATATTTACATTTTATCTGGAAATTGGTACACAAAGCTACTTTTCAAATGCCGTGGATTAGTTATTCTTTCATAGGTTTGACTATATGTGTAACTGATCTTTTCCTTGTCTTACAACATGAAAAAGCCTGCAGAGCCGTTGTCTTTCTGCTATGTTATATAAATTAGTACTTCATCTCATCTGTCTCCTATTGTTGCTTTTTAAATGCTGCTGGTTGCCAACATTTGCCTTGTATTATAACAGAAGTGTTATCTATTACAATACTCAAAATACAGAAAATGTAATTATTGCATATGTTAATTTTTTTCCATTTAAAATAAACTATTGAATTATTCATTCGTGCTAAGCTGCTGAATACTTCCTAGTCTGTGCTGTGGGAGAGGACCCTGTTATTCTACCCCATGCACCCACTGCTTGTAAACATATAGTAAGGTGTTGATACTGAGTGGGAGCGTACTGGGTGGAGGAGCAGTGGTGGAAACGCCGCTAACAGGGAGGGAGGATTAGTGCTGTGGCTGCCTTCGGAGGATTTGGTGGTGCTGAAGCGACCTTTGCTGCTGCCCTACCCACGAGTGTTGGTATGGAGGGGTTGTAAGAGCCTGCCTCACTTTCTCCTTTTAATCAGTTCTTACTAACTGGGCAGAGTACCCCTTGCTTCTGGCAGGTACAGGAAGCTGTCAAAGCACAGGAGCCCTCGACATCCAGGATCACCTTGGCCCCTCCACGTGTGATGTCTGCGGGCTTGATTTCTCAAGGCTAAA
>Ga0181612_152980_pt1 | contig 10453 bp, 7 predicted proteins | sample HoacroProtozoa21_FD_119630 | JGI IMG/M metagenome (GOLD analysis project Ga0181612, IMG submission 119630) | Hoatzin crop microbial communities from Cojedes, Venezuel. Combined Assembly of Gp0051906, Gp0051904, Gp0051908
GAGGCAAGAAAGTCCTAAATGGTGGCCAATTTTCTTGTATGCAGTTAGGATTTGTGCCTGAAATCTTCCGACTACAGCTGTGCGGCAGAGATCAGGACGAGAGTAGGAACTTGGGCAAACTTCTGATTACAACTGTCCTAGTGCTACAGCAAGGAGGCAGCATCAGCTGTTTGCTGTCACTTGTTTCAGATAGTGCATTAGTAAGTGTTTTTATCACAATACAACCAAAAATGCGATTTCCTTGCCTTCTAACAGCAGGGACAAGGGAGCTGTTCACATGTTGCTGGGTAGATGAATGTTCACACTTTTGGAGAAGAAAAGCCTAGAAGGAACTTGGCACTCATTACTCCAGATCCAGCTTGAAGTGGCAGGAGTAAAGACTAGAGCACGTTTAACACTTCACAGATGAAGCAGATGCACGTCCCACGTGGGAGACAGGACTCGAACAAGCCTGGTTAATTGATGTGTCGTGTAATGTGGCTTCCAAAACATACATAAACAGAGCTCCAGGCCAAACAAGCCTATTGCAATAGCAACTTTTAGGGACTTCAAAATAAGCACATTCTGCATGACACTGTCCCCTGGAAGCAAAAAGGCACGGAACCACACAAAGAAGGGACCTGAATTCACGCTTAAAGCCAAGCCTAAGTGTAAATGCTTTGTTGAACTGGGGACTAACAGAAGAGATGCTGCTAGAAAACGATAGCTGCTAGGCAAAAGTTGGTCAGGTTCTTCACTACAGATTTCCAGCTGGCTTTGGCTCGGCCATGGAGTGGCTGAGGTGGGCCCTTAGCTGCTCTATGAGGGCAACTCCAGACTAAAAAGACACACTGGCACAAAGGAAAATGGAACAGCAGGGTGTTTAACATACATAAACCCACCTCAATAGAAAACAAATGAATGATGAAATCATGGAGGTCCTGACAGTCCACGCTCTCAGCCGTGGAGTTTGGGGCGATCCCTGGCTACTATTTTCACAATACCTTGCATTCATTACTTTATTTAAAAATGGTGTACTATGTCTGGAAAACAGGAAGTAAGCCGTAAATCTCTATTTTAAAAGCCATCTGAAGCCTGTGGACCAGATATGTTCTCAATCAGTAGTCAGGCAGTAAATAAACATTTATATACAGCAACTGCTCTCAACCAGCCTGACCTCCGGCTATTACAGGGCACATAAAGAGGAAATTTGTTTAGTCCCGTAAAAGCCCAGGCAATATATCAATAGATTATTAAAAATGGAAACAATGTAGGCTAATGGATTATATTGATTTTAATAAACATAAGTATATGGGATTCAAAGATAAGATTCAGATATGACGTCCTTCCAAGCTCACCTTTAGGGATATCTCCTAAAACTAGCAAAACTACATCTGTCAAGAATATCAGTGGATGCTATTTTTCGCTCTGCAAATTGACATATTTTTGGCTGAAGGACTTAAATTGGAGGCTCTGCATTTTTATTTCTGCTTGTGAACCATGAACGCAGTCAAAAAATAAAACTTGTACATCTTTTAATGTCGCTGCTGTACAGAAAAAAGTTCAAGCAGTCGCAGGCTACCTCCAGGCATGCCAGCTGAAAGTACCCAGACGCTAGGGTTGGTTTTCAAGGAGGATTGCTCACTCTTGTTGCAGCCACTGTTGGCGGCAGATCCTGAAGCCTGAACCTCCTCCATTTTGGAAGCTGGGCAGGATGCTCAGGCAGTCCCAGCACTGTCATCCGACGACTTCCAAGTCTGAAACCAGCCCAGTACATTTGTACTTGCAGCAGTTCCGACAATGTCAAAACCCAGCAATCCTGCAAAGCCCTCTGATGTTATAACATGTCTGTATCTCTGAAATAGTTGGCACGTGCCCTGAATATGCGGGTGGTTGTCAGAATCCTCTGATATTTTTCCACTGCTAAAGAATATTTTCCCTCCACTATTCTGCTGATCTGCAGGCTTCTTTTGAAGAGATCCCTTCAGTTTGCCCACCGCGACTGATCCCCTTTGATTTGACCTAGGAGTTCAGCAGATAGTCAGCACTGTTTTGAAAAATGACTTATGTTTAACTTTAGGAGAAGGTTTGTGGGAGAATTAAATACATCGATTATGCAGTCTCAAGGATGAGGGAACAGAGAGGCTTACCAAAAAGCCAGGCAAAGGCAGCCCTGCAGATCAAACTGCATTAGTAATTGTGACATAACTGGTTCTGGGATGAAGGGGGCTATGAAGCCTATTAACAGACTCTAAATATCAGTGTGTTCTGTATGATAATTGGCTCAGTGTGATTACAAGTTTAATCTACCTCATCGATTATAACCAGACTAAATTAAAGCAATCCTTGGTGCTAAAGGATGGAACCATGGATAAAAACCTAGGCTGTTTTTCCAGTTGGAGGAAAGGCTTTCCACCAGCAGCAAGGCATCAGCGCATATGCCCCAATTATTTAACAGTTCAGGAGACCTAAATTCACACTTCCCTTAAAGATTGTACAAAGCAAATTCAAGCCGCTAATTATGAACATCCTTAAAACCTGGAGTAACTCAGCTCTAACCTTTGTGGAAGGTTAGGACACCTTCCTAATTTATAGCAGGGACATGTGTCATGCATTTTATTGTACCAGTCAAATGCTGCTGGAAAGCAAACGAACACAAGGCTAACAAAACATTTTAAAGTTTGGCTGTATACCTGGGAGTTGAATACTTACGAGAGCGCCATCTGAACTGCCCATGTTTGTTGACATCACAGAGAGTGGTTATAAGAAATTATTTGTCTTGCTGCCTACAATTAAAACATGGAAAATAAAGGAACAAGCCAAAATGATCTCCTTCCATTAAATTGCTAGAGATGATCAGAAAGTTGTCCAAAGGACAGACATGCACTGCTGTCCTCCTCTGCGCATTCTTTTCCATTCCTTTCCTTGCAAAAGGAGGGATTAAAAGCAGGTGAGCACAGGTGAGCATCCATTTAACTGGAAGGTCTGGGCTTCCCCCACTAACACAATTCAGTCTAATACTTGTTGAGCATTTTTTTTTCTGATTATAAACCAAAGGCTGAAGCCTTTATTTAGTGTCAATTGTTTTCTTAAAAAGAATACAAGACTAAACTTACAGTACATTTCTACCGCTGTTCGTTAGCTCCCAATGGTTGAAATAACACCCTTGCAAAATCCTGAATACCTCACAAATTACAGTAATCTGCAATTATAAACTACAGTGTTAATGAGGTTTGATTGCCTGTTATTTGTGATGCCACCTATAAATGCCACTTACATTTTACGGCATATTGAAGTTAATCTGTTTTGAGAAGATCACTAATAGTCAAATGGACTTTTATGAACATCTTTTGTGATTTCAGTTTGTTTCCTAGAAACAAAACCTGGCCACAAAGCATTTGTCCTCACCGCAGAACTGATGCTTCCAGTCACTGTGACTTCCCTTCAGTGCTGATACTGATCTTTATGCAGGATGGCAGGTTTTCTTAATTAAGGAGAGTACCATCTGAATTTTTATGCTTGACCTTTAATCAACAGTATTTTTGTAAGTCTCTAGGCGGACTAATTGTGTCATTCATATACTTAAAGGATAATGTGCCTTGCAGAGTGGTACAGAGGGCAATAAACAGCTTTTACAAGAGATTAAACGCCCAAGCACAGCACAAGCATTTAGATAACTGCAAAAGCCATTTATTGATGCTGCTCCAATGCCAAGAAACACTTGTCTTATACAGTTCTACTCGCAAAAAAGTAGCAAAAAACCCTCACAGCCCTTGCTTTTCTTCATTCCTAATCGTTTTCTGTGCTTTTGTCCCATGGATATTTCTTCAGAAAGTCTAAGAAACTTTTTGGGTCATTTGCTTAAGAAAGAAAACAGAAGAAAAGCTCTAAGGATGACCGAGAGATGTGTTATTTTCAGTGAGTGGATTCGATTTCCATAACAGGGGAAATCTTGGACTGACTGACTTGAATTTAACCTGGATTTATGCTTCTTTTCTCAGTGGTAACACTGACACAATCAATCAGAATGGACCTGGAATGTACATACCAGCAAGGGAAAGCAATATTTAGGGTGCTTGGGGAACGAAGGAACCAAATTGTGCAGGGTTATCTGGAAAGATGTAGTATTAAAAAAATGGTTAGCAAAATATGAAGACAAGCTGCTGTAGAAAGGAGGAAACAAAAGATCAGAAAAGTCTGATTCTACTTTCATATTTCATCATGCTTGACTCTCAGCGGTTGATGGCAATTGAAATCCGACGGCTAAATGCAGCTCACTGCATCTGATGGTGCGGGGGTCACAGAGAACAGCCTGCACATTATAGAAGCAGCTTTACAGCTGCGAGTCCCTCCGGTTCTGTGCTTCCCAAAGCACCACTTCACACTGCTGAGAGCCCAGAGAACGTCAGTGGAGTCAGAGCTGGAACATCTCCAGTATGGCCCCAGCACAGAGGTGGGTACCCAAGACAGCTAGGGCCTAGTTCCTTCAGGGTGTCGTGAACTGAGTCTAAAACAGATGGAGAAACTGAATTTCCATCCTCTCCCAAGAGCACTGAGCAAAAGATTCAGTGCTTTTTTTTTTTTTGATGCTTCTGAATTTTCAGTCACAGACTTTAAAACTGGCAATTAATCTTTGGACAGCCACAAGAGCTCAGAATAAAAAGCTACCGGTGTCATCTCTTCTGGAGCTGTTTGCTAAATCAAACGGATCCTTTCCTAGTTGGAAGTGGGAGAGCTAAGGCAGGAAGGGATGTTTGAAGTTAAGAGTGCAGAAAGAAAAATAAACCATTTGTGCCAGTGTGTTATTGCCTCTGTCTCACGACAGAGAATTCCCAGTAAACACTCCAGCAGCGAGTCCAAGCCAAGCAGGTACGTTCAGCACTGGGCTAATTGCTGGCGACGTCCGAAGCAGACTGTTTTGAGAAACCTGAGCAGAGTCAGGAACCGGGTTGCCTGGGTTTTAACCCCATAGCTCAGCCTGCTTTGCGCTTCCCATGAGGCTGTTGCAAGCGTGATCGCAGCGGGTGCATGTGCCATGACCCGCCTGGACAAGGTCCTCTACAACCTACTGTAGGTGACCCTGCTTCGGCAGGGGGGTTGGACTAGATGACCCACAGAGGTCCCTTCCAACCCCAACCATGCTGGGATTCTGTGATTCATTCTGTATCTGAGCAATTACTGGTATACCCAACTCTGGGATCCAGCTCTCGTGCATGGGATGCTCTGGAGCAGAGGAAGGGACCTGGACATCACCTCCAACCCACCCTGGGTGCTCCCAGGCACCCCTTCCCCCAGCAAAGCCTTGAAGAGTCTGCTCTGGTGATAATCAAGGGCTTTTAAAATACCCTAGTTGTCAGGCTGGAACTTTCACAAGTCGTGGGTTTCACCTCCGAGGGCTGCCGGAGCTTAAATCCAGGTTGTGCCGCAGCAGATGCATTTGGCCTTCAGTGCCTGAAATAACAAGCAGAAGACATTAGTGTCAAGCGCTTGCAGCTGATGAAACATTCGGACTCGGATCCGGGGTGAAATACAATGAGGATTTCTTAAGTGGAAATAGTTTTTATGGATGTTGTGGGCAGCCTGCTGTGTGCTGTGTGGTTTGTCTCATCTGATGGAGAGAGAAAAAGGGAGGCGTCGGAAGGATATGCTCCTTTTGCTGTTGCTCTGGCTAGCTCAGATGACTTGGTTTAACCTCTCTGTGTGTGATTAAGGATTTCTTCAATATAACAAAAAGGAACAGGAGTTGTTAAGGGGCAATATAAGACACTGAATTGCTTTGTACAATATGCGCCCAGTCTGCTGCTATCAAGTTTTCTTTATGGGTGGAGAGCACCTTCTACAGGAAATGGAGCTAATCCAAGTGAAAAACTTTGCACGTTTATTAGTCCTTTTTTGTGTTAAACAGTTCAAGCATTAGGAGGATTTAACACAGTGTTTTAACCCCCAAAGATCACGTTTCATGATTCCTGTAAGTGTTTATATAACCTCCAGCCACGTTAAAGTGAAATACGGTTTAAAGAGAAATGAAACCTCTTACCCAGTCTCTGAATTAAACCCTGAAAAGCAGTGAGCAGCACAGTAAAAGCTAAAATACCCAGGATGACACTCCACCATAACTCATTCCTGTCCAAAATAAGGACCAGACTCGGTGTAATCCCCATATGCTTCTTGCACTCAGCAATCTCCTCCCATAAATTGATTTGTCATGGCTGTCTTGGTGCAGAAACTGGACATCTTTTTGATTGAATCCAGCTCCCCGAGGTGGGCAAATGAGCGAGATGGCATCAGAAATGCACCAAGCCAGCCGAGCGGGGGTTTTGCAGTTATTAACGACCCAAAAGAAAGCCATTGCCAGAGCAGCTCAGCGTGCTTTTACACGGTGATGCTGCAGCAAGAGGCCAGACTCCAGCTTGAGAGCCTCGGCGGGTTCAGCTGGATCCTCTTACTTAACCAAAGGCACAAATGCTACCACTTGGATGCCCTGTAAACAACTTTTATCAGCTCTGTTACACAACTAGGCAGCCAGACACCAACACATGCACCGAAAAAAAAGAGCTGTTTTATATGTCAGCTCCTTCCCTGCCTTTCCACGGAGCAATAAAAGCCGAGCAACAGCAGCTCAGCTTCCTGCATCCCCACTTAGAATGGTAGGAGTAAATTGCCACTTGTGGCAGGTTCACTGTTCACCTCAGCTGCGTATCTGCAGCTAGTCATCTAGGATGACTAGAGCTGCTGCGTAGGGCTCTGGGTAGCTGAAAAACGTGGAGATGCAGAGGGGAAAACCTGCGTTCCCCTCCCGGTGTTTCCCAGCCTGGGCGTGCTAACCTAATGTTACTCCTTTGAGCACCTCGGACTTATTTTTTTCCCCACGTTTTGTCTTGTTGCTTAAATGTCGCGTCTGAGTACTGTGGGAGAAAACTCAAAACGTGCTATTAATTCCTACAGCTGCTCCTCCCGGGGCTTCGGCTCAGCAAACCCACCGCTTGGTCCCAGTTACGATGCTTGAGGATGCCTGAGATGAGCCAGCAGATTCGGGCTGGCAGGGGCAGTCGGTGGCAGGACCGAACTTTGGGGCTTTGGTGCCAGCCAATGGAATGATGAGTCCTCACCACTTTTTTGCCCCATCCGGAGGATCTGCGCTGTCTGATTCTTTTCCCTTCTGGCTTGGGGCTGAGGGCTGGCAAGGGAGAAAGTGGCCTGGTCCTGGAGGACCGATAAGCTTTGTGCAGTGGCTGCCAAGGGAGGATGTGGAAGTTTCCTCCCAGCACTTTGTTTCTTATTGTGTTGCTACCTCCTGAAATTGCCAAGCGCTGGCTTTTTCGCATCCGGGAGAGGGGTTACATCACGGGATATTCAGGAAGAAGCAGTCAGGAATAGCTCCTCCTCTACTTGGGCTTTGGCTTCAGGACCAGACCCCGGCTCTGTACCGGCGCCTTGGTGGGGCAAGAAGAGAGCATCACTCACCGTTGACTCATTGCTGATAACTTGGAACACAGTTTTGATTTGAAAGCTTTTAATTGCTCACCTGATGTCTGGCTGAATGAATTGTTTCACGCCGACTCCGACCCTAAAGCCACTCGCCATGAGTTGAGCCAGCCCTGCGGAGACCTTTGTTGTTTTATTGGAGTGTGGGCCGTGTATCTGTTTCCTGGCTTTTCAACCCGTTCAGCAGAGGTTTGGGTGTTGCACTGAATGATTACGCGGGGAAAAATGAGATTGTTCTGTCATGTTTTTACGCTGTTTTTTTGCAAGGTCTGAGCCTTTTTCCGTATCGTACAGAAAGGTGGTAGGAGGTGCTTGGCATTGCACGGCGTTCGGTGTCATGAGCAGGCATTCAGTAGCAGAAAAAGTGCTGCTTTTGCAGCTTGAAGATAGGTATATATTCTGTAAACCCAATTTTTGAACAGAATGTCACCCAGTGTGGCTAAGTTTGGCTTTTTCACTTATCCCTACAGGTCTTCTACGTCTCAGATCTCTTCAAGCCCAAGACAAAGACTTGCCTGCCTCCACCGCCCATCCGGAAGGAGATCCTCTCACCTGTGGACATCATTGAGCGAAATAACCATCACAACATGGTGTAGACCTTTCAGAAATCGGATGGGTGTTTGTATTTTATTTTAAAATTTTTTTTTTTTTTTTGGCAAAAAAATGACTGCTGACAGCAACTACCTGCTGCTCTCAAATCTCATCAGACAGTAGAATGTAGGGAGAGACTTTCTTGCCCGACCAGTAAAGTCTTACTCTGTGGTCTTTTCAACTTGAGACATTTGGATGAAAGGGGTGGTGGTCAACTAAGTCAAAAGCGACAGTAAGAAAGAAAAACAAACAAAAGCCGAACAAAGAGAGGTGCCGGAGTTCTGGATGTGCAATTGGTTTGAGTGTTCATGTTCTAGTGAACGCCAAATTGTTCATAGCCTAATGAACACTAAGGGAATTTTGGAAAGCTGGCCATCTTAGTGTTTTTTACTATGAAGATTTACAATGCCTGCGAGGGAAACAAACGAAAAAAACAACTCATGACTAAATTGTATAGCACTATATATGAGAAACAGCACTGAGCCAAGATCTGGGATTGGTTTGTAAGAGTTGCTTTTTTCTCTTTTTAATACTAGATGATTTTTGCCTCCTCTGTTCCATACTGTGACTTAGTTTAGAAGAAGCTTGCCCAGAAAAAGATCTCTGAAGGGTCTCTGATCACACTACATACCTTTAACGAGCAGTCCTGAGATGCGCAGTGAGGCTGAATAACTGCATCCTCCACGCGGAGAAGCCACGTTTCTCCCTCTCCGCTCGCTCCCTGGCGAGGGCTCATCCTGCCTGAGCCCCCAGGCGAGCGCAGCACCCACAAGTGGCCCTTCACGAAAAGAGCATCCTCCGCGTCCCGGCCATCGCCCCCCCCTTCCCCCCAAAAAATCGCAGCAGACTTTCTGCGCGCCCGCGGGAGCTGGCGGCTCGCAAGCGGGTAGCGGCGGCTCTGCCGAAGACGCGTTCGCACTACGACCTCGGGGCTGAGTCCCGGGCAAACTTTTATTCTGCAGTTTTGGGACGGGCTGCTGGGCGGCACGCCCCAGCCTGGGTGTCAGTCGGTTTGTGCATCCTCCCCTCATCCTCCTCCTCCTCCTCTTCCTCCTCCTTCTCCTCCTCCCTTGGGCACCCGGTGTGTGCCACGGCAGGTACCAGGTCCTGCTGACACCGGTGGTAAATCAGTTGTGCCTATATCGAGTGTGATTTTTTTATTATTATTATTATTTTTATTTTTTTTGCCCGGAAACCACAGGTTCTTGGTTTGCAGCCCTTTCACAGAGCGCGTTTGCAAAGGGAGCCCGCAAAGCATGCAGAACGGCCATTTGCACATCCTTCTTACAGAATCCGTCCTATCATTTCAACTATAGCAAGCTATGATTTTTTATATATAAATATTATATAAATAATGTATAAAACCTTAAAAATTAACTATGTAAAATATTATTTCTGAAACAATTTTAGATATATCCACTATGACTATAAACTGTGTCCTGACCTGTGTTATTTACATTTTGCTGCTTAAAAAAGCATTGAATTAATTTTTTTATAGTCGACTAAAATATTGTAGTTCTGTGGTAGTAATATTTTAATGAAAATAACTGCAATTAGAGACATTTGTATAAAAAAATCATATTAAATTGTCTGTATTTTTGTAATGTTCCATTTTGTAAAGAGAAGAATATTCAAAGACTTTTGTAGAATACAAAATTGAAGTTTGTATCTGCGAAATTATTGCTGTATAAATGTGCTTTTTAAATAAAAGCTCATAACACAACTAAACATCCCGGTGTGAGCTGGTGTTCTGCCTTTGGGTTGCCAGGGAGCTAGGGCCCTTGCCCAGCAGGACAACTGGGGGTGACCCTTTGGGATTTGACGACACACGAGGGCTGTGGATCCAAAGGACCCGATGCCACGGCGGGGGGCGTGCGAGAATCACAGAATCACAGAATGGTCAGGGTTGGAAGGGACCTCTGTGGGTCACCTAGTCCAATCCCCCTGCCGAAGCAGGGTCACCTACAGTAGGCTGTAGAGGACTTTGTCCAGGCACCTCTGGAGTATCTCCAGAGAAGGAGATTCCACAACCTCCCTGGGCAACCTGGGCCGGTGCTCCGTCACCCTCAGAGGAAAGTTGTTCTTCCTCATGTTCAGACAGAACTTCCTGTGCTTCAGTTTGTGCCCATTGCCCCTTGTCCTGTCGCTGGCCAGATAAGCATTAGTCCTGCTATATCATATTTGTGTATATAGCAAAATGAAATACTGTTATAAAATTTTATTGGTGGATCTGGGATGATAATCATACAATCATAGAACAGAATGCTAAGGGTTGGAAAGGACCTTAGAGATCATCTAGTTCCAACCCCCCTGCCATGAGCAGGGACATCTTCCACTAGACCAGGTTGCTCAGAGCTCCATCCAGCCTGGCCTTGAACACTGCCAGGGAGGGGGCAGC
>Ga0181612_173276_pt1 | contig 10453 bp, 9 predicted proteins | sample HoacroProtozoa21_FD_119630 | JGI IMG/M metagenome (GOLD analysis project Ga0181612, IMG submission 119630) | Hoatzin crop microbial communities from Cojedes, Venezuel. Combined Assembly of Gp0051906, Gp0051904, Gp0051908
ACTGGATTCATCAATATTACCCATGTCTTTTGAGAGCATGGAGCCTCCCTCCCTCCCTCTGAACTGGAGGGAACACCAAGTGAGTCTCATAATGCACTTGTCTGATCACTGACCCAAAATAACAAGGTCCTGGACACTGTCTAGCACCAATCTTCACTTTTCAGTTCAGAAGCAGGAGAAAGTATGTCACAATCTTCATATTTTAGAAAGAACTGTTTTGGTTTTCTGCCTTGTGTTGGATGTCTCTCTGTGGGAACACCACCTTCCCAGACTGTCCTGTGGACCAGCTCTGAGTTTAGTCCACCCAAGAGACTGCTTGGGACCAAGCCAGAAATAGTTCATGCACATCAGCAGCTTCACAGGGTTTTTCTCTGTGTGTAGGCTCATACACTGTGGCACCTGTGGTATGACCAAAGCAATGAGCCACTGCCTAGAAGGGGAATCCAGGGGCATAGTGTCAGAGCATCCCAGCCACAGGGAGGAAAGCAAGTCAGCACAGCGCTGGGGATGGCAGATACTCCCACATGGGTGCTACACAGGGTATAGAAATGCAAGGTGTCAGGTTAGACATGTCCAAAATAAAGGGTATTAGGACAAGGAGCAGGGCAGATTGGCCTCTTTCTGGGGTGCAATAACCAGAGGGGTCAGCAATGTTGACTGCTTGCCTTCACTGAAGTGAGAGTGCTGCCCTCGGCGGGCTGTGGAGCTGGGTCCTCTCCAATAACAAAGCTCCTCACGTTTATGAATGCTTTTAACAGCTCAGCCCAGCAATGCCAAATCGCTTGTCCAGCTTTACTGCAGACAAAATAAAATAGCTCTAACAAGATAAGCATGCCCTGGAAGGCTAGGATTTTCCAGGAGAAAGGACCAAGTCTCTGTTGGTGGCAATTGGCACTGTTGCCTGAACTCCACGGACAGATGCCAAATGACCGTAGCAGAGATTTTGGCAGTAAAAGAGCAGTAGTAATAAACGAGTCTGTGAAGCCTTGCATGCACTTCACCTGAAGTATTAGAGCCCGCCCTGTCCCTCCAAAGTGCTCCAGAAATGTGGGATTCTGCTTATCAGCACAAGCCAGCAATAGCCCATCAGGAAAGTTGACCACCACACTCCACGGTGTGACAGCAGCCGTGACCTCACCCACAGTGAGGAGAAACCCCTACAACCTTTCCAGCAGGCTCCCATCGCTCCAGCTCCTGAACCACCAGCCCCAGAGGAATGAACCTCAGCATCTGGACCAGGCTCCACAGGGGCAAGGTTGGCACAATAACTGCAGGCACAGCTGAGCACAATAAAACTATGAGTGGATTTTGTCCTTCCAGTTGCAAACTGCAAGGACTCCCAGACAGTCACCCTCATCCTCTTCCACTGCCTGGGAAATAGTTTTTCACAGAGAGACAATAATCATGGTGATTCACCACCAGACCCAGGCTTAGCAAGGGACCTTAAAGAAGCTGCAGCACTTCTGGTGGTATGTGGCATATGCTCAGGCTAATGTGTTGAAGGAATAATAATGCTGCTTTTCCCCCTCATTGCTCGGGTGGCCTCCTCCTGATCTGGCATCTTTCAGATGTCTCCGGTATCCACATGTTGACTAAGCCTAATTGGTTCTTACATTAAAATCCTCTGGAGCTGGACTTTATAATTCTTCAAATTCCCACAGATGTTTGGCTTGGGAGTCCTGGACTGACCTGTCTCAAAGCTGAAAACAACGTGCAGGTCCAAACTGAATTTTTTCCCAGTCTGGTTGAGGTGGTCAGCTGCTGCTAAACTTGCTTGGCAGACTGAGAAGCAGGGAAGGGAGCAGGCTTGTCAGTACTTGACCGTATGTTGCTCACTCTTCTACATCTAACCTAAAATGGATCATGCCAAAGAATACAAAAATAATGTGGAGGTGTGCCCTTGTGTGGAAGAAGCTTGGTGGCCTTTCACCAGTTTGTCCCTGATGCTTTATACCTAAACAACTCCTATTCAACATCCAAAGTACACTCAATAGCTGAGTATTTCTGAGAACCCCCAGGTGCCTGGCGATATCTTCAGCTGCCTGCCTGCTCTCAACCAGCACCTAGTGGAGGCTGAGCCTCCACACAAGAACTCCCAGCAGATTTTATTGTCTTTTCTTTAATTAATCTTTGCAGGAAGCCAAAGGCCATTCCTGACCCTGGAACCAGATCATTAGCTAGCAACCCAAACTTCACAGGAAGAAGCAAGATGACAGTGGTAATGGAAACAAGACAAAAACAAAAAACTGTGAACATTTTTATTGCCACTGAAGCCATCAGCATCCACAGACTATATGCAGAGCTGTCAGCAATGCCTCTCCTCATTTGGAACCCAGTCAAAACAAAGCTTCAAGTCAAATTTCTTGCCTGACCCTGACATCAAGTTTTAGTTTCATTCTCAGTCATGGCCTGCCACTGATTAAGTTATGAAATTCATTAGGGAAGAGAAAATTGCAGTTATTTCCTTGATGGAGCTGGGTGGTGCTATTGCAGAATAGCCAGGAGCGACCAGGGAAAACATGGCCATGAGAGACTGGTGTAATCCCACCAGAATCACAGCCAAGCAGTCACAAGACAAAGCAACAACAGGAGAGGTGCACTGACAGATCACAGGGCAATTTTTTAAAAAGGAGGGTGTTTTGCCAGGCCTGATCTTTTGGGTCCTACTGAGAAACAAAAGTACACAGAAGCTTCAAGGAAATGGAAAGAGTGAGAAACTAATTATATTGCAAAGCTTTTCCTGCTGTAGCTATGTGTTATAATGGAAGAACCTGGCAGTATCTTCTACTGTTATTAGTGGTTTAATTAGGAAACATGTAATCTCACATCACCCAGTTCCCACCTCACTGCCATTAAATGGTTCATTTCTTATCATTCTCACAGCAAAGTTAATATCAGAGCAATGATATAAATGACCAGAGGCTGCTCAGTTTTATTCAGAAATCATTAGATGGAAGAAGGCACCAAGATCACAGCTCACACCGTAGCAGGGGCATAAATGAAAAATAACGAAAAAAGTCTCAAGGGAAGCCTTGTTTCATTCCCACAGAGTGGTTGTGATTGAGCACAGGTAGTTTTCACAAGGCAATGGTTTTCTCTGTGGGACTAATTTGAGCATTTTCCCACAGAAGAGACACTGTGCAGGAGCATTCCAAGCCGTAGGCTGAGGACCCCAGACTGGCAGCATGAAGGGCCACAAAGACTGAGCCAGTCCTGACTGCCTTGGATAAGAGCACAGTGTAATTCTCACAAACCACAACTGACAAGGTGCACTGGAAGATTGGAGGGAACTTGTTTCTTCTGTTAGTAACCACAGGAGTTTCTTGTGGTCGGTAGTTCTGAGAACGGGAAGCTGGACAAGCTGTAGGTGCGGGAGATTCTCGCCGCCTCTGGGGTTACCCACCCAGCCAGAGCTCAACTGATTAGGAGGGTATCGGAGTTACATAATGACATTTCTGGGCTGTTTTACTGTAAAGATGTGGGGGGCCTCTTCGAAGCGAGGGGTGAGGGTTGAGGATAGCAAAACCACAAGAAATTGAACTTAAATGGGAGAACAATTTAAGAAATTCATGTAATATATAATGTGCAGCAAACATATATTTTTGTAAGTGAAACATAGAAAGCCAGTATTTAAAACCTATTGAATTTATTAGTGTGTTTAGACTGGGAGATCTGTTTCTAAAATGCCTATACTATTGCTTCGGATCCATAGGGACCCATCTCTCCTAACAGCACACATCTGAAATATTGACATCTATCTCTGAGATAGTATCTGAGAGCTCAAGAAAAAGAAATTAAAAGACCATTAAAAGAAATAGGCACTTTTATGATGTTCTTGGGACATCAATTTTAGATGTTTTTTTCAGGATACATCAAACTCTCCTCTGGTCTCCATTGGCTACTGAGAGTGTGTGGTTACCAGCCCTGAGATATCTGTGCTCTAGGTGCCTGCATTTACCCACAGGAATCTCATCCCAAATGTCCTAACATATGTTTAGTAACACAACATAATGATGATAACTTTCAACAATATTTTAATAGGAACTAATTCAGCTTCCTATAGAAAGTCCTTTCCAGGTTTTTGTCATTATAGAAGGCATCAACCACCTCCAAATTGCTTGTCAAATGGATGCCATGTGCAGGATGCATCCATCAAAGGCTGTCAAATTCAGATTTTATGAGGCCAAAGTGTCAGAAGGCATTACCACCCCTCACAGTGGAGTTACTGCACACTGTTTTCACAGCAAGGCTGTGATGTATCTCATTTGGTTTTGCAGACCCAGTGGTTTTCTGTGTGGAAGAACTAAAAGCAACTTACTACAAAACTGACCATGAGGGATCAGACTACCTGAAAACAGGTCAGAGGAGAGTAAGCCTTCATATCTGTTCCTGCCTCCTGAGACCAAGTGTGGCAACTGTTTCAGCAATGTACATTTTTTTTTTATTAATAGGGAATTATTTTGAAAATACCCATACTTTCAGATGAGCACCAGCTCCATAATGCAGAGCTGTAATTTCTCCAGTGTGCTTTTTTCCTGTTAGATTCTTCATCCGTAAGGAAATTCAAGTCTCCTGTATACCTCCTATAGCGTTAAAATTGTATATGAGTTTCAGATGGCAACATTCATTAGACACTATCAACTCACATCAACATGGGGAAAAACCTTCCTCCATCATCTCACTGGATGTGGGAAAAACAACAGAAAAGCTGCAATTGTTTGGATATTTTGTGTGATAATACTTTGAGAGACAAAGCATTTCTCTTTCCAGCTCTAAAGCTATTGAAGAGATTTTCCTGACACAGCCTAAAATGATTTATTGTAGGTCAGAGGGCAATCACAAGAGAAAAAGATCAATCACACAGGAAGAGATAACTTTTTCCCTTGATCCCTTGATCTTTTTTTTTTTTTTTAGAGTGAACAGTTTCACTTGTAGGATTTTAAAATTATTTCAGGACTCGAATTTCTTCAGTGAACATACACTTTGGACTTTGCTTATGGTTAAGTCACTTTATGTCAGAAGAGGTAAGTTCATGGTTCTGACCTTACAAGAGCAAAAATCCAACCATTGCACTGTAGCAAATAGTCAGCTGAGATGTTGTTGTGAAAAAGATTTTTTTAGAGACTCGATAAAGTTCTCTGTGGGTGAAGAGAAAAATACAAACTAATCTGCAGTACTCTGAAACACAACCCATGGTATTCTCAGAGAGCTGCGTATTATGGTCCCGTAGATGCCACATCAATTCATCATGATTAATATTATCACATCCAGTCCCAAGGCTTGCAGTAATGATTGGCTGCTTTTCCTGAGGAGCTGTGAAATGTTTTTTTCACTCTGCATCCTAGACACCAAAATCATTTAAGTGCAATAGACTGAGTGAAGCCAATTACATTCACGTACAAATTCACTGCATTCACCATGTAAGTGTTTTCTTTCTCTCTACTATTAACAAAGAACATTGTCCTGTCACTTCTCAGGAAATAAGTCATGCAGATCCTATTGCCTGTCAGGAGATTAGCATGGCTGATTCCTCAATAACCATACTCAAAATATACCTTTACCTGGTAATTTCTATTTATCACACTAGTATACTGCAAGTATGAAGACATAGGGAATACAATGGTTTTGTGTTCATTGCAATAACCACAACATTTGAGATTGCTTTTTTTAGCCAGATATTATCTGCATAGTTGTAGTGTTTGCATGTCCTAGCATGAGCCGAACAGTAGATGAACTCTGCAAGAGACGAAAGTCTGGACCCAACCTCAAACTCACCTCTCACACCCATAAAGAAGCCTCTTCATTTTTGGCCCATACAGCACTCAGGATAAGCAAGCCAGAAATAAAGTCATTACTTTCATTCAGATGAGCTAATGGATGCATAAGCCTGGGTTGCTAAGGGTATTTTATGCACCATAATCCCATTTTTAAGTACAGTGTCAGGGAAGTCTCCACTATTGTCGCCCTAGGTAATGTCTGGCACATAGTTGTCAGCTTGAGCGACATATGGCATGGAATGAAATCACATCCTCACCAAAAGTAAGAGCAACTTATAGAGAACTGTTATGCAAGCCAGAATTTTATCCAAAGTTTTCACAGACACTCATCTGGGAAGGGTATCCAGGTCTGCTCTGGCAGATTAGGCAGCCTCAAAAGAGCCCAGGCTCCCAAAGTGGCACTTGGAATGCAAGTACTAGGAGTTGTGGTGTTAAATGTAGTTGCTAATAGTGTAGGCATATACACCTGAGTACATCTCTACAAAGTCAGTGGAGAGCTGATCAATAGCATTTATGCTCTTTAGGGCGCAATACTCCTCAACCTAGATAGGCCCCTGACTCTAGTAAGTCGAATCTCATCCCAAATTCCATTGGTTGTACTGACACGTCTTCACAGACTGTCACAGAGATCTTCTGCCAGCCAGCTCAGATCCAGACACCTATGCTGTGAACACCTATAGTCAGAACACATGAAACCCATCCTTAAAAACTTCTCTGATCTGAGCCTTGGTGAATGACGACAATACAGAGAATGGCAGAGGGAGAAAGCAAGACCTCACGGATATTCATTTCCAAAAATTTGCTTCCCTCCTCTTTCACCCCCAAAAATACAGAATGTTATGTTACTACAGGCTAGGAAAGATTGATATGACAATCATTACTGTTCTTCATATTTCTATAATGAGAAGGAAAATGCATCTCATTAATTTCCGTCGTATAACATCTCCACAAGTCAGTTTACAGCCACTGCTCTCAGTGTCTTGTTTTCTTCATGATAAATCATAATAGCCTTCCAGGAATGTTTCTTATTACTAGATTTGCTTTTTGTCTGCTGGAAAATAGCTGAGTAAATAATTTATCCTCTCAGGTTTTCGGTAATGAAATAAATTATTCAACATAAACTAGTAAAAAACTTACCTCTTCCACCTTCTTCAGTTCTCTTCTGAAAGCTGGCGGTCTCCTAAACTCCACCTGAGTTAATTACATGATTTACCAACTGTCCAGGTTCATTGGCATTGGTCTTGCACTTGTACCTTTGCACCATATTTTCCCCAGGCTATCTATGTATCAGTAACTTAGGTTTGTGACCAATTAGTCAATCTTGTGGTATAAGGGAGCTATTTATTTCTGTTCCTGATTTTTGCAGTATGCAAAGGAAAGCACCTGAGTCATTTGATCCTCCTGGGTATGCAGGTCACTATATCACATGAGCCACCTTGGCCACTACAACCAGCTACATCCCCCCTGTTGTCTGGATAAAACTCCTCGGCTCCCAGCGGAGTGTGAAGCCCAGACGCTGAGTCCAAATATCCTTGAACTCAGTAGAAGTTAAACTGAACATATTACAGACAAATAAGAACATTAGATTCAAGACATGCTTAAATTCAGCTCCATATTTTTGAAGAATAAATACTTCATCAGAGAAGATATCTGCGTGAAGGGTTTTTTTTTTTTCCCCTATTACCCTATTATTACCATATTATTCCTGGTCATAATCTCCTGAACATGGCTGTGCTGCTGCTCTTTCATTGTCTGGCTCTTGGAACACAGAACATGCCCTTTGACAACACATCTACGGCGATCCATCCATTTCCCTTTTTGGACGAAAAACTAGAGAGAATTTGTGAACACAAAATTGCACTAATGTGTTTCCCCAGTATTATAGGATCCACACCGGGTAGGCAGTGTGGAAACGCCATGGCCTGGTCAATGGCAAGGGAGGAGAGCAGAAAGCCAAGTTAGCCACAGTCCAAGAGGAGCCCCTGCTGATCACTGAAGGCATTGCAGTGAATACTGAGGCAAAATTCGGGGTTTTTTTCACCCAGCCCGGAAAAGAAACTGTGTTAACACAAATCGAAAAGATACAGAAAAAAAAGAAGACTCAAAAGCAGTTGGAGAATGAAAAACTAAAATGGATGCAATGAAATATGCTTTCTGTTTCAGTTGGTTTTGCAATGGGTATTTTTACAGTTGGGAATATCTGAAAATTGTTTTGTCCAAGTGCATTCTTTTATAAGACATAATCAAGAAAACACATCTGCTCTTGTGGTTTATCTTTAGTCACCTCCATTAATCACCCAAAAGAAACATCACTCATCGGATGAACACAATAGACTGAAAGATTGGCATGGAACTTTTGATGATTTCATAGAGTATTGGTAAAACTAGAGAAAATAATCTTGAACATAATGATTTTATTTTCTTGTAGTTTTATAACTTGGTGGTTGAATCTTCTGTATTTGCTTTTCCTCCCTCCCTCTTCAAAAGGAGATCCAACTGTGTTTGCATTTCTAGTACCCAAAATTAAAAGTTGCCCAAGATCAAAGATGAAATCTGTTTCACAGGAGAGAATAAAGCCTGGTTTCCATATCATCAGGCTCAGCTCTTCCACAGGGCCACAGCGTATTACTCTTGTACCTGAAGAAAACACCTGTTCTGTCTGTTCTGTCTATTCTGCAGTGCCTGAATGGTCTTCAAATCAGATGGATGGACTGGAACCAAGTAATAGTGTTCTTCAGTATGCTCTGCTTCTTACATGGGCTTCACCCATACATGAGTTTGCAATTCAGATGCAAAGGACCTCATCTTCTTGCATATGTTCTTGCTTACTTATAAACAACTCCATCTAAATCATATATACATGATGATGTAAATCATGCCACTATCTGCTGGCTAAAACACTACAAGATACCTCCAAGACTTGCAGTGTAGAGTTTAGGAAAAGACAGCAGGACACTGTAGAGTCAGTACAGTCAGTCACTGGGATCATACCCACATATAGAATAACAGAATCATTAAGGTTGGAAAAGACCTCTAAGATCATCAAGTCCAACCATCAACCCAACACCACCATGTCTGCTAAACATGTCTCACACACATTTAGTATCACCATCTCTTCCGTTCAATGCAATTCATCTTAACTTAGAAAAGAATGAAGATGGACAGCAAAAAACATCAAACTCCATACACAGTATACATCAGGTTGAAATTCTATCAGGTGTTTGATTTGGGGCCCAAGGAGTGTTAAGACTTACCAATAATGGCCACTAACATCTACAACATGTTATACATGCTGCCTAGAGCCTGGCAACCAAAAGCAGAAAATATAAACAGACCTCCCTAATGCTTTTGCTGGTGTAAATCTAAAGCATTCGACTTCTGACACACAGAGCCAAGGCACCTACCTTCTAAGAAGACGTGTGCCATGTGCTCACAGCACCATCATCAGAATGGAGGATCTTTGCAGCTCACACTTCTCTTGCTGTGCATAATCCTACTGAGATAAAGTAAAAGGTAAAGTTGCAGATGAGAAGCAGAGCACTCTTCTCCTCTTGAGAGATGAGTGGTATCTATGGGAGGAGAACACAAGTTGCAACTTAAGTCAGGATGCAGAGATTTGAAGTGTCAGGGTTTTTTGCAAAATGCATGGAAAGCTTTTATAAAAACAGGTAGTCAGGGCTCTTTTTTATCTCTGGTATGTTAGCTGGGAACTGCATAAGATTTACACTTTCAGTCCCAGTCAGTGCAGAAAGAACGCTCCTGCTATGTCACCCATCCCCTTCCAGAAGCTCCTACCCTGTTTCCTAGAGACCAGAGTCTTACCTCACTTGGCTTAACTTAGATTCATATCTCCTGGTGGTAGTGTGAGAGCAAACATGTAAAGCTGCTAGAGTTTAACAACACACAACATTTTTTCCAAAATCTGTATGGTTAAAGTCCTACCATCTCGTTGACTGCACACTACTCCGAACAGCAACAGTCAAAAGCTTCTCTGACTGTTAGAGGACTGGGGCACTCTGTTTCAGTAGTGGTATTGACTGTACCGAATCTTCTCAAAATCTTGCAGGTGTCATTGTGTCATTTTACTAAGGCTGGAATATACTGGAAAATTTTCATCAAAACAGTCAGAGTTTGGGAGCTTTAGTTCATGGAAGGAAAAATATCAAAAACAAATTTGCTTGCAAGATTCTTTAAAACTGAATAAATTTTTCTGCAGGAAAAATTAAAAAGTTTATTCGAAGTTAAAAATAAAAATAATTCATTGTGGGAAAACGTTGAAATTTTTTAGAAGATTTTCCAGAACAATATACTGTACTACCACTGCTCATGTATCACAATACAATGAAAAAGCTGAAAGCTATTGTCACTTTGTGGTCTGGCTTTTTAAGCCATTAAGAATAACCAGCTTATCTTCTCTAGTTAAGTGTCACATATTTGTATAGCAATTATTTTTCTACTTTGTCATCACATTTGAAATCAGAACAAATTTCAACCATTCCAGAGTAATGGAAGTTCCAAGTTTCACCCCACACAGGTACCAGTCAAATGTGCCTGCCCAAACTTGTGGCCTTCAGCCCCCTTGACCATCACTGGGGAGGAAGAGCAGCCTGGTTCTCACTTAATAACAGCCACCCGTGACCTCCTCTGTGACAACCTTAGAATCATTTAGATTGGAA
>Ga0181612_177564_pt1 | contig 10453 bp, 5 predicted proteins | sample HoacroProtozoa21_FD_119630 | JGI IMG/M metagenome (GOLD analysis project Ga0181612, IMG submission 119630) | Hoatzin crop microbial communities from Cojedes, Venezuel. Combined Assembly of Gp0051906, Gp0051904, Gp0051908
TTGTTGTTACTGTTGCTGTGTCTCAATAAATAATCCAAGAGTTATTTTGACACTGATATGGCAGGCAAAATAAATGTGAAAGAACTGGTGAAGCTAGTTAATGTTTTCTATGTAGTAATTTATAAAAAAAGGTAATATAATTCAGAAGCTCTGGTTTTCACTGAGGCTTCGACTTTGAGAATCAAAAGTCCCACAATAGTGACATGAAGACTGTGGGTGCTGGTCTGAGGGTTTTTTTTGTGGTGGGTCTTTTTTTTTCCCCTCAAGACTTGATACAGCTGATTATAGAAGTATCTGAATAATGGACCCGACTTGAGACTTTTGTTAATAACAGAAGGACTTCACTTTGTCTGTGACGAGAGGTTTCTAGACACCTCTGGCCTAAAAGCAACTAGGAATGACTTTATAGTTAGTTACAGTTTTTTCCATTCAGGTAGCCAGAACCTGTCCATACCCCCAAGAGAAACTGTATTTTTCAAGTCCGAAGAAACAATTCGTGCAGTATGAATTATTGTAACCTGGTATTTATGAATTTATGAAGGATTTTCAGGCTAGAAGTTTTTTTTCCCCTTAAAAAAAAGTCAGACACCATCAAATTCTACAAAAAAAATTTGAAGTGTAAAGAATTGTCATTTCTGTGAGAGAGGGGACGAGTGGGAATGAGCTACTGTGTAGAATGTTTGTACTCCTATTTTTCTTATAGGATATGAGAATATGCTGGAAACGCATTAGTGAAGCTGAAATATTCGCTGTCTTCAATGAACCTGAAGTTGGGTCTGAGGTTTAAAATGCCATTTTAATTTTTTTTTTTGTGTGTGTACTGTGCATAATTAAACTGTGGAGGTCATTGGCTTAGAATGTTTGGTAGTCCAGGAGCGTAATATTAAAAAAGGGGTGGGAATGATTCATGAGTAGTGTCTGTCAAGCACAGTGATCAGAGTATAACTTCATCCTCAGAGTTTACAGAGTGTTATTGCCAGGGTTACATGGGAGAAGAGTAGTGTAAATGTACCTGGCTTTATACCTTTGGTCTCTTCCTCCAAGCATTTCCTACTGGCAGAGATAATTAGAATGGTTTTCTTCTTTTCATTAACCATGTGAGTCGTTATTCATTACTAGTCCCACTGATAAAAGCAAAGCCTTCAATACTCATAGTGTGTGCAGTGCATTTCATTTATTAAAATGTAACCTCATTGTCCAAGATAAACTTTTTGCTTCAGTGTGCAGATTTTCAGATAGTTCAGAAGTTAATAGCTGAATGTGAATTGTTTTTCTGTTTTGAGGTGGGTTTTTTTTTGGAGTTATTTTGATGTTGGCTGACTTCCTGGAAGGAAAGCACACTCTTAGCTATTGAGCTGAGAGGACATTGCAAACCTAAAAAGTTGGCTTTTAGTTACTTGCTGTTCCTGAAGTACAAAATGTATCACGAAAATGCAACGCAAACATACTGCGAACTCCGTAGACTGTGAGACAATATAACTCTCTGATGTAACGGTGGTTTTACTAGCGGTAAATGTGACCAACCTGCCCTATTATGGGGGTGAAGGAGTGAGCTGAAAGTACTGCAATGCTTTTTTCCTGTCTGTATTCAGCCTGGTTGAAGGATGTTTCAGATGGGATAGACTTGAGTCATTTGGCAAACAGTTGGCAGGGAGAACAGTAAGGTACTTTTGGCACTTTTCTCCTGGAAGCTACGTTGTAGTTGCCCTATTGAGAAACTACAACGAACTTTTTTGAGGCATACATAGAAACTGCTGTAAACTGCTGTAAAAGCTTGATGCTGTAATAGGTGTATGTCCAGGGTTTTAGCTCTAAGTACACTGGGTTGCATGTTGGCTTTGAGTGAAGATTATGATGAGATGAGCATTGTTTGTTAAATGGATTGGTATATAGGTGTGTCTGTAAGTATCACATTCTTTTAAAAAAAAAAGTCTTGGTATCCTTAAAATAAAAAGTGGACTTTGAGCTTTAGATCCTGTATAGGCGTGTAAAGCAGAATCACTTCATTTGATTGACAGAATACCATTCTGGAAGCTTCTATGAAGATTTGGGCTTGTTTTCAAAACAAGGGACTGTCTGGATGAAAAGGCCTCAAAAATCAGGATGCTTTCCAAATAAAAACTGGCTGAAAGGCATGGAGAATTGTTTCTGTTTTTCTTAGAGGTACTGTTTCCTTTCTCTGTAGAGATAGGAAGCCAGCATAACTGAGCTGGTGAAGTGCCAGAAGATGCAAGCTGTGTTGTAATAAAATGTTTTTTTTCTCTTTCTGGTCTTGTTGATGAAGAAGCCGTTCATAATCCATATAGTCAGATAAAACATATGTGGGACTTCCAGTGAAAATATGAGAAAGGGAGGGTAACCCAACAAATGTAGATATTATGTTACGAAAGATTTTAAGAACAGCTCCCGTTTCTGGTATTTCTTTATAGAATTTTGATCATTTATTCGTGTCTGGTGGTTTTGCTAGGAAGCTGCAGTGCCAATGCATCCATTGCTATAGAAAGCTGAGGCTGCTTTTTGTATAAAAGTGGGAATACATATGTTGCAGACCGGTTTACCCAGCTAAGGGAGGAGGATGAAATTAAATATGGGCAAAAGAAGAAAAGATTAGATAAGAAATAAAATTTACATGTCTTGCAGGTTGTGATATTAAATAATAAGACTTGTTTTCTGGTGTCAAGCAGAACATACGTACTTGTAAACTATTGCAGAGAAAGCTTATGTGCATGGCTTGTGGAAGCGAAAGGGAATCAGTGGGAACTCATGTGAGTGGTCTTTGTCCAGCTTCTGAGGTATGTGGATGCTTCCTTGCAGGATGATTTTTTTTTTAATCAATTTCCTGTAGTTAAACTACTTGGCACTTTGGCCATATCACATCAAGCTGATAGCAAAGATCAGTTGGCTAATGGAAACAGTGATTAAGGGCTTGAATTTTCCTGAGGCTCCAGGGTGATAGTGAAACAGCTGCTGTTGCAGGCAGTGGAAAGTATGAATAACTCTTGCCTGGGGTTGTATAACCAAAAGGATAATCGCATCAGAGTCTAGGTTAAATCATTGTGACTTCTATTAAAAACGCTGTTAGCCTGTGTGTTCATGCCTCATTACAGCATATAATTTTGGGACACTAAATAGAGCCCACCTATTAGGCATGAATAAAGCCTTTGCATCAGGACTCAGCTATTTTTCTCTTGAGAAACGGGTGGGGAGAAGGTCATTTGCCTGAGAGGTGTATAATAACTTAGAACAAATTGTAAAAGTTTTTCCTTTGATATGTGCCAAGCAAACTTTAAAAGCAATTTTAGTAACCTAGCGCATAGCAGATTAAGCGCAGTAATTCTTCACAGGAGATGATTTCAGGAGAGATTGTTCCTTAATTAACTACTTGAGGTGCAGCTATGTCTCTTGTTTCTTCCTTAGTAAGCTGCCAAAATAATATTGATGAGAACAGACTTCTAGACTGCAATGACGAAGTTTTCATCTCCCCTGCTGGGAAAAAGTGAAAACCAAAAATTTCTGTAGGAAGGGCAGGAGAAGCAGAAGAGAGAATGAAATGCAGAACTACAGTGGTTTTCAGCAATGTTAATTGAAGTATTGTAAGTTCATGAACAAAAAAAAAACGTTGCCTTGAATATTCAGGAAGTTATAATGGTTTCAGGAGTTATTATCTAATAATGATCTTTTTCCCCTTCAATCAAAACAGATGTGTTCTTGCCAGATAAACAAAGAAATTAAATGCATCCTGAAAGCTCTACTGTTAAGTACCTCAAAAGCTTTAAATGCCGGTGGTTTTTGTTACCAGTAGTGCTTCAACAGCGAAATTACCCTAAGGCATCTCTGATTAGGTCAGATGGTCATGTGTCTCTCTTGCTGGGGTTTTTTAATGCCAAGATATTGCCACTAGCAGTTGAAGTAATTCAGCCCTTGTGTTGCTGTTGTGTGGCTGCTGCAACAACAGGGTTAGTTACATAGGAAGCTTCACAAACTTTGCAGGCGGTTAGGCTATTTGGCTGTTAAAAAGCTGCAGTTGATTTTATTGTAGTATGTTTGGAAATAAAGGTTATATAATTTATCACAGTATCTAGTATGTCACTAACTTGACTGAGAAAATTACAGTATATTAGACATTAACCTTACCAAAAAGGCATGTGACTTAGGACAAAACCCAGGCTCTTCTGTGGCTCCTTTTATTATCTTTATTAGTGTATTTTAAAAATGCTTTTGAAATTTCTAGGTGTGCTTAGTATGTTCTTAGAAGTACCATAACTAATTGCAATTGTGTTGTTCTTCTGCTACCCACCCAGAACATTCTTTAAAAATGTTTTGAAACTATCTTCCATTCTTCCTTCCTGAGTCCAGTGGAAAATTTCATTCTTTAAAGTTCACAAAAATACCAGCCTGCTTCTGAACAACTCTTGTGGTTTTCTAAAGGCTTCTGTGTTAGAGTATGATTTTTTTTTTTTGACTTTTGTTTTTTGCTTAAACAGAGCATATCAGAAGAGTGGTCAGAAGATGTACACTGTAACTTTTACTTGCCTATGATGATATCTTTCATACTCAAGTTAAACAAATATTGTTGTCACACTGTAAAGAACTTGTCGTCAAAAAAAGGCCCAAAACACATGCTGTTTTCTTACAGTTTAGTCGTTAACTTCCTTCTAGCTTGCACTCCCTCAAGTAGTAGTTTTGGCATTATGTAGTTGCATTTTTTAATGATAATAAATAGTTAATTGTGGAAGTATTTTACATTAAATTTAATCAGGATTATGGCCATATCACAAAAATGATCAGGGGGCTGGAGCACCTCTCCTAGGAGGACAGGCTGAGAGAGCTGGGGCTGTTCAGCCTGGAGAGGAGACAGCTGCGGGGAAACCTTATTGCGGCCTTCCAGTACTTAAAGGGGGGCCTATTGCAAAGATGGGGAAAATCTTTTTAGCAAGGCCTGTTGTGACAGGACAAGGAGTCTTAGGCTTTTAAACTAAGAGAGGGTAGGTTTAGAGTAGATATAGGGAAGAAATTTTTTTTACATTGAGGGTTGTGAAACACTGGAACAGGTTGTCTAGCAAGATGGTAGATGCCCCATCCTAGAAACATTCAAAGCCAGGATAGACAGGGCTCTGAGCAGCCTAGTCTAGTTGAAGATGTCCATGTTCCCTGCAGGGGGTTTGGGCTAGAAAACTTCTAAAGGTCGCTTCCAACCCAGAGTGTTCTATGATTCTATGATTCTTTCAATGTCTATGCTATACCATGGAGGTAGTTTTAGATCACATTACAGTGAGAGCATTAAACAGCCATTATGTATCTGTCTAATGACATGGAAAATGGAACCTTTGGCAGAGATCTAACAGAGAATGCAGGCTCTTCATTCAGTTTCTAAGTAAAGAAACAGGTGCAGCCTAGAGGACATTATTCCTTGGAAGCTGTGTCCTTTGCAGCTTACCTACTAGTGTCTATCACTTAGATACCTGTGGTCAAGGATTAGTAGGCATGGAAAAGAAAATATTGAGACAACTTTTCATGCTTCCAGACAGCATGGAATGATTTCATTTTATATCCAGTCAGGTGTTCAGTAGCATCCAAAATGCAGATAGCTCTGGCAGCAGAAGTACTTGATACTGTATGTTCATTTTTACCTAGCCGGAAATCCCATAATTCTGTTCTGAAATGGCTGTGGAGCTTTTTTGTTATTGTTGGTCAGTTGCTTGGCTTTTTGTTTGGGGCTTTTTGGGGTGCTGCGGTCTTTGGGTTTGGTTTTGGTTTTTTTCTAGTGGCTTTTCAATGTTTTTAAGAAGTGTGCTTTTAGGAGTTGGTTACATGGGGACCCAAATTTGTTTTGTGAGCTTCTTTATTGGGTGTCCGTCTTGGTAAGAAATCATGCATGCACCTAATGAATATCACACCAATAGATCTTCTGGCTCTGTAAAGCAATGTAACAAGTGACAGAAGTGTCATTTAAGTGCCTCTGAAACAGGTGTCTTTGTAATGGCCCTTCTCTGGGAGCCTTTCACATTAATGATTCGAGATGTTATAGAAAGACGGTGGCATTTCTTAGCTCTTCATGGCTGTAGAATAATTTGTGTTTTAGATATGAAAACCCCTTTCTGTTTATTTCCTGGATTTCACCCCAGATCCTGTCAACTTCGACGCTTATAAAATCCCCTAGTAGTTTGCTGTCTGTGATCTACTAGATGTGAATTTCCCCAGCGTTATACCAAATCTCAGCAGCTTTGTATTAGTTGCACTAATTCAAATCCACAATAATTCCCTAAAAAAGAGTTTCTTTTCTTTTGTGTATAGCTTTTATGTTCCATGCTTCTAAACAGTGTCAGCACTAGACAACGTGATTCAGTAGCTAGGAACAGTGTTTTTATAAGTCCTACTGTAAAATCTTTGGTTTGTTTTGGTGGGTGGTAGCAGTTTCTTTCTATTTTTCTACAGAGAAATTTGGGTTCTACAGTTAAAGAAAACTAGACCGAGTTACAGATGAATTTGGTGGATGTTTTGTTTGCAGTTCAGTTTTGTTTGGATTTCTCTGTTACCTAGAGACAAGTGATGCAGGTCAAAATATTTCAGGTTATTTGGCAACAAAGAGTTCTGTAAATGGTCAGTTCTCCAAGTGATCATAAAAGTTGCAATAAAATATGGTCTATGAGACTTTGAATCTTTATTCGTCTCGCTGCAGAAGTAATCTGTTGGAGACCTTCCCCAGAAGTAAAAAAGGGCCAGCTAATAGTTCCTTCCAGTATTTCAGAACTGATTGATTTTAGAAAATAGCTGTATGTCCCTAATCTTTCAACTGCCACAAAGTACTACTACAAGAAGAACCTAAAACTCTTGCCCACATTGCTCAATTTGCTGATGGTGACTAAGGCTGCATCACCAATTGGAAAAGTTTTAAACTAGATTTTCCACTGGTCTTACAAAAATATCAACTGCACAAAAATGCTTATTCTTCACAACAGCACTTAATAAAAGTAGATGGAACAAAATCTTACAGGCAGCACTGCACAGCCTTCACTGTTCTTGCATTTGATAGTTTATGTCGATGGTTTTCTACACACTATTTCTCGCATACAAAGAACATAGCTACTAATATTCAGTCTGAATAAAAAAAGATTCAGGTTTGTAGAAATTAAGATCAGAAGTTTGGTATGAATATATTTCTAGTATTAACAGAAATATGAATTTCACTCTTGAAGAACTACTTGATTTTCAGCACTCTTTCTCCCATAGTCAGTTGCACACAGCTTTTTTTAAAGTAAGGAAATTTGGATAGCAATTTCTTAATCTTCAGAAGCTCACAGAAATATTCCTATATGGTATTTCAAGTGCTTTAGCAATATTCTCACAGTGTGTTGTGTGGGAAATTTTCTTGCAAACATAATGAGCCTGAGGCAATTGACCAAACGTACACTGGTATAAACTCTAAAACATCTCATTGCTTTCATTTTAAATAATTTTTGAGGACTGACTGGAAATCTTTTGTTGCACCTTTCTCTGTTGGGCTTGCAAAATTAAAGCTCTAATTTTGACCTGGTAAAATAGTAAAAGTAAGCCAAGACAACAGAACTCAGGCTGTATGATTCAAGGGCATTTCCTAATTACTGGAAGACATAAGTGAGCCCAGCCATGACAACAGTCAGTACAAGAAAACAAATATGATATGCCTTCAGAGAAAAATGGAAAACATAGAGGAAATAAACAAATTCACAAGGAGGTGAATGACACGTGGGGGCAAAATTATACGGAAGAAAGTTCTCTCAGTGCAGATGGCACAGATAGGAAGGAATAGATCTGATAAGCTTCATACTAGCAAAGACTCCCAGGCCAACAGCTTTCTTGCAGGAGGTCTTTTGAACACTAAAAAAAAAGAAAAAAGCATGATAAAGTATGAAGAGGACTCTGGATGGAGGCTCTGGAGCAGATCAACTTTTTGCATGAAGACTGAGGAAATTTAAAATGAGACTGTTATGGTTCACAGCCAGACCACAAAAGCACTGGAACCTAACAACCCTAGCTGATGGGCATTCAGTAGTAAGAGACCACAAGTGTCTCTTTTAGACTTATCCAAGTCCAGTTAAGAGGCAGTTAGGTTAATTGATTAGGTTAATTAATTGCCTCTTGCCTGGCAAGAGTTTCAGCACAATGAGAAATTGCTCCAGTTAATTCAGAGCAGTGATGTTATTTGCCAAGTTCTACAGAATCTTGAGGCTCCCTTCATTTAATTTTATGGGTGGTTCCTGGTGCCTCATGCCTACTCTGATCCCTCTAACTACCTCTAAAGCACAAACTTACACCTCTGGGTGTAACAGTTTAATTTTCTTCCTTTAGTCCCCTTATTCCACCAGGTCTCTGAGGCCATATATAGAAAAAAAAATCCTATCCTATACATATATATTTAAATAGAATTTTTCTGCAATAGTGTATGGTTACGGTCAGATCTAAAACCAAATTTATTTAAATATTTGACTATTTTGTAGAGAAATATCTATATGAGAAATTCTTTATTAAGATGCGTACATTTAGTCTTTTCTTATTAATACTGTTATAATTCTGCCAGTCTTATACATGTACTGTCACAAATAAATTTAGTATTGCCCTTAATCATGCTTTCTGTGATAACATGTTAGATGTTTCTAGAATCAAGTATGCTGAGATTCAAGAGAAAGCTCCAGTTAAGTATGTGTTTTTATCAATGTAGTTCTGTATGTCCTGCACACTAATAAATACGGTGAAAACAAGTGGGAAGGTCAAGCTTTTGCAAAGTAAAAGAGAAACAGCCAGTAACAAAGAAGAGAAGAGTACATAAAGTCTTGCATTCTGCCAGCTCGGTCAGGAATACTTACCAAGAGCAGGGGGAAGAACATACCGTTAACACTGTGCAAAATAGTTTCTGTGTTTCTGAGTAACACAGCATTGTCACCAACATGCTTTCTCTCTCCTGCACTCCTCTGTATCTATGCCATATGCAAACTGAGTACACTTAACTCTCAACAACAGTAGGCAACTTCTGGGCACACACAGGCAGAAACTGCAAATTTTCAGGAGTCCTGTGTTTGGCTGGGATAGGGTTAATTTTCACAGGAAGCTGGGAGGGGATGCAGCCAGGACAGCTGAGCCAAACTAGCCAAACAAATGGGAAATTCAATACCATGTGGTGTCATACTCAGAGTTTAAGTCAGGGAGCTGCTCAGGACTGGTCTGGGCATCAGGTGGTGAGAAAATTGCACTGTGTGTCTTTCATTTTGTATATTGTTTTGTGAGTATTACTGTTGTTATTTTCCTCTTCCTTTGTTGTTCTGTTAAACTGCTTTTATCTCAACCCACAAGTTTTGCCTTTTTCTTCTGATTCTCCTCCGCATCCCACCATGAGGAAGGAATGAATGAGCGACTGCATGGTTCTTTGTTGCCAGCTAGGGCTAAACAATTACATCAGCTATGCACACTAACATGTCCAGCATGAAGCAAAGCTGAACAGAGGCATAGAAGATGCCTCTTCGAACTTTGGTGACTGTTAAACACTTATGTCCTGTTTGGATCTGGTCCTTGACCATTGGAGGGAACTCCTTTCTGCCTTCATAACATTCATCACATTTTGCTAGTTTAACAAGTCTTTTATCTTCCATTACCACTACAGAGCACAGCATGCATACCAAGTTGTGTTTAAAATATCAGTTGCAAAAGAAAACTTTCATGTATGTATATATATATATATATTCAAAATGACAGAAACATTCTTCTTTCTCCACCAACCCTTCCTAAGGGGTATTAGTTAGAGAACACTGTAGCAGAGAATGAGCTCCATCCTGCAGTAACTGTCATTTAGGTCAGTTCGACAGTTTGTAGGTTTCCTTGGTTTCTCTGATTAAATCAACCTGGTACGCAAAGTCAAATATCTGGGTCACATAAATTGCAATGTGTAAGTTTGATAGACCTGCGATATGTATGGTAGATAGATAGGCTTTGTAACACAGCTATACAACAGCATGTTATTTTATTTTTAGATATGTGACCTAGTCTCACAAAATGTTTCATAACTCTTGTCAGTCTATACAAGCTTTTTCAAAAATACTAGATTTCCAATGTTATATTCTGAAGACGTCCCATAATTGTGCCAACAGCTTCCGGCTGTGTATTTATTCAGTCATGTAAAAGCACATGCAGATGACTAACTGTGAAAATACTCAGATAGCTATAAGCTAGGTATAAATCTTAATCTGCTGCAAATTTTTTCCTGTTCCATGAGAGGAACAATATGAGAAAAAGTTCCTAATTTCTAGAGTCCTAGTTAATTTCCCCCTCCTCGTAAGTATATTTATATATGTGTGTGTATATATACACGGTCACCATGGGACTCTAATTTATTTTAAGTGGGTTCCTAGTGTAGACTCTTGCTCTGGAACTCATTTCTGTTGTTTCTCAAGCATGTAACAATGTACCTGAACGGTAGATCAAA
>Ga0181612_178909_pt1 | contig 10453 bp, 5 predicted proteins | sample HoacroProtozoa21_FD_119630 | JGI IMG/M metagenome (GOLD analysis project Ga0181612, IMG submission 119630) | Hoatzin crop microbial communities from Cojedes, Venezuel. Combined Assembly of Gp0051906, Gp0051904, Gp0051908
TGGATTCCTCCTTGGTGCCACAGGAGCAGCCTACAGCCTGCACACTACTTAAATACAGATTCGCCCTCTGAACTATGGTGGAAACAACATTTGAGTGGTGCTTAAGACTCCTTGCTGTCCCTCTGCACTGAATGAGCTCCAGCCATGCCACATGCTTGCCCGTACAAGACAAAAGCCACACTTCGGTTTAAATACCAGAACTGTGGAAGCTACACAGGGCAGCGAACGTTTTGTGAAATTCTGCACTGCAGTATCTGCTATGGGTCCTTTTCATTAAAAATTAAAAGTTATATTACAGATATTAAATTCATATCTACCGACTGCTTAATATTCTGATTAGATAATTGACTCAAATTCTCAGTGAAAAAGTTACAGCATGAGGCAATTTTCAACAAATGAAATTCAATTTTAAGGATTTTGATAAAATTATAAATGTTTCCTGAAAAACAACTATGATTTAGAAATATACCTCCTCATTCTACTGCAATCGTGCACCATCATCTCAGCGAAGCTTTCAAACAAAATCTGTATGAAGCTTGTTCACTTCCTCCAGCAACAGTGTGGGATGCACGAAATGAAGCAAGTAACCTCTGGTTACCTTGTCCTGACTTCTGCTTTACACAGCAAATGGTCAATCTTTCACTCAACCTCTACCCACTTCTTTTTCCTTCGTGCCTACAGATCTTTAAATAAAACCCCATAAGATTAGCGTGCCTCGCAAGAGACATTACCACCAAAATACGTGCAGCTCTCAAATCGTATTATAATTTCTAGCAGTGTCGTAGTGCTTGTGGATGCCAACATGGCAGGCAGTATTAGACTGTCCTGTGATCACTTTCCATAACTTCTGGCCATAGACACGCGATGAAGGCTCCAACTTGTTGCTGTCCTGGCAGCTGCACAGCTGTACTCTTATGGAAAACATTTAGAGAATAACCTGTGATGAGGATTCAAGGAGCCTGGAAATATAGATTAAAATATCACCTCATACTCCTGATCTCCCCATTTGCTGCTCCTAAAATTTTAACTAGGTTGAACTGGGCAGACATACCCGTGGAGAGTCTGTGTGGAGATTGATCATACTCCATTCGCAACGACCTGGTCAAAACTACTGCTCATAAACGGAGCAGGGATTTGCTAACTATGCAGCTTTGGGGCCAAGCCATTATGGCTTATTCAAAACAGGCTAACAAGTACTCTGGTTACATCCTGGAATTCATAAAACTTCTGAAAGTGTTATACTGGTCTTGTAAAAGTGGAATGTGTGCGTAGTATATTCTAAAGACATCTAAATGTTAAGTATTTCACAGAAGGCTGTGGAAAAAGCTTGTCTTCCCCCCCCTCTGTTTTGACATTAAATGCTATCCATGGATAATGAAAAGCAGAGATGTACAGGCCTGCATACCTAGGCCGTCAAACTATATTAAAACAAAAGATCAGCCTAAGGTTGGGAAGTGTGATCTTCATTACAACAGATCCCACAGACAGCACAAATCTCCTAACCAGCAGAGAGTGGTAGAAACTATGGAGCTTTATTCATGATATCCAGGTGCTTCTAGGTCCTGATCCAAAACCACTGAAAAACCTTCAAAAGATTTCACTGGGCTGTGGATCAGGTTTCTAGCACGTACAACTATACTTAGGGTGTTTGGGGACCTGATGAATGATTAATATCGCTACTGACCTGGCTGAGGCAGCAAGACTCGCTGTCTTCTTGAAATGGGGGCTTGGACAGTGGTTAAAGACTTCTGAAATGTAAGGGAGGAGTGCTCTTTTCCATCTCTTAAGAAGAAAGGAGGATCACACGGACACACTGTTTATCCAAGCTAGGAAAGCATCGAATCCCCTTTATTCTTTTCAGAAAACGACAGGTGAAATACATTTCCCTTATGGCTCTAGACTAGCTAGAAAAATGGAATGAATAAACATGAAATGTGGAAAAAGGGGAGAGTCCATGCTATTGCACCATGGTAAATGAGGCGGTGAAGACAGACTTCAAACTGATATTTTCCATTAAAAAATACACTTCCACCTTCTCTGACAAAATACAGTTCACTGTCATTTAGACCTCACCAGCAGCTCTAAAGGAATGCGGAATTAACTGCCTTACGATGAAATTTTCTGGCTGACCCAAGCCAGAAAAAAAAGAGTTGGAGACATCAGATGAAGAGAGAGAGTCCAGCTAACCCAGCATCAAGCCTTGCCCTGAGGATGCAGTCTCCAGACACACGCACACATCCTGTCAATGGGAGAAGATCCATCTCATTCTCAACAGCTTCATAAGGCTGTTTTATTCCTTTTATTCCCCCAAAAGCCACAGTGCTGTGCTGCAACTGGCCAACCATGTTCTAATTAAGCAATAGCACTTTCAGCACAGACTATTTCCTGGGGATTAATGACCAACAGAGAAGCAGCTGATGATCTGAGGCCCATTAGTGCCAGTTAGTCATTCATCCCCAGCTACACCCTGCATCGAAGTCATTACAGATACTACTAGATTGGGGTACAGACTCCTTGTGCGGATACTTATCGTTGGTTTGAGTGCTCGACGTTGCCGTTGTAAGGCTTTGCTATTGCTGAGGGAGAGACAGGCGGACGTAACATTTCTGACTACGAAGGCTGAAGCCTCAGAACACCAAACTTCCTCTATGAGTTCAGATAAGCTCCCTAATCTCTCTGCAACTAAATCACATCACCCTGAAAGGGAAAAAAAGATTACCTGTTTACAAGATATGCAAATAAATCATCAGCAATGTAAGCTTCCGCTTGTCAGGGTATGACACTGTTTACCAACCTCACACTTTGCTCCAGAAATGATTAAAAAGAAAAAAAACGACCAAAAAGATGAGAACAAAGAATGGCGAAAGTACAGTAACACAGAAAAAGGTGCATCGCACCCTCTGCGGTCTGCTACCTTAGGTGCCACACAAACATGCTACTGCGACCGCTGTCTCCCAGTGCTGGTGAGGCACAATCAGCCGGGAAAGCACATGGAAGAGCTGTGGATTCAGGGATGCTCTGGGAAGCGGTGCCGACAACCCACCAGCTGGCAGTTTCCCTTTGGATGAAGCACACATGGGATATCCCAGCTTGAGCCTTATGGTTCCTTTGCTGCTGCAAATCTCCTCTGTTGAATTAGGAGTTAATTAGGGCCAGGCAGTTTATGCTTACTATAGGTTTTGCGGCACCTTCCACAAGAACATCAAGGGTTGTGGCAAGTTCCAGCTAATTGGTCTGCCTGTATAAAGTTGTTATTATTATTAGTTCTACTGCTATTACTTCTAATGTATAACAGACACAGCCGCTCCATGCTCTGAACTATATCCTCATCTCGCTGTTGCCTATTAATATCCTCTGCATATGAGACGTTGCCTGTTGGAGGAGTCTGTCACTCGTTTTTCACTCACTCGCCTTTCCCTGTCACTGAAGAATACATTCCTTCCTGTTCAAATCCTAACGATAATCCAGGTTGTACATTCTCTAGGCAATCCTGGCAGCTAAGTGGACCAGACATCACTGGAAGAGAAGGAAGAACTAGCAACCATTTTATATCTTTGAGCATGTGTAATAAAAATATCTACTAACTCCAGCACATAGGTTATGATTTACTTTAATTACAACATTGGAAAGAGAAACACACGAAAGAGCAGTGTCACATATTAGATCACGCTCCCGCTGCACCAAGGAGTGCTACATACTATTGATTAACACGCTGCTTCAGAGAGATGCACGGTTCTGATCCGTTTGGCCAAATCAGTGCAAGAGCAGGTAATAAGTTGTGCAGGTATAAATTGCCCACAGCACTCAGGTATGCAGACATATTCACCTCATAAAGTAGTATTTGCAGTAGTAAAATAAAAAATCCAATTACTGTCTAAAAATCCCAAGATGCGATACTACTGGGGGGGTGGGGAGGGGGGAGAGGGGAAAAAATCCCCTCTAAGGCTTGATACCTTGACAACCAACAGGCAATATTTTGCTTTTATTGTCTACGAAGTAATGAGAGAGCAGAGCTGCGAGAGCGGGTGTCTCAGTGAGCCGCTTACAAAAGGCACGAGACCTCGCAGAGTGCCGTACAACTCACATCTCCTCATTTAAGATGCCCCAGTGCTCACTAATCGCAAGGGCAGCACACGTGCCAGCCGCTCCCAGTTCCTCCACTGGACAAGGTCAAGTCACACAGCGAGCTGGCTGCACTACGCAGCACGCACCACGGCGCTGAAAGCCGGTGCTTCGGAGAGAAAAACCACACTGACTCCTACCATAGTGGACCAGCTGCAGGGTTCTTATTCCTCCTGGACCCTCTGAGAAACATTTAATTCCCAGTTTATTATTAAACTTCCATCCGTCATCTTCAGAAGTGATGGGGTGTACTGTGGTGGCTACAGGACAATGATCAGCTCCTCCAAAGGCAACTGGCAGGTGGCTTAGCTACCCCAGTATGTCCCATTTTAATTCCCCCCTGCAAGATGATTTGGTGGATGTGGCCATCTCTAGCACTCTTAAGAGTCAGGCCCAATGGGGCTCATAACTGTGTATTTCTTCTACAAAATCAGATGTCAAGAGATTTTTTTTTTTTGAAACCTTTAAGCCTTAGCACCTGTATCTTAGCACCTCACGTAGAACAAACTACTCCCACTCTGCTAGCACCTGGACACACATGGAACATGGAGGTCGGCAGGACTCCAGCTAGGTCCCTCCGCAGTCCTCCTCGGACCTCCGACCCCCAGGCTGGACTCACTGCACTGCCTTCTGCGTGACTTGTTCTCCACAGTGCTACGAGTGCTCCTGGGGCCACAGCCCAAGGGCTGCTGCTACATGCTCAGCGCGTAGCAAAGTGGTTTTTTCCCTACTTTATTCCCTTAGAGTCTAACAGAAAAAGGAGCTTTCAGGTGGGAGAGAGTGAAAGAGAAAGACAGAAAGGAGGAGAGTAAAAAAACATTTTAAACCACCTTCAGTGATTCTGAAGTAGGCTTTTCTGTACATACCTCAAGCTTATTTCACCTAGACTTCCTTCAGCTCATTGGCATAAAAGGAGAACTCTTAAGTGCTCATCTGACATAGTTTATTATTAATAGCATCTAATCCCAATGCATTTCATATGCAAAAGCAAGCTTAAATACAAACTTTTTGCTTCTGAGTAATTTTAGATTAATCTAACTGAATACAATGGCTGGCCAGCCACCTGGAGTTTTTGAAAAATAAAGAACTTCTATGAGATTTTTGCCCTCACTGTTTTAGTGCCCAGGATAGAAGAAATCCTGGGACAGCTTTCTGCTCCCTGTCCCCTTTCGTAGAAGAAGTAGAAAGAGCGCTAATAATTCACTAATGAAAATGTCTTCTCCTCCCTGCCAGATGCTCATGGGGGATGCCTTCCCAGTCCAGCACAGCCGTGCCCGGGGTACCGCCGTGTGTCACGGGCAGGCGGGGAGGGACGTGCTGGGCTCTGGGTGCATGGCAGCAGGCAGCGAGAGGGAGGGATGGCCTGCGCGACCAGGGCAGGGCACGACCGTGCCCGGCTGTATCGCGGCGTACAGCCGCAGGGCACCTGCTGCGCGTAAGTCCCTCCACAGGTGCTGGTGTCACAGCCCTGCAGCACAGAGGCCACCCAAGTCTACTGGGGGAAAGGTTTTGACTTCCAGGCGTGAAATGCACCGGGGAATGGGTAACATACACTGGGGAAACAGCCTCTTTGGAAGAAGAATGTCATTAGCAGCTGACTTGCCTCACCTCTGCCCTTGGCAGGAGAGAAAGAAATTATCCCCAGGAGCACCTCCGTGGAGCGGAGCTTGGTGGCACATTCCACCTCATGCGTATCTTGTTTATTCTAAGTGGAGCTACAAATCTGTCGAGTGAGCATTTTGTTTTGATTAAAAATTAATAGCTGCTTTTGACCCAGGTGGATTAATTTCACTTTCACCGAGTATCAAGTTAATTGACACAAACTACTGTCAGGTGAAAGAACCAATTAACAAACTGTGAGGAGGACTCCTCTCCCCCTCCCTCCTCCTCTCCCCCAAATGTTGTTGTGACTGAAGTTTTGTTTTTTTTCTCCTTTTAATAGAAAAATTTCATCTCAGCAGAATGAGATTAATTACTTAACAAACAGAGGAACAAAAGCCAGCAGAGTGTGGGGGCAGTGAGGAGGAGGGGAGCTCCTTCCCTGCGTGCCCACAGTTGGCTGGCAAGGTGCTGCGGAGGAGGGCTGGGGAAGGAGCCCTGCGCCTGCCTCCGGCCTCGTGGAGGGTTGTTCTCACCAATTAACTGCCACTTCCAAGATCATCCCTCATCGGGGTTTGGCACATGGTCCTCGTTTATGGCAGTTTGGCAAAGGTCTTTGATAAGGTCCCCAGAACATGACAGCAAGTTCATTCGAACAAAGAGCAGGCAGAATCCATCCAGCGTGCACCACAACGCAGAGCACAATACAGCAGCGAGAGCCACAAAAATATCTCCCATTCTCATTTTTTATATTTAAATTAGAAGTTCTCTATAGCAATGCATTATGAATAGGAGCATGTGTTCGCCTAGGAAAATCAAAGCAGTTCCTTATTCAATGCTTGTTAAATGTAAGCCAGCCCAGCCTTCACTGGTTGAGCCTCTGGCTTGCTTTCGGAGCCTGGAACAGCGAACGGGAGGCTGGCAGAAAGGGCCAGTGTTTGGCCGGCATCTCAAGCCTGTACCAGCGGAATGGAAGCCTGCTTTCCAGTTTATGTTTTGTCAGCATGGCTATTAGGAACTCGAGGGTACATTTTCTAGAAGCAAAGTGACCTATGTTTCCATGTATCATTTTCAAACTGTCTTGTGCTAGAGAAGGTAAATCCTTGCAGCAAGGAGGAGGCGTAAAAAACAAGTTAGGTATGCAACTCCTGTTCAAATCTGAACAGGTCGCTGCCTGATTTGCTCATGTCCTTCTGAAAATCCCGTAAGAAGCCTACTAACATCTCCAGGCATCCAAATGCCACCTACAGATAGTGATTTGGACCTCTACACATCCTACGTCTATCAAGAAAATTAAATATTGTCTCCTAGACTGTCTGACTGGGTTTGAAAATTTATTCCAAGCTGCTAACACCATGGCTTAGGTTTTATTATAGAAATTGCTTAACTAGGCAAATATTTTCAGTTATATATTACTTTTCCTTTACTTACAGAAGTCATACTTATAGCACTTCATTTATCCTCCTGAGACTGTTTGTTCAAATCATTCTTTGCATCCTTAGCCACTATTCTACCCCAGGGACCAGCTACAAACTTTTCCCATTATTAATTTTTTATTCAAAGAAAAGGCTAGAAAATCTATTGAGGGGGGAAGGAGAGAGGGAGAAAAGGAGAGAGAGAAAAGAAGAAGAGGGGACAGAGAAAGATTTTTCCCAGACAACAGAAGACAGGTGGCCTCCTTCTTCACTGGGACCTTGTCTACTTCCTTGCACATTTGGACACCTTGCAAATGCCCTGCTCTCCCCACCTGACAATGACGTGCACTAGTGCAGACGGGGGAAGATCACATTCAGTCTCTGCACAGGGAAAGAACAACGCCATGCGCTGCTGAGGAATACCCCCAGTCCTGACGAGAGCTGCTCGGGTACGCAGATCTAGAATATATATATGAATAGGACGCCGAGAGCTAAGGAAACAGCTAAATAAAGGTGCGAAATACTTGAAACAGAGACAATAAGGGTTTGCAACAAGCAAAAATGGGACCGTGCACAGGCTGCCCACCGCAGACAAGGGCTGGCTGCCCCGAGCCTTTATGTAGCTCTGTCAGTTCGTTAGCAGAGCCGTGTCTGAACCCCTGTCGCTGCACGACGCGTGTCCAGGCATTACCTGCAGGCTGCAGCCAACCATTGCTGGGGAAGGACTACAAACACACCTGACATACGGAGAACCGAGACAAAATGAAAGGAGGAAACTGCAATTCGATTCAGCGCACATGGAGAATAGAGAGACATCGTTTCATATGCACTGGCCTATAATTCCCTTTGGTTTATGTTAAAAAACACAATTAAATACACAGTATTGGTTGCCCTTTCCTCTTGGGAAATGAGCAGCACAGGTAATGGAAACCAACACGGGACTGTCATGTGCGTTACTGCAAGCTGTCTACATTTAGGTGACTCCTGTTGTGTCCTGTATCCGACCAAGGGGGAAAAGCAACTGTTCAAATGAAACCAGGTGACAAAGCCTCCCAACCATTTTTTCCCTTCATGTCTTCACAAACAGAGCACTGACCTGAAAAGCCACAAAGACGCCTCAGCATTAAGCATTTCAGCACTCCCAAGAAATGCTTACCCTAAAGTTACAGACCATCAAAAGATCCCCACAATTTTCAGAGGACATTAAACAAGATTTGGCTAGCTACTGAATATTAAAAGACACACACAAAAACGCCTGCATATGGATTCTCCACAGCATAACCCTTCTTACAACAGACCGCAGTGCTTACACTCCAATCACTTCCTTTCGATTGACTTTTAGACTCCCAGTGATTCACGTTCAAATCTGCAATACGAGGTAAGACACCAGATTTGTTAGGAGCAAGATCAGGAGAGGTTCAGCCTGCCAGGGAGAAGTGCAATCCATGAGACAGACTGCAGGTTTTTACTTCTCCCGCCCATCGCAGACTCTGCCCTGTTAACTGTCATGACACCTGACCAAGGGCACTGAGATCATTTTTTTATCCCAGATATAAAAATGGGGCAAGAACAAACATGGCCAGGTTTTCAGTTGGGTTTCAGCCACCAAGTCTGGCAGTATGACCTGAACTATGATTGTCTGAGGGACACAAACGACACAGCCCTGGCAATTCGTGCTTCAGGAGCTCCTCCACCGACTGTACATTAAAGGAAAGGGTCAGCTTCATTTAGTGCTAACTTCTATCTTCATTTCATGCTCAGAGGATAGCACTCAGGCTGGAGCCTTAGCTGATGCAAATCAAGAACTGCTCAGCAGTAATCAGCGTTCGACTGATTTACAACAACCGAAAATCTAGCCCCTTACAAGGTCAATATTAGCAAAAGAAAGGAGGGAATGTGATGGTACTTACTGTGGATTTTATAAGTAAAGGCACTCCACAGTGGGGAAAGGAGTATTTTACAGGGGAATCTTTCATTAGGCTTTTGTGAATATTTCTGTCGTTCAAAGGCAGGAGTGCGGGGAAATCACACACGCTAGAACATGAACCTTTGTAACTAATTAAAGAGCTCTTGAAAATGTGCTTTCTCTTGAATTCTGTTTTTCCTGCTTCACTGTTTCATTGGTCTTCATGTCCTTAGAAATTTATCCAAGTCCTGTAGGCAGCAATCAGTTAAATAAACTTCTGATCGCTTATTGCTTAGCATATTGCTAGGGCCTTTTTTCTTTCAGATCTCTTCCAAATGTGAATTAGTATTTCTGTACTTGTGAAAATGTGATTCGTAGTTTTATTACACAGACATTTCTGCATGAAGGTGAAATAAAGTATCTGTCACTACAACTGGTTCTCAAATGGTACCGAATTTAATTATTTCCCCCACACACACCAATTGTTCACCACATTTACTGAAATCTAAAAAACTGCAGTAGTTGATTATTATCTAAAAGAGAAAAATGGCTTCAACAGTATCTACAGATAAGCATGAATGCCTCCTACTAAAAGCATCTAATCCTAACTAGTTCTTGATATTTCAGTTAAATGAAATCACTTGTCTGATTAGCTGTGGCCTGGAATCCTTTTCTGCTGCTAAGTCCTGAGTAAGCAGTCACGTGAAAAAGCACTGAGGTTCTTAAGTGAGAATCTCTGGGAAGCCAGATTTTTTTGATTTACATCACTTAGATGGCAGAGGTAAAACCATCTGGTGTGACACAGAGAAATTAGTCATGAGCCGCAACTTCTCTGGCCAGTTAAGCTATTGCTATGGCCGGATACCAACCTAGATGGTACACATAACATTCTCTCTATGGTATCCACTTGATATAAGAACCTGCTGAAGTATTCCAGAACACAATTCAACGGAGATGTACGTGTGAAGTAAGTCCTCTTTCTTTGTTTCACATTACCCACAAATTGTTCAGGTGACACTGAAGCAACAGCCCCACTTACTTTGATGTGCCTTTTCCTGGGTATGTGGACTACAGTTCATATGTAATAATTGACATTTAAGATCAAAAGAAGATGTAAAACACAGGAATGACTGCAGCTTGGATTTTGCTTTTATGCAATATCCCAGCTTTCCAAATTAAAAACCAGACAAACAAACAGCCCCAACAACCACAATAGTTTTTGCTGTTCTTTTTGTAGTTATTTGCAACAGCAAAAGAATGAGATCACAGAATCACAGAGTGTTCAGGGCTGGAAGGGACCTCCTGTGGGTCACCCAGCCCAACCCCCTGCCCAAGCAGGGTCACCCAGAGCAGGCTGCACAGCACCGCGGCCAGGTGGGTCTGGAATATCTCCAGAGAAGGAGACTCCACA
>Ga0181612_182215_pt1 | contig 10453 bp, 5 predicted proteins | sample HoacroProtozoa21_FD_119630 | JGI IMG/M metagenome (GOLD analysis project Ga0181612, IMG submission 119630) | Hoatzin crop microbial communities from Cojedes, Venezuel. Combined Assembly of Gp0051906, Gp0051904, Gp0051908
ATGACCCACAGAGGTCCCTTCCAACCCCTACCATTCTGTGATTCTGTGATTCTGTGAATATGAATACTGGAGTATTGAAACCTATAGTCATACTAAATAGCTGACCATTATGCGTTTGAGACACTAGCTCTATTTCAAGAGGTATATTTAAGAAATTATTTAGAGGTTAAGAAAAAAATGTTGTGAAATAATGAAATTAAAATAAAATTATGCTTTCTAAACAATTTGGATAGTTTATTAATTTAGAGTATGCAACATCTGTTCAAAATTGCATAATTTATTGTTCTGTTAATTTAGGAATGAGTAAAGATAAATGTCAGGGCTTCATAAGGTATGTGATTCATTACAGTGATATCTCTACCGTGTATATTATTTTCTTAATGCTGAAGAATTCTCTAATGGCACGTTATGATAGTCATAAAACTTTGGGGGCAAGAAAAATTTGCTGTAATTGGCTATTCTTGTGTATAAAATGTGGCACTTAAGAGTATCATTCCTCTGCCTTTTATCTAAGAGGATCTCAAAACTTTGTAAGTCAAGCTGATACTCCAGTATTACAGTCTTTATTATCCGTGAAATAAATATTTGCTGTATGTAAACCTAGGTGATGATGTTATATAAAATCACCAGTATTGTGAAGTATGTAATATACCTTCCTATAAACATGTCAGCTGTATCTTCCTGAAGAATTAAGCTGGCCTAATGATACCTGAATTAATGACAAAAGATTCAGGCCAATTCAGGCACGAGTGGATGCTCTGTAACTGATATCCATGCAAGAGTGCCACAGGAGTGGAATTATTTCACACAGTGATTGAGTTAGCATCATGGAGTGATTTTGGTTACAATTGATAATTCATACTAGCCTGAGTTTGTGTCCTACACTAAAATGTGTCTGTCAAGTTTTTGAGTACGGATTAAGGTAATTATCAAATTGTAAATCAGATTAAGCCTTTAATGAGGATAAATCTAAAGTAACTTTGTTACAGTTGTATTCAATTTATGCTACAGTTATTGCAATTTTTTAGCAAGTTGGTCAGTATGAGGGAGCTTGTATTTAATTCCGAAGCATGCTGCTGTGGTGTGTGTGCTTTATGCCTGTATATATCTTCCAGTGAGTACTTCCATCTTGCTGCAATCAAATAGATTCCTCTTACTGACCACATTCTCCCAAATGATTGGTACCCATCGGTACCTAGTACCAATTAATGATGAGACAGTTTTCTGTGGCTCATCTTAAACTTGATGACATTGTCTGTGTTGCAAGTGTTAAATTTTGCTGTAGTAATAAATTATCTATTTTTAGAAATCTGTCTCTGAGAAAGTAGTTAGTGATCTTGCCTTTTAAGTACTTCTTGTAGCTTTTTTTTTTACATGTGAGAAGTTTTATAATGGATAAAAATGTCAAGCATCTGGAGCAGGAACTGTGTAGAAACAATGTGGTTGTCATGCAAGTAGAGCATTTTGAACGTACAACAGAGTGGTACAGTCACCAGATAATAGATAATTTTTGAAGAGTAAAACAGACTATGTAACCCATGGAAATACTTCTTCCTCTCAGCCTCTCCTCAGTTTAGTGTGCTGTTTCCAGTGGTTCAGTAATTGGAGGTACTAAAAGATGAAGGCTTCTCAGATATTTATACAACTCATGCTTAATTTTGGCGGTCACCACGCTCCGTTGTCTCAGAGGCAGTAAACTGCTGTGGCCGTCAGACTGCACTCGGCTCTGAGGGACACCAGTCGGATGTGTAGATTAGTTTTTCCAGTCTTCTGAGTAAAATGATAGACTGTAAAACTAATACTGGTGACAGAAACGCAGACTTACCTGGGATTAAACAGGGCATGAGGGAAAGGTTTCTACTTTTTGCCTCCTTAATTTGGAGCAGAGTATGAATAGGTCATTGCTGCCTACCCAGAACTGGTCCCCGCAGTATGTTCTCTGACAATTCAGATTTTTTAAAAGATCATAAACATTGGGATTTTATCTATTGGATATTTATGTCAGTATAATTTTATGGGAAAATTGTGTGTTATTTAGAAAGAGAAAAATGGGCTGAGAGCAGGAGATTTAGTCAGAAGTTCCTGCCTGTGCATTATTTTGTCGACATGCATTCACAAATATAAATACTTGTAAAAACTTCCATGGTGCATAGGAGAGGTTTTGTCACCTATAATGAGTGAACACTTTTCTGCATTTTAGCAAGCTGCCTGAGGGACAGCATATAAAATGGGGGAGCTGCAAGAAAGAAAAATGAGCCAAGGTATGGCCTCTCCCCTGACAGAAGTTTAAAGCTGCAATGAAATACTGAAGTTATTTTTTTCCACTGGATTTAAAAAAAAAAATGCTGGGATGGGATATGGTTCTTTCTGTTCACTACTCTTAAGTTTTTGTAAATACTTCCTTAAAGTATTAAACTTACTTGAAGTTTTTGTAAAGCTTCCTGTCAGCAGCAGTTGACGTGGAATTACACAGATGGAGTGAAGTTCTCACTTGTAGAAAGCTCTCCAGCCTTGGCTTTTACAAAAGTGATAACAGGCATAGGGTACAGTTAATTTTCTCATATACCTTCGGCTGTCTTGTTTCTGAATGTTAATTTTTTTTCTTTTGGGACCATTTTTAGTATTTCCGAACCTATAAGCACCTTGTAATAATACCATTTTTCATGCTGCCAGTGAGAATTTTTATATTTGCATGTAGAATTTACATCAATCCAGAGACTGGGAGGAGAGAATATTCAGAGAATGGTTAGCTTTTTCGTTAGAAAAAGGACCATCATTTGCAAATCCAATAGAGAAATTACTATTGCAAGTCCCTTTGTCTCACTGAAAGACTGACAGTGTTCATTTTGCAAAACTGCACAGATTCCACTTTTAGCACAGAAGAGTTGCAAAGTAATGAAGACTCTCAAAGTGGCGTGCTGAAAATGACATTGAAGTTACTTTTCTGAAGTAACCCCAATAAGACAAATGCTTCAAAATTATATTATTTTTATATGATGGTACAGGTATACATTTCCAAATCTAATCTTAGGTTATCAAACCTGAAAATGTATATGTAAGTATGTATATGTATGTATATATGCATAAACATATATTTTCCTGTATTTTAAAATTTTTATTGTACCAAGACTAAATACTTGAAATACTTTTCTGTGTACTCTCTGCTTCTTGTCTCTGGACTTGTGTCAATTCTACATGCAAATACATTCTCATAGAGCGCTGGAGTTGAGTTTGAAGTTGTTTCCCACCCTTAGAAGTTCTGTAAATGTTTAACATGTAGCATTAAGGCTCCGTTAGGGCATCTAGAAAGCTATTCAAAAGGGCACGCATTTGGAGACTAGTGTTTGTAGGAAAGGCTTATATAGTATCCCAGTGTACAACTACTGTGATTGTGTTGCTCTGGTGATGGATGATTAAAGCTATAAAGTATGTGGGCTACCTTAAGAGCTCCCACTTGGTGAGACAAAGGTCATCTGTACTAAGGCCTGTTGTTGAGGGGTCTGCCTGTGCAGTTTTGGTGATCCTTTCTAGTAAGTGTGAAACCAATGTCCTCATTTGAGCTTGTCATCTGCAGTCTCAGGAGTTACCTAAACACAGATGGTTGCTGTGGTCAGGTCATCTTACTAGGCGATACTTGGCTATCGGAACTGCGGATGGGCACAACCATGCCTATGATCTTAAGATATTTCCAAAGTGTGGAAGGTTTTCATTCAAGAAACAACCCAAAGGGAGGAGGTAGTGGTGGTCTCTCTTTTACTGGGCTATACGTACTGCATACTGCAGACACGCTCTGCATGCCAGAAGTGCATGTCCCTATCACAGGTGTTTGGCTACAGGTGTGCATACTTCAGTGCCTTAATTCGGATCAGGATGGTGTTTTTGAAGTGAGCTTCCTGATTATCTTCATTCACTGTGCTTTGACTAGGGAACATGGCTTTTCTTCATATGAACTGAGAAGATAGGCTCTGGTAGCACTCTTAAGCGTGTTGCAGCCATTAATGAAAATGTACTCCAGAAGACCAGGCTAGAGAGAGTTTTATTAAGAGATTGCTCTGAAAGACAGCATGTGAGCATTAGGTCCTCAATGCAATCAGTTTCACCATATATTTCTGTTTGTCTTCCACCACGCTGCCTGCTGGTGTGGGTACGAGCTCACTGTCCTTGCTGTCAGAACCCATGGCTCTTACAAATCCTTTACAATCAGTGGGACTTCTTTTTGGATCCCTCTCCTGACGTGGTGTTGGGCTCAGCATCCCAGAAATGGTACAGAAGTAAAATCTAATGTCTCAGGTACGTAGTTTGAGTAGTTTGAGAGGGATGAAAGGAATACATACATTCTTCTGCCCAGAACTCAGTCATAGGCAAAGCAGGTAGCTGGCTAAAGCAGCTGCCTGCTGGGAGCAGCCAAAGCAGCAGATTCCCCAGCTGCTCTCTGCTGTCTGCCTTTGTTCACCTTTGTCTGCCCCACTGGGAAACCTGGAGCTGCTTCTGCTTCTGGGTTTCTAAATAGTACACTACCGCACCGTCCTGTTCCAATATAATTATGCATATGGGACTAAGTTAACCCTAAAGCAAACTAATGATCAGATGAACAAAAGCAAGCAGCAAAGTATCTAATCACTGAGGCTGGAATATTTGCCAGATTTGCTGCAGGTATCACTTATGTCATCTCAGAGTCTAGTGCCAGAGCTGTAGCCATTACCCTAATGCTGGGGAACTGGTCCTGACTTAGATCATCAGGCTTTGTTCCAGACTTTGTCTTACCAATAGAGAAATTCAACACTGAGGGTCAGTTTGTTTTTAATGTCAAGTACTGCTTAATTTTAATACCATGATTTAAAATTGACGAGCAGAAAAATCGTATTTACACCATTGATTTCAATGTGTGTTGTGTAAGGCAAGCTAAACATTCAGTCTCACTTTTGGTACAGTGTTGAGAGCACATTTTAGTATGCAGTCCACTTGCAAAGCACTTATTTTAAGTACTAAGATTCTTGAATTTTATGGTTTTTATTGTGTTGGAATAGTCAATCAATATGTGTGTCAGGCTGCATTTGACTGGACATTAGTATTCAGTTAAGAGGTGTAAAAATATTTTGAAAGAGATTTTTATTAGTTAAAAAAATTATCAGAAATGTGCTTGATACATGTAAATATTTAGACTAACATTTTTACAGCTATTCATATATTTATATAAACACGTGGGAGATGTAAGTCTGATCCCTTCAGGCAGAGGAAGGACTGAATCCAGTTCCCCTTTTCCTGTATGACACAGCCATGTATATATATCTAAATAAACAGTGAGTCAACCTTTTATATGTAAAATATAGTTCTATTCTCCACAGTTATAGCATGTATACTGTTCTTAAAAGCAGAATTACTTTTCTGAAAACTACAAGTAAGTTTTTAAATTAAATTTATAATGGATTATTTCAGAAACTAATCTCTGGCAGGGTTTTGTTCTCTTTTTTTTTTCTTGAATGATTTAATTAAGACTGTAATACAGTTTCCTCACACTTTCCATATAACAAGATCTCATTGTAGTGTATTTTTACGGAGTTCAACATGCTGCCTAACGTAATGTGTTCTGCTGCCTCCACTGTGCTATGCAGAGCTGCTGGCTGTCGTACTACGGGAAGTCATCCTGCTGCCTGATGGAGGCCGTGACATGGCTGGGAAGCAGCAAATATTTTCACTAAGGGTTGCTTGTACTTGTTCGGGAAACAATGACGGTGTTTCCAAATAGCTAAGCAGTAGTAAGGCAGATAAAACTCTAGGTAGATAAAAATAAAGCAACATGTGGAGGGAGGAGCAGGGTCCCATGATGGGTTCTGAGCTGATTGTTACCATTCAGGAACAGCACTTCTAGGTTACAGAAAATAAACCTGTAGTGGTGTCAGTTTAATTACTTGTAGTGGTCAAGATAAGTCTTAGAATATGATTTGCTTTATTAGAAAAGGGATAGAGAAGAAAACAGCACGTGGTTATGCTGCTGTTCTGATCCGTGATGTGTTGTGCATTCTGAATACTCTGTGTAGTTCTGGTTTGGCATCTCTCCCCCAGTAAACACAGTGATGCAGCAGAGCAGGAGGTGGTCCATAGAGGTGCAGCAAAAATGATCAATGGAACAACTTCTGCGTGAGTAACAAGTGGATGAGGACTTCTCATGTTGGAAGGGAGGGCTGCGCAGTGAAGCGTATGAAATCATGCACAGCCGAGAGGTCACAGGTGGGGAGGATGTAGGGGACACTTTTTCGTGAATTCGAAAAGTAACCAGACAAATTCACAGAAAATGAGACTATTGGTATGATGACCACACGTCTCATTTAGGAATTCCAGGAGCTAGGAACAGGCGGAGAATTTCAGGAGAAGCATCAACACATGCCCTCTCTTTTCTTAAGCTCTTCCCTATGTTTCTACTTCAGATGGTAACATGGTTCTGTATGTATTATTGTGTGGAAGTTACTTATTAATTTCAAATGTATGTATTAAATTGAGAGGAAAAATGTGAAAAGAACATAAAGGTCTAACTTCTACTAAAGATACTGGGCAGCTAATCACTGGAGAAGCACAAGTATGACATTTCATTCAGGAGTAGTAATAAAATTAATAGAATATCCCAAAATCTAAACACAAAATACTGCATGCTAAATTATCAGGTTTCTGCCTTTGCAATATATTTTGCTTAAATATTAAGACTAGAGCAGAATAATGTATAGGTGCAGATTTTCAGTTGGGCTGACAGAAAGTAAATGGTTTCCAAGAGCTGATTGCAGACTGTCAGAGCAGAAATGCAGGAACCAGGAATGCACTTCATAGAACACAGGAGTTGTTCCAATTTTGTAGAATCAGAGGTTTCTTTTCTAACAGTATTCATGAATAAGCTTTCAAATTTTTTTTATTAGAACTTGGAAGAGCTTTTAGGAGTAGGATTTCTAAAAGATCAGAATCTGTCACACCTGTTCTAGATTGCCAGCCTTTTCAGTGTTGAGATACTGAACCCACACAGCTCAAATGTGTTGGTTACATGTGTCCAATATATTAAAAAATTCAAAGGTGTTTGTGTTAACTCACAAATTCCTAAAAGGGTGGTTGTTTTGTTTTTTTTCCAGTGGGAGTAGGTAGAATTTTGGCTAAAGTATGGAACAGTATCAAAGAGACAGGTAGTAAGAATGTTGGACCAGACTCTACGTAAAAGACAGTGACCACTGGCAAGTATTGAAGAAAAGGTTGTAACAGGTCAGGTTCAAAGCATCCTTCCCTCTGTACGCTTCCAAATCTTGGTAATACATATTAGAGATTATGGATTAGTTTGGTTGAAGCCTGTCCTCTTTTTAGTGCAGTTCTGGGGTGTTGCCAGCTGAACTCAAATTATTCCAATACATACTCCACCGCATACTTTCTCTTTGTTGTTGAAATGAGTAAATTCCTATCAGAATTTGAGTGATATGAACTTGATTGGGTCATTCTTCCTGTTGGGAATGTCATCTTTCATGTCATCTGACGATTCTGAGGGCAGATCTGGGTGGGGGAGCGGTGAGCGGGTACCTGCTGCCAGCTTTGTGAGAAGCTTTCCTTCTGTTGCTGCCCGGGTCACTCCCCTCTTTGGGGACTCTCCGATTATAGTATATGTTATGGAAACAGAGAGTCCTATAGTCTTTCATCACCGCAGTATTAGTGTTCACCTTGAATTTCCTGGGTTCATTGGTTTTAAATCAGAGAACTCAAGATTCTTTTCCTTTTAAATAGCATGTTTGAATATGACTAGACGTGTATCATGGTTTCCTAGCTGTATTCAACCAGCAAAATAATGTATTTCTCTGTTTTAGCTCTTTAATCGCTAATTCCATTTGAGCATATTTCTTTTTTAATTAGAATTGTGCAATATCATACATCTTCTCTGCCTTTAGGACTGTAAAAATCCAGAAAGCAAAGCTTATTTTCTGCAATTCATTTTACAGTCATCTACCCTCAGAGCAATGAAAGCTTCCAACTAGAGATACTCATTTATTCTTTAAAAATCAAGATACTGTGGCAAGAAAGTGATCAACAAGAAAAGAAGTAATTATGGTTCATAAGATGTATTTTTCATGTATTGTTTTTCAATGAATATTTCATCTTTAATTCAGAAGATATATAGTAATGATATAAAAAGTATATTTATTGAATAAATATTTAGTCTTCAGTGTCATTTGTAATACAGATGTTGAAAAAGGGGCCTTCTTTTCCATTGATCTGTGAAAGTAAAGCTGAAATTAGTAATGAAACTGTTTAATATAATAATGTACTTTTTATGCTAAGGTTACATACTATACGGTGGACAGAATAGGCCCGTATGTCTGTTATACCTGGTATGTGCTTGTCTGGTGACCTGTTTTTTGGAGGCTTACAGCCATGGTTCATGGTCTGAGTCAAACTGAGCTTTTATAATTGAAGGCAAGATTCCCTGCAGTGGCCTGCTGCTTATCCCCTGCTGCCGATGGCTGTCCCTGGGGCCATGGTGGCCGAGGGCGATGTCACCTCGCCAGCCATCCTCGCTTCTCACGGCACGGTGACTCATCCTGCAGACAGTGATTGCTGTTTGTGCCAGTTCTCTGTGATCCAGGCTGAATTATTTTGTTTAGGGTAGTCACTACTTTTAAATGACATTAACTAAAAGTAAATATTACTGAAGTTTGAAATATTTGTAGTTACTTCATTGGAGACCTCGAACTGTTCCTCTAAGTGAGGTTTTACATGTGGTTTTTGGTTTCTGCATGGAATGTTTGGCCAAATTAGAAGCCCCTTGAAGTCATCATTTGTGTATATTCAATTGAATTTCTTTCAGAGGTTGTAAGCGGTAGTCTTTACATATTGCTTTTGTATTGAGTATATTTCCATCTCTATCCAAAAAGATATAATTAAATTCCTCCCAACTTCATCAGTTACTGTGATGCCAGGCATCAAGCGAGGCTCGTGAGCTTGTTGTCCTCTTCTTTCAGTGGTGGCTATTCTCAGGAAACATCAAGGACGAGAGGAGAAAACACCCAAAATGATGTGCAGATAGGGAGGGTCTAAATTTGGCTCTAGGAGAGAACTGGAGAAGGGAGAGGGGGAGGACGGTTACCCCTGGAGTTGGATGCTGGGTGCTGTAGTTCTAGGGGGTTTTAATGTCTTCAGAGAGCTGTGAAACATGTTGCCAAAACATGTCTGAAGCAAATGGAGACAGCAGGCTGCTACTGCCATCCCTTAGTCTCGTAGGGCACCAGGAGCAGATCTGCATTGCTAAAGCTAAGCTTTGCACCCAATGCAGGCATCATTATGGCACCATGTAATGGGATTTTAATTTTAATTAGCTAAAAATACAGTAAATTATAAGGTTTGATTGTTTTTCAACCATTGTTCTATTAAAGAATATTAATACCTTCTTTCAAAGTCAAGTGTTTGATTTCGAAGTCGAGCATTCAAAATAAGTTGGAAAATGTCAGAATGAAGATTGCTCAAACTGTTTTAATTTGTCCCTTGCATGTATGCATAACGATAAGATCTTTAATTATGTGATCACATAATTTTTTCACAGGAGGAATGGTGCCCGGAGAATGAGTCAGGGGTGTTTGTTAAAGGAAGCTGTTGTCTCCAGAACCTTTGCCTTAATTGCTGAAAACCGTGGTAATTTAAGTAGAGGGCTGCAGGAATCAAAAGCGCTCTCTCTAAGGCATTTGAAGGCTCCGCTGAAAGACTTGGTTTTATTCTCTCTCTTTCAAGGAGTTTTTATGTGGATCTGGAAGGTCACTTATTTTGGAGGTGAACTCTGTGTTTCTAGTTGCTGTGGCACTCAAGCCAAGGTACCTGGGATCGGAGCACAGCTGCATTTGGAATGAACACAAGTGTGCTTTGAATATATAAAATGCTGTAAAAATGCAAAGTCCTCTGAGAAGTAAGGCCCAAAATGCCTTGCACTGACATGGCAATGCCATGATTGTCGAAAGAATCCTCTGGTTTGTAAGTAGTTGGTTTCTTCTCTGTAAGATGGAGATGCCATCACCCTACTACAGTTCTGTTAATTATATATTTTGAAGCATTCCTGCTGAATACCGTGTAGCGAAATACATATAATATTTAATAATATAATTGTATAATATATAGTTATAATGTATCTAAATATGTATAATATGTAATATATGATATAGGATGTATAATGAGGAATGCTATTTTGGCTAACACCTGTAAGTGAGGCTTTGGGAATGCTGCTGTCTGATGGGGATGAAAAGAATGAGCAGTCACTTTGCAGTCTGAAGAAATGAGGCAGAACCCAATGAACACTCAGTTCACTCCGTAAAACTGAGTGTTCACTGCGTATTTTCTGTCACTGCAGTAGGTGAGGTAAGGATCCTACAGAGGGAAAACAGCATGTAATCATTTTGCTAGAGTTGCGTACTGTTGTATGGATGTTTCCGTCGTTTGAAGCGCTCGA
>Ga0181612_100931_pt1 | contig 10451 bp, 6 predicted proteins | sample HoacroProtozoa21_FD_119630 | JGI IMG/M metagenome (GOLD analysis project Ga0181612, IMG submission 119630) | Hoatzin crop microbial communities from Cojedes, Venezuel. Combined Assembly of Gp0051906, Gp0051904, Gp0051908
ACTCTCCAGCCTGTCCAGGTCACGCTGAATGGCAGCACAGCCTGCTGGTGTATCCACCACACCTCCCAGTTTGGTGTCATCAGCAAACTTGCTGAGGGTACATTCTAACTCTTCATCCAGGTCGTTGATGAAGAAGTTAAACAAGGCTGGGCCCAGTACTGACCCCTGACGGACACCACTAGTTACAGGCCTCCAACTAGACTCAGCGCCGCTGATGACAACCACTACTGCCACAGGGCTGCTTGCCTACAGCCACCCCAAAGCCTACTTCGTAAATACCTTGCCCGCAGCATTGCCACTGCACCGGGCCAAGCACAGTGTTCACTCGCAGGGAACAATCTTAAGCAGTTTCCTAAGGTGAATGGTTGTAACAGGAGAAATAGTGAATGCTCAAGCATGTAATGCCTGATGTTCCAGAACTGGAGACAGGTATTATTAACTGGTCTTCCTTTGGCTTGATTTATTGCAAAGCTTCCGTTTATAGAAAGACCTAACACTGTTTCATGACATGCACTTTCAAATCAAGCTCCTCTTGTGCCAGTATCACGTGCTGTATCACCTACTGGCTTATGCTGAAGGCCCTGATGCTCCGAGCTGCTCAGAAGTACAAGCTCCCACCACAAGGCATGGGTTGCTTAGCCCAAGACAGAATTAGAAACAAGACACAGAATATTATTGACAATAGTGTTAGTAACAGCCCCAAATTCTGTAAAGTAATACTATTCTAAACTGCAATATTGAGGGTAATAGCATTTTGTTTTTAATGAGATATTCTTTGGTATTTTAAGATAACAGCTCAAGAACAGGTGACAAGTTTTCTTATAATCACAGTGACAAGTACTGTACCAATTTCTCCCTTTGATCTGTATTTTGTATAAAACTGCCAAAAGAAAAAGTATATCTATTAAAAATATCGGTAGTTACACAAACTACAGTCATGCTGACAGAAGACAACCACCAAAGCAACTCTGCTCTGGAGCAGCTGAAATCATAATTTTCCCCCTTGACAAGAGACTGAATTGTACATATACAATTGTCTCTACTGCTAAGGCATTTCTCTAGGATACAACGGGATCGGGAAGTACTGATAAATGGATAAAACTTGTAAAATAATATTTATATTACCTAATGACTTATTTCAAATACCCTTGCAGCTACATTTTACTGTGACATTTTACAGCATAGTTCATATGAGAATAATCTGTAAGAGCACTTGCACTAATACTCTCTACTTGTATATATAGAAGAAAATTCCAGCTTCACCATAATGATTTCAGAGTCAAAAATCTCGTCAATTGCAGGTCTGCTTTACTGGTTATCTGGATAAATATGCAGTTATCTATGAATGGCTCATGAATGCAGATAATAGTAAGTTAACAGAAGAATGTAAACATTAAACATGATATACAGTTTAATTACTACCATTTTTTTTTCCATTTGGTATCTTGGAGAGTAGACTTACCCGACTCAAATACTCTATATATCCGCTTAACATCTAAGGACAAGTTCAAGAAGATCCTTGAATACTGTTTAAATACATAAGGGTCTTAATACCTCCATATAAAATATACACTTGTTGTAAGGAAACAACAGTCCTACACGTTATAATGAGCCCTATTTCTTTAAAGACTAACCTGTTAAACCTCAGAAGGCAATGAATGAAATACTCTTTTTAGTAATCTTTTTTGATACTTTCCTGAACAAGAAGTCATGCAAGAAGTACACAGATGTAGCTCAGTTCCTATAATCAGTCCAAATGTGAGTGGCTGTAAACCCAAGTTTATGTTATGCACAAACATGTTTTAGACCTATGCACTGGGAACAGTGAAGTGCTTGACATCTGGAGTTAGACAGTGGTGAACTGCAGCACGCACATATACTCATCTGAATAAACATCTATTTTCAGAATCACCAAGGTTCAAACACCCCCAGCTTCCCGCTAATTTAAAATCATCACTCCTTTGAAATATTAGGACAAAGCCCAACAGGCATGTTACTCCCCAAAACTCAGTTTTGGAAGTATTATATTTCCATATTATCCTCTCTCCCCACACTTTTTTTTAAAAAAAAAAAAAAACAACGCACTAACTTATCTTATTATCCTGATATCTGACCCACCTACATCTCCAAAAGACCTGTATCTCCAGATGGGCAAGTATGGAGATGGATGGCCTCTAAAGAGTGGAGGAAATAAAACAACCCTCAAAGGTCTGCAGAAAGCATTGCTAATTCAAGAGGTACCGCTCTCCCCCTGGGGCTGCATGAGTCGGTCAGCATGCCAGCACGGTGCTGCGGGCGCCCTGCAGACAGAGGTGCTGGGTTCAGGAAAAGTCTCAGAGGTCCTAAGGGCTGTGGTCATTAAAACTGCGGCACCTTTTGAAGAAATCGAGTTATTAACCTCCATGACCCCAGACAAATTTAAACCTAACTGCAGATTTCTCTGAGGAATCAAGGCACGTGTTTGTAAATTGCTTGGATATTCAGCGTGATGAAAGATGTTACATAAATGACAGTTATTAATATAATAGTGGCAAATGGGTCAGGGGGAGATTTCAGTACTGATATAGGCTGTTGTCTCTATCCAACACCAAATATTGATCGAGGTTTGGATACTGATGTCTTACAAGGATAAATATGATATTCACCTTTTTAAAACTGCACATCCAACTGGAATTATAAGTTGTTTCTCTGGTTTGAAGAAAATCTTGGAACAAACTCCTTTAAGAAAGTTCAAATCAAAAGGGTACTAATTCTTTATATTAGGTACAGTCTGGGATTAAAGATTTGAGTTCAGACTGTAATACTGTCATCTACTGACTTCCTGCCAAAGAAATCCCCCAGCAACATTTGTAAAGCCAATTTGCCCAAAGCAAAGAGAAAAAGGCACCTGAGAATGCATGGTATTCCCATTGCTCAGGAAGATATAAACTGACATTTTCTGAAAGAAAACAAATGGATAAAAGCCACTTGAAACACACATCATGAATGAAGTTTCCCACTACATCTCAACTAGAGATCTTGTGTCCCTACAGAGCATCCCACTGTCATACATGGAGATGTAGATGGACAAGCTCACCATCTGAATTCACCAATCTTAAAGATCATAGCTGTTACACCCTGATGTTGCTAGCTTCATTACAACTCTTACTTGGCCAAGTCCAACAACTATATATCAACTTATACACATGAACATATGCATCCACAGACACCAGCTTCCCTGCAATTCAAAACACCCAGCAATCATTTACAGATCACAAACAGGCATCACTTCCACACCCCCCACCCCCAGCTACTCCAGAGGCAGCCCTCTTCCAAAATAGAACGTAACAACCAAGCAACGGCACCACTTCACAACAAGAAATGAAGTGGAATTGCTCCCAGATTTGAAGTCAAAGAAGACATCAAAAGTAAACAGTATGTAATTACCCAAATGGCAATTTGCCAGAACACAACACAAATTGCCTGAGCCAGTGGCTCCCAATTCAGAGGTGGAGGCCTTGACAGTTGGGATCACAAGCCTAACCAAAATTAAATCAGAGAAGATGGGCTCACAAACAGAAGTGTGACTCCTGGACCCAGAAGCAGGGTCAACAGGGGGAAACTCTGGAACCTGTTTTAATATAAAAGTCCGGCTCTTTATGGATTCAAAGCATTTCACATAGCCTGTGAGAAATAAAGCAGTAACTGGTTATACAAACAGAGAGTGCATCTTTGTTCACACTTCTCATGGAATGGTTATCCAAAAATACCAGAGACCAGTTTGGTCACAACTGACTTTTTTGGGGTGTGGGGCAAGGTGTCAAAATCAAAGATCATACAAGCAATCCTCACTCACCAAATTTTAAAAATCCTTTCCCAGAAGATTATGGTACTGTTCATGTAAAAATGGAATCCCAGGAGAGTGTACTACTCCTAATGCTATTAACCCCTTCAATAGATTCCCCCATGTTAGAAACAGAAAAAACCCACAAAACACTAGCACACCTGTGCCCGAATCTGGGGTGATTGAGAGGGACATTTGAGAAGAGCACATACTTAGCACCCGTCCTGTCACAGGATCATGGCAAGGTGTGTTTTTCTGCTTACTGTGTTTCTAGCACACCATGCAAGAAAGAAAGAAGCACTTCAGACAGATGTTTCAGGCCAGCTTAATGAAGTTCATAGGTCAAAATCAAACCCCTATGCTCCCAAAAGTCATTAAAGATCCGAAACAGCAGTTCCAAACTTTTGTGACTACACTCAAGCGTGAAAGCAGCATATCAGGGTATCAGGAAACCTAAGGAAACCAGTTTTACAGAAAATTTCAGTAAGGCTTCAGTAACTTTTTGGTGTATCCAGGCCAAATATAGAACAAACCCAAGTCAATTTCTGGTTTTTGGTGGAAATTATGCAAAATGTAGTGGTTTCAGCTGAGTTTCGTTCTGGGGTTTGGGTTTTATTCAAAGTCTGAACTCTAAGGGAAACTAAAGGGACATGAAACCATGCAACACAAAACAGAAGTATGTTTTGCATGAACACTGAAAAGGAATCGGTTTTATGAGGTGGGGAGAAGGGCAAAAGCCCCGACCAGCAAACATACCTGGGGCTTAAAATTCATCATAACTCTGATCTTCACTACTGCTGTCTCTGAGGAGTCATTCCTCATACTTCACCTGACTCAGAAATTTGAGGTCAAGAGAAAATACTTTTTATCCATGAAACCTTCCAGATTTTTACTTGGAAGGATTTTGCCCCATATCATCCATTCATATTTTCAGTCAGCTGCTAATATTAAAAGAACAGCATTTTATTTATTCAGGTTTAAACCTATAAACACACCGTCACATGTACCCTTCTTCTGAGATGTACACAGTATCATCATCCTTGACTATACACAAAAACAATGCATCATAAACCTATAATAACAACTTCATTTGGTTTGCGGAATGGGTTTTTGTCTGGTTAAATGTCTAAATTACTCCCATTTATAGGTTATCTGCATATGGACTGAGAGCTGAACCCATCTGAGAATTAGCTTTTAACAGCTGACCTGGTGCCTCAGCAAGTGTTTTGCACAGTCTTCTGGGAAAAAGCATGTTCATGAGCAAGCCTGGAATCACAAACCTTACACCAGAAGAGGCCAAGTGTGTTAATACTTTTCACACAGCAAGTTCAACTGCCCTACTGCTACAACACAGCTCAGTGGCCAAGTGACAGAATAGCATTAAATATTATTTGCAGAGAGAGCCATCTGCCTGCCATCACATAGGAGGGTAAAATCACCTACTAGTAAGCAAGAAAAGAAAGAGACAAAAGAGTTTAAAATAAGATACATAAAGGGAGAGAAGAGAGGAAAGCCAGCAACACCAGCAAAAATTAATTATCTAGAGCTGCATCTCCAGTTACTATTGGATCTATTACTATCTTATCCCAAATAATTATAGGGTTTCCCCACTACCCTCACGCTAACTGCTACTGCATTCTTATAAATTGATATGTTACATAAAACACTGTGTATTGTTAATGTCCCTGTAGTATCTGAGTAATTATATGCATTCTAGTTCTGTATTTTCATATCATCGAGGAATGATGGCTTCAATTCACCACCTCTGTGCTGATGACTCCCACAACTCATTCCCAACCAATCTTGCTATCTAAACATGCATTTCAGCCAGTTTTGCTTCATCTTACAACTGTTAAAACCTTTTTCCGTCTGTTACTGAAGACTCAACAGCAGTTAGTTCAGACATACTGATGGGACAGCACTTTTTTTTTTCCTTCCACTTGCCTTTAAAAAGAGACAGACTATAAAATATCCAGTGCAATTACTGGCTATCTACAGTTAAAGTCTAAGGCATTAGAAGAGACCATAGAGTGCATCTAGGCTCAGTATGTAAACTCCTCAATAAGCACTTTAGAAAAATCATTATGGTTTTTAACAGAAAAAACAATGAAACACCACTCCTTCCACCTGGCTGGTAATACTACCTACCAACAACTTCAGTTCATTGTAGACCAACACCAAATTTATCATCCTACCTAGTAATGGTTATCAAATGGTATATAACAGCTTTAAGAGACCAACAGTAAATCAAGTGAAGAAAAACAGCAATAAACTTAAGTACCTGCATGGGTCCTGCAACACTCTTCTCTGCTGCCATTTGCATTCGCCTCCCTCCTTTCAGAGCACACACCCACTAAAAGAGCACACCTGCCACGGAGCCAGATTTTATTGACCTCCTCAGCTGCGGTGTTGGTATTTAGCTAAATCAGTAATTTGTAACTGCAGTCCTTACTGCTCTGATTTTCTCCAGGCTTGCAGAGGTAGCCTTGGGCCACATGAAGGACGGTAGTGTTTTGCCAAAGGACACTCAAAAGAGGTGGAGTTGAAAGCAGTGAAGGTACAGCCAGCTCTTGAGGCATATGAAGCTGGAGGAACCTGGGTTAGATATAAAATCAAACTGGGTCTCCTTTCCCTATTTGCTCTGATCTGTTGCTAGCATGGGAAGTCACGGCCTCTGTCAGAGAAGTAATGGTCACTCAGTAAAGAGGAAATGCGACCTTCATGTAGTAGTTTTGATTTCATCAATTAATTAGTGCCACTGTGGGATCCCCATCTCTCCACTAGGTCTGCCAGTGCTCCAAGGAGGTGTCACACATGCCGTGGCAGAGTCAGGAGATGTTCCTGCCTAGCTAGTTATCCCACAGGTCTTCCACACTGTGGAATATAGCAGCAGTACTAACCAAAATATGCTAAGTAGTTGCTCAAATTTCAGTTCTTGCCGGAAGACTGCTTATTTTTTTTCACTCATCAATTCTGCCATGCATAGCTTGCTTAGGAGTTCACCCTGTTCTCAACCTGTAACTGCAAGGGAAGAACAGACTCAATAAAGGCTTAGAGGTTTTGTTCAAATGGGTACAAAGAGAGAATTTAAGTTTCACACGTCTTATCTAAACAGTCTGAAACTCCTTCTGGAGAAGAGAGAGAAAGAAATCTAAAACTCTCTGGACTTTCACACAATTTTTCCAGCTCTCCCGTCTGTTACACAGACTAGACATTTTGCAGATTTCTTGGAGAACTTCCTGGCAACCACCACCAATCACCAGGGCAGGATGCATATGTGTTAAACTGAAATCTTAAACAAAATCATCTTTCTGAGCTTCAAACATCTTTTTTTTTTTTTTTTTTAACTTTGAATTCTGGAAAATGGTTTAGTATTATTTTATTTCACTGCAGCTAGTTCAACCATGCCCCACCTTAGGAACAATGGTGCAGCAAAGGCTTAGGGATTACCAAGTGGGTGTTTTACATGTCCCTTCTAGGAAGAAATTGCACAGGTCTTTTTTTTCTGTACATCTTCTTATTTCTATTATGGTGAATTTTCTTTCACTGTATGCTGTTGTGATTCAGATCTAAACCAAGATCACAACTCTTTTTCAGGCACTCCCAGCTAAACAGACAGACTCTTCCTGATGATTAAGTCAAACATCCTGGGGTCCACGAGGTCAATGGCTCAGTTTGTTCCAGAGCTGTTAATCAAGCAAGAATTAATACACTAAGCATAGGAGAATTTGTCAGTTAAGAGTCAATAAAAGGGCTTCATCTCTTTGTGAATCCCTAATAGCTTAACAGCTTTCTCTTGGGTGGATGGCAGGTACCACGAAACATGTAAGTGTGACCCCACATCACTGTTAATGTGTAGTTAGTTGTTTTTATGTTTAAGGACACAGTGGAAGTTCACAGCTTTCACCAAGCTTTCTCCTTTACAAATGATACCAGTAGCAGACGCTTTGGGGGAGTTATGGCAGATTGAAGTATGGACTGGCAGTAACTTGTATCGCATAAACGCCCTTCCCTTTAACAGCAAGCACGTCACAACTGCTACCACAAGTAACACAACATACTTCACGGTGTTGCAAAATCTAGAGCATTACCAAAGTACATTTTTGTAAAATTAATCAGCTTCATTAATAAACTTGTTATTAATTCATGAAACAAATCACCTTAAAAGCCCTGATTCATTTATGGGTTTTAATCAATAACTCTGTTCTCAATATACTGTTATTCACCCCGTAATGTAAGCAGGTAAATAGTGAGGTAATATTACTACCTTTAACTACCCACAGGGTAGCTGAATTTTAGAAATACTTACATCCTGCTTTTACTAAAGACAGCACCCGAGGAGAGATTAAGCGGCTTGCAGAAAGCCGCAGAGGAAGCTGCTGCCTGTGATGGGGTAAGACCTCAAGTGGTAATTCCACGCCCATTCTGGCCGACTATAGCCCTCCACTTCTCTTGGGAGTCAGGCATTAAAAAGAAAGAAAGCCTTAAAGTGTTAAAACTAAGTGTAATCAAAACCAGGCTTCAATACAGAGTGGGAGAGCAGTGAATGAAAAAGGCAGAAAGCAAGAGTCACTGTGAACGCACTAGAAAGAAGACCAAGGGAGGCACTAAAAGAGGGTTTGAGATGGAGTAACACACTATAATTACTTGAAATCCAACCGCTAAACCTCGCTTTGCTTTCCAGAGCAAATTGCTGACAGAGGAAGTCAAATTCTGGATTAGTGCAGTGACACTTCTGTACATTTGATACAAACATAAAATTGGGAATGCTGAAGTCAGTGGGAGTTACAAGCGCTCGGCACCTCCTAGGGGGTATGTATTCTGCAATCAGAAGTGTGACCGCTGCATGTCTGGGCACAACCACGCAAGTTTGAATCGAACCACCTCAGATAACAACAGTGTTCACAGTGCGGAGATCGAGGTTTCAGAAAGCCTTATGAGCACCTCTTCTCCCATGAACAAAATTTCTACAAATATCACGCATGACAACAGAACTAAGACTCACGCTGAAAGAAGGAAAATCCCGTTGTCAGCCCCATCTTAAATACTACCGCTAACAACCAGGGACAGAGCAAATGCCATCAGGCCTCTGGCAGATCCAGTAAAAGCTATCAAAGTCTCAAACTAAAAAAAGCAAATGCTGAGCCCTCCTCAATTCTTCTTCAAGGCCAATAACTGGCCAGTAAGTAAACTTTAATAACTCATGGAAATGAAGAAAACTATAACAAGCTGCTCAGTAATTCTTTGCTGAAGGCAAAGAAGGATAAAAATAATTTATGTATATTCTCTGTGATCCTGCTGTAAAAATCTCAGGCGAAACACACAAATCATTATTTTATTTAAAAGGGGACAAAAAGGTAATAATCACAGTTATTTGATCTAATTATTCCTAAAGGAATCCATAAAAGACTATAAAATATATAAAAACTGCCACTCCTGATCGACTACCTGGGGAGAAAAAAAAAATTCTAGTAGGAAACATAGGTGAAAAAATAATGAAATCAGCATCTCCAAATTGTTTAAAAAAGGATCTTCAACCTAAAGAGAATGGACAGCATAGCTTTAAGGACAGATAAATGGCTGCCTCAAGGATCTGTCTTACCACCTCTTTTTTTTTTTAAGTAATACCTTAATTTGCATAGTAATAACCCAATTATTGTAAGATTAGGTGACAGAAATCTCATTATTACTGTTCCTACAAAACAGTCGATATTCCATTCAGTACCTTTTAATGTTACACACCTTAAAACACAATTATTCCAATATATGCTCATTCATCTCTAATGCAATTTCTTTAATAATAATAAAGAAGACTCTTCCTGTAATTGTTAGGGTTTTTTGGTTGGATATATTAGTGTTAAAACATGATTTTCCTCATTCAGGCTGCTATAGAAACAAGCAAAGCCAACCAACTGCTTAGGGGCACGCTCCCTCCCCTCTTCCCAAGAGGGAGTCCACCAAGAGGCCTAAAGCACATATGTTAAAATATGTTGCAACAACTCTCTCTCTCTCCATCTACCCACTCCCTGCTTCTTCCCACGCTGAGAGCTGGTCATAAGACAAGCTTGCAAACAAAATCAAATATATTGTAGCATCAGGTTTCTGAGTGTTATTTGTGTTTAGGGCTTGCAGTTACGGGGAGAGGGGGAAGGGTTGTGGTTTTAGGGCTGCGGGAGGAGAAATCGGAGCGCGCGCACAGAGGCACGGGGCTTACCTGCCACAGGCTTTCTCAGTTTCAATTACACAGATAATAAATGCGATAAGTGGTCAGTTACCAGATTAACAGCAGAAAGGAAATGGGGGAAGGAGACAGGGCTGGCTCCATCAGAAGAACACAGCACCACACATGTTACGCTTCAAAAGGATGTCATGAACAGTTACAAAAGTGGAAACAGCAGCTGCTATTTCGTCAGTCCCATTTATCTTCGTGTATGCAAGGTAAGGTTAAGAAGCCTTTTACAGGCAAACCTTCTGTACCACTCCTTCAAATCCAAGAGAGGCTGGAAGCAACCGAGAACTGGTACCACCGGGCATCTGGTGGGAGCCCATACAAACCCAGTCACCAGTGCTTAGTGGCCAGTGCATTTCACAGTCACTTGTAGAGGCTGGCAAGAAAAGGACTGCATAC
>Ga0181612_132947_pt1 | contig 10451 bp, 5 predicted proteins | sample HoacroProtozoa21_FD_119630 | JGI IMG/M metagenome (GOLD analysis project Ga0181612, IMG submission 119630) | Hoatzin crop microbial communities from Cojedes, Venezuel. Combined Assembly of Gp0051906, Gp0051904, Gp0051908
TGACAAGATCCTCTACAGCCTGCTGTAGGTGACCCTGCTTCGGCAAGAGGGTTGGACTAGATGACCCACAGAGGTCCTTTCCAAGCCTTACCATTCTGTGATAAGTTTCTAGATGTGTGTAGCTGCTTGTGTTTCTGTCTTGAAAAGAGAGGAGAAACATTTACCCCTTCAGGATTTCCTAAGTATGTTTTACAGTATGCGTATGAGTACATCCACAAGGTTACAGAGGACAGTATGAAGAGTCAAAGAAAAAAAAAAACAACATAAAAAGCACACAAGCATATGCATATAGTATTAGTATATTTTACACTGGGGGAAGCATGAGGATTGATGCAGGTGGGAAGATGCTTTTGCCTTGTCTAGTTAAATTTTCTACATTAGACCACTATTGATTTTCCTAAGTATATAGGATACTGTATATACCCCATTCTGCTACCCTTACACAGGTTAATTCTTTCATCCATTTCAGACCCGGTCAATCAATAACAGTGATCAGGTAGGTTGTGAAATTGCCTGGAAAACACATCCACAAAGTAAACCCAATACAATGGCCTGTCTATGTGACTTAAAGCTTAGCACAGCATTGAAAATCACTAATGGAACACTGTGCAGTTTGTTCATGCTACGAGCAGTCAAGAATCATGCATAATGTAATAGTGCATCTGCTAACAGCGGCTCACACAGGCTAATTTAATCTTGTTTTAAACTAGACATAAGGAATTAATCTTTAAAGCTGCTCCCGTGATTCTCTTTGGCCCTTAAAATATTGAGGGTCTTTCCACCTCCCCATTTACAATACTGTAAAGGGATGCATTTTGGTTATCATCGTGTATTTACACTTCATCTACATTAGCTGCGAAATGGATGCAACTCCATAATTTATCAGTCTTAAAAAGCACATTGCTGGTCCAGTCCAGAAGCTGTGTTTTGCATTGTCACATAGAAACCAGTATTAAGTCTCAGGCTCTACTATGGATGTTAGATTCCCTAAGAAATTAATATTTGAAAAGAAATAAATTACTTTTTTTCTTAAGTTTAGTTTGGCTGTATTAATTACACAAGACTATCTCGCAGCTATTTCTGGTGTAAAAGTTACCTTTAAGATGATTATTATCTCAATTTTATTGCTATAGTGTTATTGTGTTTGATACTGTACAAACACTAAAAAAAGACAGTCCCCACCCCAAATAACTTATCAGCTAAGTATAGAAAAAAGATACAGACTGACTGGAGAGTAAAAAAGGAAAAAAAAAATGAGGGAAAAGACAAGAAATAAAGTACTCGTATGTAGTAAACTTGACTTTGGCAAGATTTCAAGTTGGGAGCTTGATCATGAATTTTTGGATGGGACAGGACAGACTCTCTTTCAGAAATGGTTTTCCAAAATAATCAACAAGACCAAGGCATTGCCTGCATATCAAATACTGGGCTAAGGGATGATGACACTAAGTGACAGGACCAGGATGTTGGACACTACAGCCAACAGATGTGCTGAAAATAAGTTTGGTTGTTGTAAACAGCTATCAGTAAAAATTTAAAGTTCTTTAAATGTGATACACTGAACATCCATGGACAAACATCCATGGTTGGCATAGGCTCCAAATAGAATGCAGAACAACAAAAAATACATTATGAAAGCCATGTGCTTTCATTTCTGGTAAAATTTTATATTGATCTATAAGTAAGCATGCTAGCAAGCAGCAAACATGACAGAACTTGCTTGTTTACGCAGGTCTAGAATGGAGGAAAACATTGTTCTTTTGTGGCATGTAAGACTTGTAAGAATAGCAGACTTGTCAATGCCAACCTTCCACAATTTTCAAGTTCAATTTTAAATTCAAGCCAGCCTTCCAAACCAATTTGGAACCCTCAGGTTTTAATCTGAATCCTAAGAAACACAAACATTCCCCAGGTCCTCTGGAAAACTATAAATTGAAGTCCTTTGAAGCCTGTTTAAGACCATTTCAGAAGTTGGTGAAGTGTTGCAGTTGGAGCATTCACTAAGGACTGTTCATAAAGTACCTCTGCTTAAGCTTTAAATATAAACAAGCCTCATGAGATTCAAACCTAAGTATCTCCCGCTCTGATTTATAGTAAATGTTTAAGGGACAAATAAGAAAAAACAGAGAGTCTAATAAGGACAATCTTTACACAGATCCAAACTAATCATCAGAGAAAGAGCTCTCTAAACCCATTCAGACTACTGCTTGTTAACATGCATTAATAGTATTTCTTTAAACAGTATCTGAATACTTGGCTCTGACCTTAAAAGCGCACTATCCAAAGATAGTCAAGTAGTCAGAGAGTAGTGGCAAAAGAGTAACAATAATAAAATTATACAATTTATACATGTCAACTTGATTCACAATAAGCACAGCAAATCTTTAACAGGGACTGAAATGTCAACAGGGTGTTACGAATGAAAGAACAGAATAAACATCCATTATGTTACAGAGTATGTGAAAAACTGCATGGAAAATAGAAATCAGGTTTGATTTAAGATTATGAACCCATAAATTCACTTGTGCTTCTTACATGTTAGGCCTGTCTCATACCGTACTTCTTATTATTTCTAAAGGAAAAAAAAAAAGCCCTAAAATCCTCCATAATCATTAGAATTTACTGGTTCCTTGTGTTTCCAGAAAATACTTTGTTGACTCCATTTTCATTTATAATTAATTTTAAGCTCCTTTGTTTGTTTTAAATGCATCTTAGTAAGTAATTTGAGCAATAAAACCTCTTCCTGTATGTACACACATGCACACATAAATGATATATAATACACACATCCAAAAAATGCTTATTATGCCTTTTCTCTCAGATATTTAACGCAATTTTAACACAAGATATTCAGTATAAACAAACACTTGAAAATAACGCTTAACAGAATTTCATTTCAAATTAGACTTGAGGCTGTGAGTGAGGCCTGAGCTGCAGAGATTCTTCATGGCCATAAAAGGAAAGTTTAAGTAAACAATACACTGTTTTTATTTAAAAAAAAAAAAAAAAGGCGGGGGGGAATCATCCCATGCCAAGTCCAGTCAAAATGCATTATTAGGGTGTCCAGGAAATTATAGCTTGTGTCCATTAGTCCTTTCAGGGTTAATATTGATGCAGATATTATTTCTATCCATGGTACCATTTATTTGAAATATTATGACTGGGAGTAGCTGCAGCAGTGAATCAAATCAATTGATAGAGCAGTTAGCCCCGCAGTCAAGGCTGCCTTTACACCGTGCAGCGAGCATGAAATATTATGGAGATTGTTCTTTAAAGTGATCACTTTATCATCATTTGTCTGCAGCCCAGGCTATTCCTTCCTGCCTCGCTTCCCTGTTGGGTTAGAGCTGTCATAACTCAATCAGCCGTATAATGCTGTTCATAGCACCTCCGTAGCAGGTATTGAACCTGTCAAGGGCCACTGAGGGAATTATACTTATCCATTTTGACAGCTAGCAACACCACTCTGATATTTATGTCAGTTTATATATGTATGATATGTATTTCTTAAATGTAATTAGAAGCCTGTTTGTGTGTGATATATCTGAATTGCCCAGAGCTGCCCATGATTAAGACATTGATTTCTAACCTTGTGCATTACTGGAGAAGGGAATATGACAAGCTCCATCACTCAGAGGCTGCAGCTAACCTCTTCTGTCTATATATATCATATGAAATTGTCACTATTGTTTATCTGTCCAGCAAAGTTGACTACAAAGCAACTGTTATTTTAGTTTGCTAAATAAACTAAAAGACTGTAAAACAAACCATCATTCCTGTCCCTCCAGAGCACTTGTGTGTTGCAGCTGTGTTGCTTGGACCAAGGTCACAAAAGCAGACCACACTCTGAAATCTGAGTGAAGATCACCATCCTATTTGCTATATCAGTTGTTCTCATAGGTATTCAGAGAATACTACTTGGATTTCAATAGATTTTCAGTTTTTGTAGATACGCTACATGACAAACAATAGAAAATATACTGTATTTCAGTTAAAAAGGGAATCAAGACAAATATGACCAAATAAACAAGCAAACAAATCCCAAACCCCAAATACTTCTTTATGCTTACTCATTTAATTCGTTATGGTTTCAGAATGAGATTGTTACACAAAATAGTTACTGTATGTATGATCAGCCTCTTGACTATTTTCCATCTTAATATTCTATTGGTTTGAGGACATTATATTCTCCAAATCATTCTTCCTCTCACTGCAGAATTAATGCTGAAGCAATCTGGTTAGGTTTTGTGGATTTTTTGTAAAGTTTCCAAAAATTTAGGTTAGGATTTCTGGATTGTAACTTAGACAATTCAGTTTCTCTGGTTCACAGGGCATCGATCTTTATCTCTGAAAAATCTCACTCTTACAGATTTTTTTCTTTTTTAAAGAGTTGCTTTTTGTTAGCTGTACACTCAGGTTTTACCTCTATTTCCGTCAAAAACATTTAAGGTCAAAAGTTTCAAATTTGGATAGATTTCAAAAAAACATCTGCATTAGATTGTTTTGAAAAATCCTCTCTATAGCTCTGATTTTACAATACAGGATTCTAAGGAAATTTCAAAGCATTATTATAGAGGATCAGAACTTTCCATGTCTTCAGATTCAACAGCATAGGTGGACAGTTTCAGCTGTCACCCGTCATCAACAGAAATCCACATCTGAAGATGCCTTGAAGCTTGCCAAGATCAGAGATTACGGTATATTGTACGACCCTATTTCTGTTTTTTTTAAACAAATAACAGATGAATCCAACAAAAGCAAGAAGCCTGCAAACACTGCTTACAAATAGATGCTAATTTTCCTAAATATATCTACCTTCCAGAAAAACTCCCACTGCAACCTTAACATTATATTAACTGAATTTCATTTTGAGATTCAGGTGCTTAACTGAAATAGAATCTCAGTGAAACACAGAAACAGCATTAAAAAGGTGCAAAGGATCTGTTCGTGTCTCTAGACGTATATTTGTGATAGATCCCTAGAAAGTAATATAGAAAACATCTATTCCACAAGTCTCCCACAGAAAACCTGTTTCTTTTCACACAGAAGCCAAAAGATACCAAAAGCTACAGTCTGTGATAGAAAAAGCACAAGCATTCAAGCTAATATAATTCAGATGTCATTGTTCTGACTTTCCCTTAATAAAATCCAAAGACCTCTGCACTCCAAAGATCTACGATGAGAGCTCTATGTTTTAATTTATATGCTTCTAGTATAATTCTTCCAGATTGTTTAATCTATAATGAAAATGGAAACATACAATTTTGTTTTCTGGGTTACAGCATGATGTGCCTGTAGCTGACAACATTTATGTAGCTAGAAAAAAAAGAATACAAAGAGAAAAAGTAAATTTCCTTATCTCTGTGAAATAAGAGGGCTGTGTAAAATGTATTTTATTACGTAAAATGTATAGTATTATCTAGCAACAAACTAGTTCTTGAATCTAAAGGGCTAAATATTAATTGGAATAAATCTGAAAAGCTTGCTCATAACTTTCGTTAAGCTACTTCAGCCATCTTAGGCAAGGTTTCTGTCACCAGAAGATAGCTGGATCAGTCAAGGGTATAATCTCACAAGTCATATTTGGCTGCACTAACTTGTGAGACAAATATTTACATAGCCTATAGTGCTAAATGATACTGACCTCAGTGACCATACGAGGCAGTCCATACAATTACTATCAGCTGCTCCCAAAATACCTCCAGTATATTAAGATGTGGTTTCCTACACATTTCATTATGCCAGTTCCACTTTGAAATGCATTTTTTGGATAACAGATGACGTAAGAGGCAGTTGGAAAGAAAGCCACAAAACTCACTGATAGTAAATTGCAAATGATCTTTCTTACATTTTCATAAGGAAATGACATAAAGAGGGGACCTTTCAATTACTCGCATTTTTAAAAGACTTCTCCAAAAAGGGCTCCAACTTTTGAGCATTCAAACTAATTATCCTTGTCCTGCCATCCAAAGATAAGAATGTGCCGAACTGGAGAGATCTGGTTTACTCTTTGGATGCTGAAAAAATGCACCCTTTATACAGCTATTGGAATTAGGATCTTTTTAGTTTTGAACACTGGAACTCTTTAGCAGTGTACAGAAACAATTCGTAAGGGAGAAAGAGGAAAATATATCTAACACATATACCATAAAATTTTATTTTCAACATGTCTAAGTGATGTTTCAATTTTTGACATCTTTCATTGACCAGCTATGCAATTAACACTTCCATGGAGAAAACAGGTGTACAGAAATAACAAACTGTCTCAGCTGGAAATGGCCTGAACACTAGTGTTAACTAAAAGCACCACCCCTTCTTTAATAACAGTGACGAAGACTCATTTTACATCTCCACAAAGAGAGCTCGCTTCCAGCAGCAGAGTGCCCCTTTAACATCTTTGGTTAAGAGCTGATGCAGAGCACGGCGTCCCCAGCAATGAATCACCCATGGTAATTCCATGCTGAAGATCAGACGATTTCATCAGGTTGTGTTATTCAACTGCCATAATATAGTGTGTTGCATATAACATTTATGCTGCATTTTATATCTTTAAAGCACTGTACTAAGATTATAAACGAAAATATGGTAGGAATTGCTATTTTTATTCACATGAGGACAGAGAGGCAACTGAGTCAATGGCATAGCTAGGAGAAAAATTCTGATTCCTTGCCCTGAATTTTGCCAAATAGTCCTAACAAAGGGTTTTCTTGGGCAACACCGATAGTGTACTTTCAGACAAGCCAAACTTTATTATCGTGTCTCAACACAGCTATTTAGTGCCATCTGAAATACACAGGATCCCATCAGCTTCCCAACTGCTGCTACAAAACCGCATAGTCTCATAGCCTGCCCGCATATAGATTTCTTGGATAATGTAAGACATTTCAAGGGCTTTAGACATCTACTGTTAGGCAATGGATTCAAAATCTCTATGCCAATGTTTTGTGTCACAGCAATAAATTCCTGAACATGCTGAATATAGCAGTACCACTTCCACGAAAGGCCCAAGCCAGTACTAATTAAACAAACCTTTTGAATCCTAGGCTATGTGCAAGAGCAGAGGTGAGAAACCTTATCCAAAATTCAGAAAAATCCAAACTGTACCTTCTGTTTATTACTCATTTTCATTTATGGCTTGCAGTATTTTCATTCCAAAGAACAAAAAAATTTGGAGTGTTCTTTCTAAATGCAAAAAACTCATCCCAAATTTTTATATAAGTCCGTTGTAGGAAAATCTAATTAAAAAAAAAAAAAAAAAATCACTCTGCACAACTGTGAAAAGTTTTTTTTATGCTAGAATTGCACCCAAGATCAAGATCTAAACTGAAGAATTCAGATCTGTTATTAGCAAAGGTCGGTAGATTTCAGATTTGAACACTCAGCTCTTGCTGTCTCAGAAACAGAAGCCTGGCTGCAAGGGCTGGGAGTCCTCCCATTTCTGACCAGCACAGAAGGAATGGGGTGACCGGGATATCAGCTGGGGCAGAGAAGCGAGTAGGGCCTAGCAGTAGGCAGGCAGAATTTCTGAGTGAGGGGAGCCAGGAAGGCAGCTTCCAAGAGGCCACCCACTCATCCTCCACTCTGTCCGACACACCCCATGCAGCCGCTTCATGAACAGGGAGGGTGCACATTCGAAAGCAGATGCGCCTGTAGTTCAGTGAAAATCAGGGTTGTTGGCTGAGAGAAACTATGAGCAAAAGAACGGTGAAGCAGCTGGGTACAATCTGTGTTTGGGAAAGGTGTACAATACAGAGGCATGGAAGCAAAGACTCAAAACACTATGATGCTCACATTAAAATTTGGCATTTAGGTTACTGACTCATCTACTGTATCTGAACACTGCAAGTACCTCGAGAGAAGATTTCCAAAGGGACTTGTCTATACAGCATACAGAGATTGCAGAATTTCCTTTGCAAGTGGAGAGGGGGAGGGCCTGTAACTGCCAGGGAACAAGAGGTGTTTCTGCCCGTCAGCTGCACAGTTACTCTGGCACTGCACACTTAACAGCTGCATGGTTGCAAAGAATAAAACTTTTGGCAAAATAAGAAATTCTTCATTCTACTAATTCCGTGCAAATTAATTTTCCATAATGTCTGGCAACTTTTTTGAGATACAATAGTCTCTCAATAAAACATGAACACCACAGACATTCTAGTAAGATAGTATCTTAGGTATCCACTAATTAATATGTAAATATAAAGGAACACCTATGGAAATATACTTAAGCTGTTACCAATACCACTTATGCAATATTAATGATTATTTTAAGGCTGTTTATAACTGTGTAATACTACTCTCCTCCCCTTTTACCATTCCCCTTTCCTACAGCTTTTTAAGAATAAGCGGCTTACTCTAATGGCACTCCTTTTTTGCCACTCTGAGGATATCTTTATTCAGAAAACAAATCAGTGAAATCCTTATATTGAGATGTTGATGACCAAGACGGGTGTTTTAAGATCTGCTGAGCTCAGCCCACACTGAAAAAGGAAGAGGAATCACATGGAAAATTTTGGTCCAAATTCAGATTTTGAACTCCCAAAGTCTAGAGTTTGGCTCACAGTTCTCACTAATGCACAGAACACGCGACAATGACACAGATGTTTCTGATTCTGCCACAAATCTGCTGGGTGGACTCGAGCAAGGTTCTGCATCTGGATAGAATGGTAATGATACAAATAATCTTTGTAAAACATTCACAGATCTTCCCGCAAAAAGAACAATCACACTACTGTGATCTGGTTTTAGTGTAAACTAGGATATGTCATATAACAAATAATCTTTCATTACTTCCAATTTTCTTTACTGAATAAAGTGGCTTATCCAGTATGTCTCCAACAACCCGGTGTAAGCATGTGAGGAAGGACAGGGAGAGAGGGGGCAGAGGAGAGAGAATATGGACTGGTACTTCTGGGCAACCAAAGTCATCAGTGGCTGTAAAAGCTTTGGGCCATGCTTACTAGACCTACTTTCAATAAACAGCCACTGCAGTGCACCTTCACTGGCGCTGTACATTAGAGTCAAAATTTAAAAATAAATCCAGCTGCTGCTCTCGAGAGCTGTCAAAATGGGAGCTACTGACATCCTAATCTTTAGCATGAATATGGACCTGCAGTAGCTAACCATAAATGACACTAGAAACAAATGCAGTTATAGCTGTTAAATTGCTGCAGCTTATCTCTGCCACCTTTTCCTTGCATGTTCTAAGGAACAGAAAGTGTACATAGTTATGTAAAATCATTCTGACATCTCTGAATTCATTCTTGCCATGCCATTTGTTTTTACACAGCACAAACAACAATCAGCAAACAAAATGGAAAAAGGGAGATATAATTCATCATGACCATCTTCCAAATGTGTTCTCACAACCTTCCTGCTCCACACTATACTGATTCTTAAGTACCTCTCAAATTAAAGTATTTTGTTGCACAAACTCTAATCCTGCAGTGACATGGCATTCAGAAGTGTACAAAGTAAGTGTCCAAGGTTGGTAACGCTCAGGGACTCTCTCTCATGACAATAAGATGTATGGCTTTCATAGCTTAGTCAGAACCTTGCAGAAACAACCACAGAAAGCAGGTGAAACATTAGAGCTATTCCTGTTACTACTAAAAGCATCAGACTCTTGATTGCCAACCTACCTTTTCAAAAAGGGTTGCTACTGGAGAGGGAGCGCAAAAACACAAATTTGGGGTTTTTTGCTGGGACTCTGGGATTCACTGCTATATTGGTCTGTCTGCCGGTGTGCTGATCTCTGAACTACTCTGCCTCCCACTGTGTCTGATATCAGAAGTGCCAGAGTGGCTGAGAGATCAATGGAGCAGTTGAGGGAGCCAGCTGGCAAGGGAAAGGAGCAATGGATTGTGAGGGATAAAGAAATAAAGAGCAAAAGAAAATGATTTGTTGAATTAAACAGTAATGAGGAAGGGACAGAGGAACTCACTAGCCCTTTTAGAAGGGCCACGTTAAGTCCTCCACAAAACCCAGGACCCTCTGGAGCATTCTAATCAGTTTAATGATGCAGATCCCCCTTCCACCCTCTGCATGAGCTGAGCTGTTTTTTTGTTCCTTTATGAAAGGATGACTTTTCTAACAATGGTATCATTCACAATGCATACATCTCCAGAGTTGAGACTGCACTGATCAGCTGAGAAGACCATGGTCACAAAGCACACACTGCTGCACTACAGAGCAGTCTGACATGATGCTCAATTTGGGAAAAAGAATCTCAGATGTCTTAAGGAGAGGCAAAGTTTGCAGAGAAGAGGAATGCATCTTACTAGACCAACTGCTGTATTTGGGGAAAAACGGATAAGGTGTCAGGCATGTAAGAGTATCTTCACACCTGAAGCAGAAGCAGCAAAGTTGAAAATAAATATAGACTGGAAACATTTCCTGTGATTTAACAATAATGTTAATCTATTACCCAATTTGAGAGAAATGGCTTGTTAGAA
>Ga0181612_145571_pt1 | contig 10451 bp, 10 predicted proteins | sample HoacroProtozoa21_FD_119630 | JGI IMG/M metagenome (GOLD analysis project Ga0181612, IMG submission 119630) | Hoatzin crop microbial communities from Cojedes, Venezuel. Combined Assembly of Gp0051906, Gp0051904, Gp0051908
ACCCAGACAGACTATAAAACACATTTTTTTGGAGTTACTAGTCACAGTTTTTTAAAATGTGAGTATGTTTAGTGACTTTTGAATACAAATGACAAAAGTTGAACTGACTGCTAGAAGAATTGTACAAAGGTTAGCAGCTGTATTGCAAGCTGTAGAAGAGACTTAAAACATGATGCATGCTCCAGCTTTAACATGAATCTGAAAATTCTCCCTTGAAATTGAATTTTTTTCTTCTTTGTACATGGTAGCAGTGACATTGTTCTTCACTTTGGAAAAACTGTTAGATTTTCCTTGTAACTGTAGTAGAAACAGACTTTTAAAATGTGTATGATACTTAAGATGGAATTGTGAAGTTAATGCCACGTGGTCTTCAGCTACAGGAAATAATCTGAATAATTTGTCTACATGGGGAGAAGCTCTTCCAAATAGGTTTGTGGCATTTGCATGGTCCTTTGGTGGAGGACTTCTATATTCTATAATCCCTTACCCCCTTGTAAATAATTCAAACTAATTGTACTATGCTGCAAACCTGTCAGCCATTGTACCTGTGTTCTTCACACAAGCAGAGCTGCTGAAAATCATGCAAAAAGTTGGTGCTACTTGTGGGGAAAGAATGGAGGGGGACAACTTCCAAAAAAATCAATACTCTGGTTGAAATATTGCCTAAACTGAATTAGTAGCTTTGCCATTCACTTCAGTAGGTAGATTCTGGCCCCAGCATTAGTTTTCACACTAGTGAGCATACTACAAACTAACTTGTGAAGTGCAACAACCATAGTCTGTTTTTTGATCTCAAACACATAATGTGAATCAACTGAAGTCTGAAATTACACTTGGGTGATCAAACGTTAGGGATGCACATCAGGTAGAAAAACTTGCAGAAACTCAGAAATTTTCAGAAGGCTGAGCTTGCTTTGTACTTACAAGGTTTCCAAAGAGGAGATTAAAATACTTTTTTTTTTCCCCCTAGTGGAAATATGACCAAATGTCAGCAACATACCTCCTGCTTCAATCGAAGAAGGCTCGTGGCAAGCGCGTGCAATTAAGGGTTCCGTGTCTAACAGGGCATGCCAGTACAACACAATCAGCAGACCTCGAGGTAAGTTCTCGAATTCAACAGGACAACATACTGATTAAAATGCTGCTCAGCATTAGCAAAGCTCTGCCTGGGAAAACAGACTGGTGGCCTGAACATCGGTAAGAGGGCATGTGTGCAATCGGCCAAAGTCTTGGTCATTAAACAGTTCAGTCTCCTCATTAACAGTTTTAGCAAGCTGGGCTGCTTCTATGAGCTGACATTACTGAAACAGCTACCTGGGAGGACATAGTGCATTATGAGCACCACACAGCATCTCCCCTTGGCTACTCACGAACTCAAATTGCCCATTGTCTGGCCGACGTCATTGTTCAGGGTTTTTGTCTGTGGTGACTAACTTCTTATTGGGCTTTTTCACGGTTATCTCTAAATATTACTGTACCTTGCTAGTTGCATTTAGCATGGCTTAGTAAGGAAAGTCCTCTGAAGCTTCCTGGCATGTCATCTGGGCAGCCTGCTTTGAGATTACGTGGACACCTCATGAGCTGATAGTCAAAGCAGAGAGACCCATTCCGTCCTCGCCTGTTTCTTTTTAGAACTCAGTCCCAGAGAGGGTTCTGTTCATTTTGCATAAAGGAAACACATTGCTGATGTTTTTCTGATGAATTGAGTTCTCAGTTGGTCTTGTATATCTTATGGTAGTTTCTGTTCCTGTGCTTTGGTAGCAAAGTGCAGATAGAGCACTTCAGTACTTGTCTAAAGTGCTGATAGTGATACTCATCTGTGTTTTACAAACTCAAAAGCATTCAGTAAAATTGCAGACTTTGTGTTAGCTGTTCCCCCTTGAACTGTAGACATGTGTGTAAAATTGCTAACTAGCTGTCTGAACGTGCTATTCTCTGCATGGAGACAAGCGCTCAGAACAAATACTTTTTTATGCACCTGATCCAATTGCATGCAGATCACTTCAGTTCACTCATACAACTGCTTTGAAACGCAGATGAGAATTCTAAGATTACCAGATCATGAATCCAAAACATTGCTGGATATGCATAATGTGATTTCCATGATCACCATGGGTTAGCCTTCTGCAAGGTGGAGGTTCTCTAGGTTCAGTGGTGCTGATGCTGTGGAGTTACGTCATCTCGAGCGGTCTCCTAGGCGAATTGATGTGGCTAATGCTACTATTTCACACATGCATTATGCCTTCAGATGTGGTTGTGAAAATCATGTCTACACACCACAACAAGCCATTAGTCCTTCTACAGCACTCAGGATACTTTTAACTTACCCACATTTTGATACTGTGAGCAAGTATCAACTGAATTTGCTGAAATACCCAGCTAGCAAAGTTGTCTAGCTAGAGCTGGTCTGGTTTGAAGACAACAAAGTAAGCAGAACCTTTACCTTAGCCAGTTTCTGAATTTGGTGGTGTTGTCCCAAAAGTGGGATCATTTACCCGGTGTGCAGTACGCCAATATACACACAGGGCAGAGGAATTGTCTTTATTGCACTTTTGCGAGGGTATGGGGGCAAGGTGATAAATCCACAAAGCTAGCACACTGCTTAACAGAGTCATAGGGACCATACATTCCTACAAAAATAAAGAAATTACTTGTTACATTCTGATTGATTCATCGCATTACGTGCTTGTCTTAGAAGTATGCTCCTTCCCTGCTTAACTACACGTGCTTGCAAGCTGGGGACGTGCAGTCTTTTCGGTTCTGAATGGAGTCAGTGGTTGCGATCTCCCCCTGCCATCTTTACCTTTTTCCTGGTTACCCTCAATCTTTGTGAACTTCACGCTGCTTCAGCTGTCGTCCAGCTTTTGGCGCCTTCTGGGCTGGATGTTCACCTATTACCAGCCTGTTAGCTCCTCTTCAGGGGCAGGATTGTTAGTAAGGCATGCATTATTTATACAAAGTAGTCAGGCCTAAATTAAACAAAGTCACTACGACCTAAGCATTTCTGTCCTGTATCATTACAACCTAAGCATTGCTATGCTCTAAAAGTTTTCCGTCCAATATCAGTGGCACAAACTTGTATATAGTACTGCCTTATTTCAAGCAGTTTGATGTAGAAGGATATTCAAAAAAATCCACCACGGCAGGAATTTCCTCTGGCACATGGTAGCCAAGGACTCCTACTCAGGAATTCATATTGTAATGGAATGTGACTTCAACTACAGTATTGGGCTGTTAACTTCTCGGCTCCAGCTAGCAGCCCTCTGATAACGGCTTTTTAGTGAGTCATCGAAGTAGGTCTGGTAGCACACCGGGAAGCTCTGTTTCTGTCCCAGTAGAAGTGAGAGGTCTGGTTGTTGCAATGTCCTGGATCGTAGCATGAGAAAAACTTAGCTGCTAGCAGAACATCACTTCCTAAAATGGTATCCATTCCAGCTGGGGACTGATGATTTAAAATAACTGTGTGCAATTTCACTGGATTGGTATGAAACAAGTCCTTGGGAAGAGTTTCCCAAAAACAAGGAAAGGTGTTACAAACTAAGGATACTGTGATATCCATGTGATTGTAAGTGGTGTAAGCCATGAAGGTTAGAAGCCTTAGCTGAAGTTAGGAATCCTGTGATTTAATGACAACTTTTTGGGGGGCTAGCAATTCAATGAAGGCTTCTGAATGCTAGTTTCAAGTACTGTTGCAGATTCCATAATCGTATGTTTTGGAGGTAGTGTGTTTACCTTTATCCGACTCCCTTTCAGACCTTACTGCATACTTTTCTTGGGTTCTTTCCAGCTTATTATTTGGCTTTTGGTAAAAAGAGTTTGTGGTCCAAGTCTTAAAATCAAAGACAGGTATTTTTTGTGAGTTGCTTCTCTTCTTGACACGGGTCATAAAAGATGACTTGGTAATGGTGCTTTGAGGATAATTCCACATCTGCTTTTGATGCAAATGACAAATCCACAATGACAGTATTCAGGGTATGGGAACTTCCATTAGTTCTTAACCATAATTAGGAACTTAGGAAGAAGTAAGATTTAGATTTTAATGACAGTTTTCTGATGAAATCTTCCTTCTAATAGTGCAGTGGAATCTCAACCGAATCTTTCTTTTCAGTCTGAAAAAACTGTGATATATGAAGATATGCCAGACTGCAGTGAAGCACCACATGCATTTGGATCCATGCAATTTTCTCATGCAGCTTCACTGTTTGGAGCATCTCTGTTAGAAGAGTTTGTTCTAAATACTCACAGAACAAAGCAGATGTTTGAAGAATAAATTCTAGTTCCTTTAAAAAAAATAGATATGCTATTCTTAATCCAAAAAATCTTATTCTCCTTGTACATAAAACTTATTACATATTTAAATGTTTGGTGGACACTGGCCAAGGGGAGTTACAAACTGAGTAAAGAAATGTTTTAAACATATAGCTGAACATAAATCGTAGCTTCCTTCACCTGTAGGTCATGATTCATTTGATGAGAACTTGAGCTTTGACATTTGATTTACACAAAAACAGCATACAGGGAATGAGTAAAGGAGGCAATGAGCATTTTAAAACTGATAGGAAAACAGTAAAGTCCAGCAAACAAGATCTTGGAGCTAGAGGTGGACTAGTCTTTGAAGAAGTTCAGCCTGTCTGTACTGGAGAAGAAAATCCAATGAAGCAAAAGAAATTGTACAATTAAACCAAACAAAAGTTCTGAGCTGTGTTTAGGTGAACTGGTGAGGAGTAGTCTTAAATGTGCAAGGTGAAGAATTTAGAAGAGCAGATAAAGAATGGCCAGTGACTTGAGGTGTTTATTAGCAAGTACAGGGAATCAGAAGAATTGAAGAAATTTTTAACTGTTTTGCTCAATAGGCAAGAATTGTATGGTCTTTTTAAGCTGCTCCAATTTAAAAATTTTCTTGTCTGTAACATTGCTGAATATGCTCAGAATACAGCAAAAGATGTATTTTTTTTTGTTGTTACATCTCTCGTAGAATTCAAGGCATGATGCTCAGCTGGATGATACAGAATTCACACTGTCAACTCCAGTGACAAGAAAAGTGGCATCAAAGCAGCATGAATACAAAGAGAATGTTGATACAGAGTCAGCTTTAAGAAATGAAATGTCCTTTGCGCTTCCTCCTCCAAAGACTCCTTTTGCAGAGAGTCAGATTGAGACGCAAGTGCAAACCATACCCTTTCAGGCACCTGCCTTCAAAGGTACCTTCATGCAACTAACCAAAACTTCGAACATGTATGTTGCTGAGGAATTATTGTAAATTCATATATGAACACAAGCATTGTGTATCTAACACATCTGTCTCTGGGAGACTCTACTTTTTTTGCCATGTTCACCAGCCTGGTCCTTCTAGTACATCTGGTAGGGTGCTGCAAGAGGTTTAACCATATAGCAGGGCACGTTACTTGTATGTTAATTACAGAAGTCATTGCTGATTACAGTATCATGCATGCGTGCCTTCTGGCCCACTTTGACATGGAGCAAAGTGTTGTGTTCTTAAAACTCGCATCCAGTTCCACTTTTCGATGAAGGCTAAGAACACAATTTCCTCAACACTCTGTTTTTTCTTTGTTATTACGTTGACTGATATTAAAGATATACTTTTAGTCAAGTCTGCTTTTATTGCTTCTTCTAGGAGAGATCTAACTTTTGGATTTGTCATGGTAGCGTACCAGCATTTTCACAGTAGCAGTCCAGTGTGGCAGTGAAAATATTTCTGTTAACAAAGTGTAGATCTTAGAGTTGTGTGATAGACCACAGAAATCTAAGTTATGTCAGCTTTTCTGAGTTATGAGAAATTTCTGTCCTCAGCCTGTCTAGTCCATTTTTATGAAAAATAATGGATCCTGTAGGTACCTTACTGTTCCCTTCAGCCATTAACATAAAGGTTTTGGCATTGATGCTGTAAATGCTAAATCTGGCCTTCAAATGCCAAGGGCTCCTTGCAGTAGGAGGCTCTTCTGTTCCAGACGCCAAGGAACACTGTTCAGAAACAGTAAGTCTTTGCAGGCTGATTCAGGTCGTGAGGGATCATGGACATACTGCTGTTCAGTGACATCCGTTGTGAAGGATTTAAGGAAACGCACTATAAAGACTACTTGTTTACGTGAGGTTTTTTTGTCCTAAAATTGTACGTAGTAACTTGTGAAGTTTGACTTCGTGGTAAGTTTAAAAAGTGAAAGTACGTACTCTTTCTGAAATGGGAAATGCAGAAACAGTGTTTCATCTCATCTTAGAATTTCTGAGTATTAAACAATTTAAAACTAATTCTTTGTTTCATGGGAAGATCTTTGATTCAGGAAAAGTAGTATTAGTACTTTCTTAGAGAATGAAAAGTAGAAGTATGCATTGGAAATTTTGAGATCCTTTTGTCTGGGGCCAGGTGCAATTTCTGTGGAGAGCTGAAGCTTCAAATGATGAAGTTGTGTTGAACTGTAACAACTCATTTGCTGGCTGTTTCACTTGGTGTTTGCTTCTGCACATTCACAACCATGCTCTGCAGAGCTCGGTCAGTGTGTGGGAAGTTTTTACTTTTTTTAAAAGTTTTTTTAACTTTTTAGGCTGTTATATAGTGTGTATTATTAAACATGGCGGTGTAAACTCACACCCTTCATAGAGGAAAATGGCTTGGTTAAGAATGCAACTATTTGACACAGTGAAATGCTCACTATTCTGGGACCAGTGGCAGAGCAAGAAAGCAATTCTAATCCTCTTCCTTTCCAAATTTTTAGTACTGAACTGCATCAGTTGCACTAAAGCTTCACTTGTGAGCCCTGGGGAAATCAGTTGCAGTTTTTCTTTGTAGAGTAGGGGTAGTATTGTTACCATTTAAAAAATATATTTTATCATTCTGAAGATACAGACCTGAGACAGAAGAGGGCTGGATTTAGAAATAAATTGTTAATCATGAGAAATCCTTGCTGAGGAGAAGAAAATCTCCTATGCAGAAGTGTACATGCTTTGGCTTCGTTGCTTTCTTTCAGAGAGCCAGTTCACTACTGTCACCCCAATTAAGAAACCCACAAACCTGACGAACACAGATGAATTGACAGCAGCTGAAGTTCTTCCCGAAAGAAGGTAAACGTCCAGTTATTTGTGTACACTTCTGATTTAGAGCAGGATGACCTTAATCCGTGTACTGCATAGGAAGCCTTGTTACAACAGCAAACTGTTATTTCCATTCTCTGCGTAAAAACCTTCCTAAAACCTCTTTCTGCATTGACTAGAAAACACTGAAGGTGGAGAAAAGTTTTTTAAATCTATGTAACTCAATTATCCTCAGAATATATTCCTATTTTCCACAATGTAAGTTCCTTCGCATTGCAGTTCCCCAGAGGGCTGCAGTTTCTGTATACATCTCTGGGTTTAAATCTCAACTGAATTTCAGACAGAAGCTCTCATAATACACTGCACGTGCTTTGGTTTTCTTCATTCTGTCCAGTCTGGTAATATTTTAGTGATGTATCTGAAATAACTGATTTCTAAACACTGAGGAGAAGTAACGGATGAATTTGTTCGTGTAACAGGTGTCATTCAGTGGATTTAGATCTCAACCTAGCTCACGTGGGTAGCAGTCAAAAGAAGAGAAAAGCCAAAATATTCGGAAGTCTTGAAAGAGGCCTAGACAAAGTGAAAACGATGCTTACGCCAAGGAAAAAGAAAAGATCCACTAGAGATCGTCCAAGGAAACTTAAGGTATGGTTGCTGGAAAATTCTTGCATGAAAAGAAGTACAATTATTGAAAACATAAAACATCCAATACCTTTAGAAATGGTCTTGTGAAAACGTCTGTCACCTGACTCTCCTGCATTCTACCATAAAGTGCAGTTGCTCGTACTGCATCTCTGTTAACGTGATAAAGTCCCAGTTATCGCTAAGAGATATCATGTTAGTCTGGACTCAGGCAGGTCACCAAAAGAGTAAGGGAGGAGTTTGGCCATTGCTTTTGATAGCCCATCTAAACCAAATGTGAGGGAAGCAGGATGATTTTAAAAGAACCCTAGCTGAAAATTTTAATCATGTTATTTGTCATTTAGATACTGCTAGTTCTCCTACAAAAAAAAAAAAATTAAAAAATTTTATATATAGTCTTTAAATGTCAAGAGAACCTGAGATTAAACTAAAGCCTGAATAACTACACCTTATGAAAAAATTTCTGACACTGTGGGAGTAATTTTGATTTTTAAAGTTTTGATGTCGCTGTGTTCGAGCCCATTGGCTACTTATTCTTCCTTCAGTAACCGTAGAAAAAGCAGTTCCTCAGATAGTGCATTGGACAGAGCACTTTAAAATTACATTAATAATTTTTACCGATCAAAGTTGTCTCATGAAGTTAATATTAGCTTAGATGACTGCAAGTCAAATGACATAGGTGTAATCCTAGTGCAGTGAACAGAACTGTATACATCACTCAAAAGCAACTAATATACTTCAAAAGCTATGCAAGGAGGAATTTATACTCGAATCGGTAGACGACACGTTTGAGAAACATGATTAACGTGACAGAGGCAAGGCTGTTACTGAGGCATGAAGATTTCTGTAGCCATCAGTGATGCATCCCTTCAGCTGCCTGGCTGCTGGAGCTGCTGCTGTTGGGACAGCTCCGGCACAGCAAGAGCTGCCTGTCGGTGAGAGGACCGCTCTGTGTTTTGCGGCCGTGTAAATGGAATTCAGCTGCACTATTCTAGTTGGAAGCTTTTCCTTGAGGCAGCTGTAAGACTGCCATCTTGCCTCTGACGACTTCAGGACCTAAGCTGGGCTACAAACCTGACCAACTTGTCGGACAGGAATCCAGACTGTTCAGATAATTCGGGAACCTGGGCAATTGGAAACACAAGCTAGATCTTCTGTCTCTACAAGCTTTTATCCTTCTGCATCAGTTTCCTGTGTCCATAGTATATGCAGAGTTACTGGTGCATGTCTAGGGACACTGAAGTGCAGCAGGGGAAGACAGAACTTTATTTCACAGTGCTACAGCAGTTGTGGCAGGGAGTTGCACGTGTTTTAGGCTCGATAGGAGCTGCAAGCACCAGAGTTACTCTGGCTTTGCATCTTCAGCCTGTGTTCGTTTTTCAAGCTATTTTATCATCTTGTCTTCTCATCTGCTTCTGTGATGTCAGGAGTTAGATAGGATGTTTGTGATGTATTACCATTGGCAAATGCTTTCTCTCGTTACGTATGGCTGTCTGAAAGTTGGTTAATAAGTCACTTACTGGACAAGTCCATTATAGGAAGCGTTAGATGTGGCATAAAACCCCCCATAACGGGAAACTTGCGAGCAGTAAGTTACCTTTTTTCTTTAAACACAGTGCTGCATTAGTCCTAGGAGAGCTGCGTGGCGCCGTGCCTGTTCCTTGCTGCCAGCAGTGCTGGGTCTCGGCTGGTCAGCGCGCTGCTGGCAGCCTTCTGGCTGCCGAGCGTGCAGTGGGGTGCTCAGCCCGTCGCGTGGCTGTCTTCAGCAGGCCTCTGCAGGAGTGGCCTCTGGCCGTACACAAGCCTCTGACAGCCTCTGTGCTGCCCTGGCCCATCGCTGCTGCGTTCAGTTTCATGATGGGTTATAGTTTGTACGTGCTTTGATATTAATTGTCCAGCAGTTGTTGCTGAGTGTTCCTGTTGCTACTACAATGTCTTAACTATGAGAATATTGGGAAGTTGAAGTATTTGTCACTATGGCTTGCTTTATGAAAACTTTTTGTAATGTCTTCAGTTTTAGGAGAAAGATTTGGTTGGGTTTTTTCCTTTACTCTGTTTTTTTAATGAGCTGACTACTTCTAGGCACACTATAACGTTACCACCACTCAGCTACTGAATCCAGACCAACTGTTGAATGAAATAATAACAGTTCTGTCAAAGAAGCATGTGGAATATGTTCAGAAGGGGTAAGTGTAGAATATGATGACGTCAAGTTGTATTTGTCCAATATTCAGTACTCCAACCCTTGATACAGCAAAGTGTCTAGGCTTACTTTCTCAGCCCCACACTGCAACAGACTAATTTTATAGAAAGTGTACAGAGCACGGAATGAATGTGTCCAATAAAACTTATCCGCAAGATTCAAATCAACGTTAAGTGAGCTCTAATAGGGCTGTTTGACTGATGTGAACTGGTAGCAGTGAGGTGGCTCTTAGAGGCTGATCTGAATTTTGTCCATCTTTTGTGAAATTATAAAAATGACAGGTTTGTTGGGGTACAGTCGCATGACCAAATCACACAATTTTGGGAGATAATGTGCAGACCTTTAACCCTCATTCTTGTGAGTGAAAAGACATTAGCATTTAGCCTAGAGATCAGTATGTTTTAAAAGCTGCACAGAAATCATACACCTTTGTGGATTGTTTTAATTTGTACAACTTATATTTTAATTTGTGGGGTTTCCTAAGTAGACGAAGGTACTGAGAGTAGCATTGGTTCCTAGTTCTGATCAAAGAATCACAGAATGTTCGGGGTTGGCA
>Ga0181612_152955_pt1 | contig 10451 bp, 5 predicted proteins | sample HoacroProtozoa21_FD_119630 | JGI IMG/M metagenome (GOLD analysis project Ga0181612, IMG submission 119630) | Hoatzin crop microbial communities from Cojedes, Venezuel. Combined Assembly of Gp0051906, Gp0051904, Gp0051908
CTTATTCAAGACGTATCCATTTGGGATCAGAAGCTGTAGATGATGTCCCTTATCTAATCACTGACTTGTTTTGCAACAACCGAGCACTGAAACATGATGAAGTTGTGAAAAGCATTCTGTGGACTTATACAGTCCAGATTTCCCTATAACCTTAGTATTTAAAGGGATTATCACCTGCATGTGGAGTGTTGCCTTTTAGTATTGATGTAACTTTCTGAAGTGATGGACTATAAAGCTACCTGGAAAAGACAAACCTTTACTGTTAAGAAGCTAGTGCTTTAGTTTAGTTTGTGGTTCTTGTGGTTGGTTTTGTTTTTTTTTTTTAAATCACAGATCTGAACAAAAGGTCAACGTACATAGTCATGCATGGCATTTCCAGATATTGTAACAACTGATGTGGAATTTTTCAGCTTGATGGAATGACAATGGCCTGTGCCTTGAACTGCAGGGCTACTAGGCTGCCTGAGAGCACCAAGAACCAGTTAGCCCAAGAGAACCGGTTAGCCCAAGAGATGGGCATCTAAAACAAGCTGGTACTGAGGGCTTGCTTTGGATATTTCTTGCTAAGACACTGACCAGTGGACTTGCTTGGAAATAACTGCTAAATGGCACTGAGTCGCCAGCTCTGAAATCCACGTAATTAATACTTGTTAGAAGAACTTTACCCTGGGTGCCTGAAGTCGAATTGTACTGACCTTTGAAATAACAATTGCAGCTGAGATAGCTACTTAATAGCACCCTGTCTCCTGAATGCTGGCTTTCAGAAATAGGCACAGCAGGCTTCTGATACGCTTTTTCTTTTGTTCAAGACCATCACACTTCCTGTTCTGCTTTCATTCGAAACTTTTCATCTAGCCATAGTGCAGAAACAGCTGTGGCTGAGATCACTTAATGCTTTTCATGCTGCCTATGTCCTCTTGCAGACACAGTCAGTACCCCCTCCAAGGACTTCCTCGTGCTTAAAATTTCATTGTCTTCCTTAACAAATTTTTTTCTGGCTGAAGTGAATTTCTTGCTGGTCACAACATTTTCATCTGTTATAACACTTTGTAGCTCTAATCTCATTAAGCTGGTTCACTAGACATGCATGTAACCAGATCTGCAATTTCTGATTTGCTTTTAGCTTTTAGTACAGACTATTTGTAAGGTATAGACATGAGGTGTGGTTTTCAGAGCTGATCGTCCAAACATTTCCCCTCTACCTTTCATCAGACAATGGCATCACATTGCATAGCCAGGTAGCATGTAAGAAGAGGAGCAGCAGCAAGCCACGTTCCTCAGCAGCTCATGCATAAAAAAGCTGTCACAAAAATGGGGTCATCAAGGTTACCAGGCTCTCAATATCTGCAACTACTTGGGCGTTGCAGCCTCTCATGAGGTAGCTTAACTCTTTGTCACTATGCAGGCTGCTACTAACTACCAGGTTCAGCTGGCTGTTGCTGGAGATCAGGGTCCAGTTTGGGAGGGTTAACTAGCCAAATGATGTGCCTGGGAGCTCTGAGGCTGTGCTGGCTGGTCCTGCAGCACCCTCCTGCCACTCCTGCTTGGGGAGTGGGAGACACTGGGAACCCTGTCCCCCTGAACACACCACAAAACAAGTTGTTGGGAACCTGGAGAGTCCAGGGCTCCACTTTTTGGGGAGTGGTTTCTAGCATGAGGAAGTTGGCAGCTGGCAAGAATTCACACAGCGCTGCCTCAGAAATTGGAAATCAGCTGGTTCCAGCTTTGCTGAATCAGCATTTCCAGAGGAAAGCTGTTCTGTCAGAAGATTTTCCACCTGATCTCATGAGCAGCACACTTTATGGGAGTAGAGTTTGAAAAGGTCATTGACTAAGTACTCATTTTCCACCTTAGCATATTGGAGGTTTGAGAGCATATTTCAAGAGTGAAATGATGCCCAAGTGCTCAATTTTCTTTGGAAAGTTATCTTTTTTTCTCTGAATGTCCGAGCCTAAATGTCTGATACTGATGCTGCATACCTAAGATTGCCCTTTGAAAAATTCCCCCATATATGATTTCTACAAGTTGTACTATATTTTCAAGATTTAAAAGTTCACTTTTTTTTTTTTTTTTGGCTGGGGCACTATAAAATTGTTGAATTACATTTTTTTAGGAAAATAATTTTATTTTATCCTTATTTATATATATGCAGTAGATTAAAATCACCACCACCAAATACTATTTGACTTTTCCGGAGGCATGTCTTACATTGTGCATCAGAAAACTTGTGGACTTTCTGCAAAGGCACTACAGTCACCTGCCTGCACAACTAAACAAAATAGATATATAGATATTTTTAAAACATATTTAGCGACTAAACAAGTAGAGTGCAATGGGGTTAGAATTATTAACACTTTACAATTTCTAAAGGTACAATAATTGTTTCTTAAACAAATGGAGAGAAGCAAGAGGTGGATAAACTTCACAAATTCTTTGAGATAGATTCAGAAAATCATCCAAGGGCAGTTCTTTAGGAAATCTCTCAAACTAATATTCTCTGTCTTACACACATATTCACAGAAGCACATTTAATAATGTCTATCTAAAGTGTGCTTTTGTAGCCAGTATGGTAGCACCAACGTGTGAGGGAGTACAAAATCATATGCCCGGATTTACTTTTAGCTCTATGTAAGCTGCTACAATTTTATTCCTAAAATGATAAAAAAAAAAGGCAGAGTTTGTACATAAACTACGACATAATTCTATCGGAATCATACTTTCCTCAGAAGAAAACAGGCACCTATGTCTGATGTAATATATGACGGAAATTTCAAAAGGGGTGAGTCTGGAATGGGCTAGTCATAAATGCAGAGAAGTGTCTGTTTGGTGGAATGCTCTTTAGGGAATAACGATGCGTACTGATGGGTTTTATCATAAATCTTTTCCATTCGTTTCTGTGACTTTTTTTTTTTTCCTGGAAATAGAGCTGCAGGGGTGAGTTCCTACCTATCAGTAGTTCCTTTAGTAGCTCATAGAGCTTAACATCTCAAATGGCTCTATCAGGTGCTTATATTAAACATTGTTTAGAAAAAAAAGAATTTCCTTATGATGATTTATAAATAGCAAACTTCTTCTCAGTAGACAAATGTGCAGTATGCTGGCACTGTTTTTCGTGCTTAATTCTGTATAAGCTGATGAACATTTCTGTGTTTGACACAACTTCTTAGTCCTTTGTGGTAAGATGTGTCTCATCTGAAACTGAAGTTCACAGATATTTTAAGATGTTGGTCTTAGTATGTAAAAACAGCAGTCCTGATGCTAACTTAGGAAAAAAATAATCTAAATATTGGTCCTTTAACATGGTTCACATGTTATCCCTCTTCAAATCAAGTTTTTACTTTGGGGTGGGGTGTGTGTCTATGCGTGCCTGGATGTGCATTTTTCAAGAGCGTGAAGTAAGTGTAAGAAACTTTACAGTCTGAAAAAGATAGGAGATCCAAGGTGACATCCCTAAGGAGTCATCACCTTTTCTAGGTGGAACTGGTTTGAGTACTTCAATCATATTTTCTTTATAAAGAAATCTTTGGCAAATCTCTTTTGAATAGGTGTGCTGATGAACAGGTGAGTGAATAATTATGCTGTTAAGGGTTTTGAAACAGTAATATTTTATGGTATCATTGTAAATATTGTAGTGTATATCATTCACATACCTAAGATTGATTCACATTGAGCTCAACACCTTCGTCATTATAAATAACAATCTTTTGATTTTAAACACATCTGTATAATTTTTTGTATAATTCTAACACTTAAAATGGGGAATAGGAGATACAGAAATATATCCTGAGATGAGATATGGATACAAATCATAGGACTATGAATCACAGATAATTTGAATTTTACTTCTTGTCTAGGGAAATTTAAATAGTTTTATCTTTCAAAGCTGCATAGTTTAAAGGAAAAACAAAACTGAAAATTATCTAAGTTGGCTGCTTACAGCTGTAGTAGACACCTGCTAATAATTAAAGACAATTAGCCATGTCTAGCCAGGATGGAAGTGCAAGTTCTCATTGAAAGTATTAGTGGGTTTTACATGTTTATATACTGACTGAGTTTGATCTTACATAATCCAAACCCAAGGGAAAAAAGCTTAGTGTAGGATTCTGAATCTTTTCTGTCGAAATATGATTTGAAATACAGCACTTTATAAGCTTTCAGTGTAATTGTATTTATTTAAAAAATGTTTTAGGCCATTGATTTCAGTAACCTCTCTCTGAAGAGTGAAGAGGTGGTTTTGTTAGAGGGCAAATTTGTATTTGTTTTTCTAAAAAAAAAAAAAAAATGATGTCTCTCAATTTCTGTTTAGAAAAATAGCTAACACTGTAACAGCAAGAAATCCTTTGAAAAGCTCATGGGAACACTGTAATTTTCAGGAACAGGATCAGAAAAACACTTATTCAAGGTGACAAAGAGGTAGTGCTGTGACCAAGAGGAATGAATTAACTTCTACAAAGTGACTTGTTTTGAGACAGCTACAGAAAAAACATTATCAAAAACCACCACAAGATTTAGAACCATTGTATTGCATGTGTGACAAAATGGTCTTGCATCAACTGTTGATGACACTGCTTCATCAGAGCTCTTTTTAGCTTAATCTCACGCTTGCTGAGTTTTTCTAACATGTATTATCTCTAAGATAAGGTTACAAGTGAAGATTTCTGTAACATATAAAATAATATCAATTTAGGTGAAAAATAATGTTCCTGTGATAGCCGCTGTCTGCAGAATGAATAAATGTACTTTGTTAGAGCTTCCCAAAATCACAAGAAAGAGAAAATGGAATAGCACCATTCTTGCTAAAACCAACAAGAAACTATTTTTCCTTTCCCAGTTACAACATGGCTGGCATACTTACAAGAATCACAACAAGGTCACAGACTCAGTCTTGCAGATTCCTGTGTAGAGAATTCCGAAAAGTATGCTAATGACTATAGTTTTTTCAAGAAGTCTGGATGAATTGGTGGCTAGGTGTAACACACTAAATTTCAATAGACTTGATATAACTGAAAATTAATTGATAGATTTAGAAATTACATCTTTTAAACTCTGGGAACTGTAGCGTCTGCTACACTACTGCTACTGCAGTTATACGTAACAGCTAATAGTGTTACTATTCTCAGTCTCACAAGCATTTTACCTATTCTTAAGGTCTTTAGAAGAACAAATTTTCAGTTATGACAAGAAACTTCAATGCAGTTCTTTGTAAAATCTTTTCTATGAGACTATGAAAGGAATGGAAAACCAAAATTAGCTTGCTTTTCTTAGAGTGTGAAAGTTGTCACATAATTTTGAATCTAGACAGAAGTACTGGCTCAAATCCTAACCCCACTTATGCCTTTGATTTTAATGTTATAGTAGATTTAGGGATAATTCTCACCATGAAGCTGGTATAGCAGCTCATGCTTTGGGAACAGAGCGTTTTTTGTGCTTTGAGGAAAGAAAAAGATGAATGGAAGTGTTCAGATGTGTCTCTGTGTGGGGGCTAAAGAGTGCAATCTATGCTACATTGTCAGTCATCCTTCATGCTGGGCGCTATTACAAATGTGGTAGAAACAGAAATTTGTCTTAAACTAAATTCCTAATATTTTCATTTACTGTCCATGGAATATAGGTAGCCCAGAGAGAGACTGTTATGGTATAAACGTGATGATACTATGTTAAAGAATCATAAATTTTAGTTTTCAGGGAAAACATGTTTTCACCAGAAATTTGTCCCTCTGGGCCAAGTACTGACACAATTATGAAGACTAGTCCATTACATTGAAGAATTAATTCTTGACTATTTCAGAGCTGTGAAGAAATGCAAGAGCTCTTGAACTGGATCAAAATGACAGTGTCTAATCATTTATTTGCAGTCATTCCATCTCTGCAGGTTTCAGAGTTAAAACTGTGCTCTCAATTTCAGTCTGGTATTCTAGCATTGTTGAGAGTACAGTCATTAGAAGTTAAAAGTGGGCAAAAACTTAAATGAGCTCTTTCTATTGTTTTATGAGCTATACAAGTCTGTCAGCTATACAGTGTACCTAGAGCAAAATTTTTACAGTGTGTATAGCACTGAATTGTTCCACTGTACCAGTGACAGCAAGCAATAAGAGAAGTGGCAGTTCCACAGACATCTTACCTCCATGGCTGCTCTGGGAAAAGTCCGGGTTTGCCTCATTAAGGACCATGGCTTTGAGTTTTCTTTTGAGAGATACAACTGGAACAGAAGCACAGAAAGTTACAGGTGACAAAAGGACAATACTGGATTGTGGTTAAGAAGGTGAAGCCAGCATCTAAATCCCAAAGCAAACCTCTGAGTGCAAACAGTTACCGAAGTGCTGGTGTTTTGTGGCCAAAAATCTTACACATGACCAGCACTGCTTCATCATAGAAAATGATTTTTGCCTGATCAGACTAGACGTCATGCCATTGTTTGTGGCTAGTTTCTGAGGCAAAGAGGTTCTGGTAAGATATTTACAGTTTTACCGTCATGAGGATGATGAGAAGGGGGAGGTTAGAGCATTGCTTCAGCCCCTCTAGACAGAGCAGAACCTGGCAACAGGCCGAAGTGTCTAAAGGGGTTTATGGAGGTGCTAACCTCCTAAAATTTAAATTGCTCACTAATGTCTCCATTTGTGAGATATTTGCCTTTCTGACCCAGAATTTTCCAGAGCCCTCCTGTGCTCTGTGTGCGTGTCCAGAACTGCTCTGCTCTGAAAAATTATGCCTGTCGATCATCGAAAAACTGGCCAGAGCAGAACTGCAGTCCCTTGAGAAACCCAGTCTAATAAGTGTTTTCCAGACATGATGGATGCACCAGCAACAGCCACACAATCTGTGACTGATGGAGTGCTGCTGGTATGGTCCCACCTAGTGGGTGTGACTGGAGGGGCTGTGTGACACCAGAGAGCTGCATTGCAATATCTCCTCAGTCAGAAGGACTTCAGCAACCACTCAGCATGGGGCAGTAATGTCATTACCCTGTCTGGAAAAAGAGAAGAAAACAGTGCTTGTAGACCTTCACTGTAAAGAATAGGCTCCAGGCTACATTCAAAGTGGGCAGAGGCACCATGCTTTAAGGTAGGGTAAGAAGTTGGATGCATGCAAGGGTTTATAATTCTCCATTGGCTTTCTCCAGACTGCTTTCTCCGCTCAGCTAGGGCGTTAGGATTATTTTCAGCAGGTGGCTAATTTCTTTCCTTGCTGCCTAAAGGAAGCCAAACAGGTCTTTGCATTCTCTGGGTTAGGAGCGACTAGAGTGCTCTTGGTTTCATAGCTGTGAGCAATGCTTCAGAAGAATAGTTCTGCCTAAGATAAGAGGTTTTTTTCTGAAGAGGCAATCTGAAGAGGTTGGTGAAATAAAGGCAAAGCAACCATTTGAATTACGTGTGGTGCTGCACCTGTCTTTTAAAGACTTGTAGAGAACATCAGCGCTGAGGTTATCAGTCTGCCACTTCCACCCACTGAGAGCACCTTTAAATTCTAGTGACAGAAAGTGAAATAGATTTCTCTAAGGCAGGCACTTCAGAAAAAAAAAAAAAAAAGAAATAAGAGAATATTGTAAGATAGCTAATGTCTCATGCTTTGCATGTTGTGCAGCCGGACAGGTGTTTTGTGAAGAACCCCTGGGGAATGCCTGCATTGATGTAAACAGGAAGGAGTTTTCATTTCACGAGTCACTAGATTTTCAGTGATGCATTACACCTTGTCACGGATGTTATGGAGCAAAAATGAGGTATTGCCCTGAATTTTATACCCCCATGTCTGGAAAATTTGAACCTGGGGAATTGTACGTTGGATGATTTAGCTGTAATCACCCACGGCAATTTTGTTAACTACTATTATTACTGTGAGCATTTTTGGGACACTTTTTCTTGATAAATTTTGTATGAGGCTGTACTGATTAACCCTTTAACATCTTCCTAATGATAACTACTCTCTTCTGTCAAAGGCAAAATATGACGGTTCCAAATACCAAGCAATTGCTTTGTTCATGGAATAAATACAGTAACACATTACTATACAGAAAGATTTGTGAGTTAGTCTCTGTGTAGTGATACATAAAGTAGCCCTTAAATGGTCACTGTGTGTAGTAGTAGGTGTACTACTACTTGGACACTGGGACTTGAGCGTTACTTTATTAGTGACAATATGAGTCAGGGAATACTTTGATGCTTCTCATCATGCTCAAGGAAAAATACCGTGATTACTCAGTAGAAACAGGTGGTGAAAGCTGAGATAGCCAAGGTAATGACACATCCTTATCCTTCCTAGCTCCGAGGAGTAGGAGACTGGATGAATGATCACGTAAGAGATAGCAAACAGCATTCTCTAACAGGGCTGAATACTGGTGTAGAAAGAGTGTTGGGTTGTTGGTGTTTGGGCTTTTTTTTCCCATCATGGCTGTTGTTCATTTCCCTGAGAGATATATCAACAGCAGAATTACTTGTGCAAGTTTTGAGGAAACCATACTGGACTTTTTGTTTTAAATTTTTTTTGTTTTATATGTGATCGTTTTGGTTTGGCATTCATTTATTCCCTCCCAAAAGTCATCATTTTGTGGATATCATTCAGTGCACACAGTGTGGGGAGAAAATGTTGCTATGACCTTTGCAGAAAATGTTTTTGACCTTGTGGATTTCCTGAATTCTATTCCATTAATTTGAAAGCTAAGATTTAGCATAGTGAACATCAGGCAATCTGTAGTACTTAATCTATTATCTCAGCAAAACACCAAATTAATTCAAATTTGAAAAGGACCCTCCATCTGTAGCAAAAGCATGTTCTCAGTTACATATTGAATTAAATAAGAGATAGGAATATTTCTGAAAGCTTGAAATTTATGGTTTCATTAGACTGAAAAATTAAACCTAAAAATGTGTAAAAATCCACATTAATCATTTAGTTTAAGCACATAAATGCAAATGGCTTGGAACTGAGTTTCATTCCAGACTGTAAGTTGTAATTACCTAGTGACACCTCATGAGCTTCATTAGAACCCTTATTTTAATAAAAGTGGGGAACACTAGGGATCTACACAAATAAGAGGATTATGGTATTTAATCAGCACAAAGTGTTAATGATAAAGCTTCATTAGATAGTATTTCCAAATATGAAATCAAGGAAGATGATCCTGAATATAAGTGGGTTAAACATTCCTTTAAAAGTATTTAATTCAGTGAATTATCTTTTATTCTGTTCATGAATGGATTGGTTTGTATGAATTAGTTTGGTGCTTGAAACTATCATATTCAACAATTAGTAGATGGAAAATTCTTTCTTCCAAACTGTTGTTCTTATACAATGCCAGTCTACAATTGGTTTTAGTATTCATTAGTATTTGTTATCCACTATTTGTGATGGGATTTTTTTTTTCATAGAAGTGTGTGCTTCTAATTTATTTTAAACATGGGATCGCTGCATTCTTAGTACTTGGAGTACCTTTCCAGGAAAGCAACTTATAGACAGTTATTGTGTTTTTGTGCTTTGTCTTTTTTTAATGCCACTTTCTACTCACATGTCTTTATTTAACATGATAAGAAAATAAAACTAGAGAGGTAAAGTGTTTTGTTTACTTTCAAGCCTGTTCTCACTTATGCAGCTTATTCCAGGTTTATTTATTTATTTTATATATTATCTAATTATATATTTATTTAAGAACTTGATAATAATTATATAATTATTATACACTATATAATTTTATTTATGTATTCATTCAATATATGAATAACAACTATTAATTTTCATCTTGCCTTATGAGAGGAGATGTATGTGTATTATGATGGAAATAATAATACAGAAGTCATCTTCACAGGCATTTTGCATTGGTTTGAGTTAGTATTTAAAAGATACAAGGGAATTCTCTTCCTTAAGCATGTGACAGAGGATTTTAGAGTGTAGACCCACTATGTGTAGACATGAACACAATGGAATTATAGCTTTTAAAAGTGATAATGAAGAGAGAAAGACCTACCTTTCACTCAGCAGAGCAGATTTTTGGATAAGAGGAGTGCAATCTCTCTACTATTCAAGCTTACATGTGTAATTCCAGTAAGTGAAATGATTAAATAGTCTTCTCTACTTTCTTATGTGTCTCACACTAGTGAACTCAGGTTCTGCATTTTTGCTGATGTTTTGTTTGCGGTCACCCCTAAATGTGTTACAAATAGTCTGAATCCCTGTGTGTGAGGGTAATTCTTCTGATGACAGTTTTGTAAGTTTGGCCAGTATCAGACACAGTATTCTGGACATCATGATTTACTGTGAAGTTTTATTTAACAAAATCTTGTTATGGTAGAAAAAGAGTACATCTACTTTTCCTAAAAAGCACCAAGGCCGTAACTTTTTTTTTTTTTTTTTTGGTTTTCTTTTTTTTTTTTTTTTCTTTTTTATGCAAAATATTTATTGGGGTCCCCTTTTTTTTCCTTTGCTTTTGGGTGTTTTTTCTTTTTTGGATACCTCACTCCTGC
>Ga0181612_105168_pt1 | contig 10450 bp, 4 predicted proteins | sample HoacroProtozoa21_FD_119630 | JGI IMG/M metagenome (GOLD analysis project Ga0181612, IMG submission 119630) | Hoatzin crop microbial communities from Cojedes, Venezuel. Combined Assembly of Gp0051906, Gp0051904, Gp0051908
CCTGGAGGTATTTAAAAGAGGCATAGATGTGGTGCTTAGGCACATGGTTTAGGGGGGGAATTCACAGTGTTAAGTTAATGGTTGGACTCTTCACAGTCTCCTCCAACCTAAATGATTCTATGATTCTATGAGTTTGATTGCGACGTGTTCAGAGCCTAAGAAATGATTTATCTTAACTACAGGCAGCAAAATGGAGTCCAAAGACCAGAATGGCCTAGGTACCTAGCTCCTATTTAATTTCAATAAGATGAAGATATTTAATTATCCCTGTGAATCTGGATCTAACCACCTTTTTAAAACCTGCAGAATCAAAAATGGGTCTACTATGCATTTCTGTAGGACCACACTATACTATATGGTGCCACCAGTGGATTTGCTCTTTGTCCTCTGCTGCGCTCATTCACACCTTTTGGAGTGGATAGAAAATGCAAACGTCATTGTGAGGCTCCAGAGACTTCTGACTTAGCAGGGCTTACTCATGAGTAAATGATTTCACAAGGAGCAAGACAGTGGAAAGGAATTAATTTAATGCTTAAGAACACACGAGACAAAGATCTCTAGACCTGAGCTTCGCAGTGGCGGGTGTCAGGTACCCTCCCGCTGCAGTACCTCAGTACCTCAGTCTGAGTCTCCCTGTAGGGTGATATGCAAAAAAGAGCCTTAGATGACTCCACCCCACCCAACTGTCTTACAGACCAGTGATCCAAGGGCAAAATATCAGTGCAACAGCCCGCTGGGGTAATGTGCAACTGCAGTTCCCGTAGACCTCTGCTTGCTGGAAGGCAGCCTGGCTGCAAATGCCAGGGGCAGCTCGGGGAAGGGGTTGTGCCTGAGGCACAATTCCCTGTGGCTGTTTTGTCCCATGAAGTCACTCTGATATAATCCGTCTTTCACTTCTGTCTTCTCAGGGCTTAAAAAGCACACAGTGAGCAGGGACAAGCGGCGCTGACCGGGGGACTGGGCTTTGGAGAAAGCATGCCCGTGATGGTTGTTCCGCCTCTCTGGAAACCAGATTAAATATCACAATTGCTACTTAGAACTGTGGGCTCCAAGATTTGATCATCACTGTGCTTTATGGCTATTTATTAATTATCCAGGCATTTATTAACCTGCAAGCTAAACAAGTACTTTCTGTTTTTTTTGCAAGAGAGTCAACAATGGTACTAGACGACATTTCAGCCCGCTGCTGAAGGTTGCAAAAGTCCCTTGCAAAGACAGAAATAGAAGTCCCGAGCTATAAATCCTAATCTCTAACCACTGAGCTACCTGGGGTGGTTCTCCATTTGTATGGAAACACAGTTCGTAACCAAATTAGTTTCCACTAATTGCTCTGTGTATCACAGGTGCTTTCTTTTCTCTATTTATTGACTAAGCAAAGGGAAGTCCTTTGTTTAACTTGACAGTGGTTTTCTCCTTATTTGTCTTTCTGGTTGTAACCAAACACTGCAACTGAGCGATTCTGAAATCTGAATGATACAGGCACCGGTTAACTGGGTTGCTTGAGAACAGAGAGAAATATGGATGGGGTTAGTGCATCTGAAGTCTCGATTGCCACGGGTCTGTGTCCCCGTTGTGCAAGCCCCAGCGCCTTTGTGATCATGTGGGAAGCTGGCACATGAATCAGGAATCCAGCAAAAATTAATCACTCGGAAGAACAAAAGATTAGTTTACAAGCAGATCAGCTCTTCCAATCCATCTGCCCTGCAGTAACATGAGTGCTAGTGCCTGCAAAAGGACGAGGTCAGAGACAGAGGAGGAGGGTGGGCTTGCAGCAGCCGAGATTTACGTTAGTTCAAACCAAGGAGGCATTTCACCCTCTGGAAAGCAGTAGAGGAACTGGGAGAAGATGGTGTGGATCGCAGCGCTGCTCCTCACCTTAGCCTTGCCTCTCTTCCTAGTGGTGTTGAAACACATTAAATCCCTGAATGAGTGCCTCTGGATGTACAAAACCAAGAAATCATTTCAGGGACGGAAAGCTGAACGGCCTTTATGATTTAATGCTCACGTCCCTTAAACGGATACAACTGCAGTAGCCCTCGGTGCATTCACTCAGCTCACACAACAAAAGCAAAGGCTTCCCAGCACATACTGTAGAGGACTTTTCTAGCATAGCTTGTCATGAACTGCTTCAGGCAAAGCACAGTGGCAAAACCCAAACCCAACATGGTACACATGCCACTTTGGCACAGCAGATTTGTTTGTATAACTGGAAACAAAGCTGAAGATATTCAAAAGTCAGATATTTGCAAAGTGAGGAATGTGCTGTATTTTATATTCATATGTTCACTGGTATTGCATTTAGTTGTCTTAAAATGGTCTGATAAGCATAACTGTTTCTTGATATTCTTCTCAGTACATTTTAAACGCAATTCCCCCCACTTATTTTGACAGCAGACATGTTGCATTTGTCTTGTCGTAAAATCACTCTGATCATGATACTTCCAGGATTATTTTTGAACCAACTGCTAGAAAGTTTCCAGAAGTCTCAGTCCAATTCCTGTGACTCAGGTGCAGCCTTTTTTTTCCTTCAGTTGGCTGTTTGTGTTTACAAAGGTCATAGCAGCCAGATCATTGGAAATAGAAAATCTGCCTATTTAAAAGCACAGGGACAAATCCTGCCTCCAGCCATGTGTGCACCTGGTGAGCAGGGGAAGGGTGTGACTGTGCTAACACATGTGTGAGCACGCTTGAAGAAACACAGTCCTGATTTGGCCTACTTTTGAAGGACATAAGCTTCACTAGAGATAGTCGGATGCCTAAAGTTGAGCACATACCGACGTCTGGTGATGCTGAGTGCCACGAGCATTTGCAGGCTGGTTTACGCGATTGTGCTCGTCGTTGCAGGTCAGGATGCAGGTCCGCAGTGTGCCATTTGCACGAGTATTACCGTTGGTGAGCTCCTGCAAGTTGAAAGGGAACCATCACCTTCAGATTTCTCCTTTGTCTGAAAGCATCTCAGAATGCTGCTGCGTAAGGTAATGCTGCTGTAAGCGCTACCTCAGAGGAGTGAAATGGAGAGATTTGGAAAAAAATCTCTGCTCACTCCTTGCATTTATAGCACTTTGCCTGTTATCAGGTTAACTCAAAGATTTTTCCTCAATAATTTTTTCAACATATGAGAGAGAGGAAAACATTTTAAAAACCAGAAATTATCACTGTAAAACTTCCCCAAAACACCAAGGAGTACAGGAAAAAATAGGTCCTGCATCGACCTACACTTTCTTGGCAAAATGTTGACCAGGCGTCAAGTGGAAAGAAAGGAGAGGCATTCCAGAACATGTTTGGTAATGAAATCAGTTGCATATATAAGTGTTTGCAGACTTGGGACCTTTCATCTTAGCTCTCCATAACTACCAAAGTGGAGGTCTTTGACAAAACCTCAGACTGAGGTAGTTTATAGCGGGAATTTGCCTGGCATGCTTAGTTTGGGAGACCTGTGTCTAGGTTTCATCACCGTCATCATTTCACCAGCTCTAGGGGCTTATGCACAGAATTACTTATTGATTTGGAAAACTAGGTCCTTTACACACATACGAATCTATCAAATTTGTCTTCTACATGACTGTTAAGAGGAACACAGTTCTAAGAACTCGTAGTGGCTTTTTACTTAATGTCGCTAAATATAAGCTATTTCCCAGACGTGGTTTAGAATGTGTTGCATTTTATGTACAATACCTATTTTGACACATTTTCAAAAATAAAGAAATGTGTTCTGTGACCATGCCAATTTATGGTAAGTCAGGCCTGGATTTGGTTCTTTATCATTAAAGAATGTACATTTTAAAGTTGACTTTAGAATAATATCGTTGATTCTGTAATGATGTAAGTATATGGTATTTGCCAAAAGCTGTATTTCATAAGTCTGGTTTAGGATACAGCCCAACTCATAAGAATCTTGATAGGAGATTATTCCTTTCAATAACTTGCATATTTTAATTAGACACATGTGCTGATTATGAATCTAATACTATGGAGAATTAAGTCAATGTTAAAATCCCATTATTTTAAATTAGACAGGAGCACACCCATAATGTGTAGCCAGCAAATACTTGTACCCTTAACAATACATCTATACTAATAGCAATATATTACTTTGCAAGGAAAAAAAAAAAGGCAAAAATCAGAGTATCCTTGTACTATTATTAAAATAATACCTTTTTTATTCCTTCAGGAGCTAGTAACACTGCTGTGTAATGCCCAGAGAGAAGGCACGTTAAATATACCGGCAAGGACTCAGGTGAGTTTAAAGTTTAACTTTGAATTTGGGAACATTTTCACATCAAATGAAATGAAGAGTTTCTAGGTAATACTGAGCCAAAATAAAAGTTGTTACTTCAGCACTGTAATTTTATGTTTCACTTCCCTCTATCTGTTATCAAAGCGTTTTTAACACGTGGTCTCAAGGCAAAATTCAAAGTTAAAATGTGGGTTTTGTAAGAACACCCTCCTGATTTTGGTCACTTTCATAGGTTTAATTTTATCTGTAAGAAGGAACAAAAGCATCCCACCAAGAACTGGACAGCAGGGAAGAGGGGACCCGTAGGACAAAACCCGTCCAGCTCAGGAGATTTAACCGTATAATGAGTACATCAGAAGAGAGGAACTGGACGGTGATGTTTTTTTCCAAATTAAATTGCAGTACTTGCCCTGCCTACCTGCCCAGCCCGCTTTCGGAGGGCCGGGGAAGGCTCAGGCATTGTGCGCTGCTCTTCACCCAGCTCGGTGGTAGCTGTGCATCTGTGCCAGTCCCTCATAGATATGGTGACTGTGTCTGCCCTCGGTTTGGCAGGGGTGTTTTTAATAGCATGCTCATTATACAGAAATATTTTCATTTGACAGACAATTTAAATGATCCTATAAAAGCTGCAATTACCATCAGGACAAATCCAGCTCTGATTGACTCCCACGTTAGCTCCCAAAGTTTGACTCCCAGCTAAGAGACAAGAAAGATTTCATCCTTTCTTTCTTTTTTCTTACATACGCTCTTCTCCCTTATAGCTGTCTCCCGTGTTAACGTATTGAAGAACATCTCAAACACCTGCTGTCTCAATCCTCCCCAAAAAACACTGTTGAGAAACGCTATTAGCTTCGTTTTGCTGACAAGGGACTGAGGAACAGAGAAAACCACTGTCTTGTCTAAGGTGAGACAAGAAGGAAAGCTCTGGAGAAGCAAAAAGAGGAAAGTAGGTCTAACACAGAATTACTTTTCTGAAGGTCCAAAAATCCTAAGGGAAATATTTTTTTTTATGTCTAAATAGGTCAGGGAGGTAAGCCTCATGTGAAAGTGCAATTAAAAAGACACTTTGAAATTGGGACCTTGAGTGAGGAAGCTAATTCTGAAAATATTCCTTTTGCCAATATTGTGTTGTTAACCTATACATGAGATACTTATTTGCATAGCCGGCTGCTCCCATACCTGCTTGCTTGTGAAATCTGGGAATTTTTGTCTGCAAACACTGCTTGAGAAACAAGGAAGCAATCAGCCATTTGGGTCATCTTCCTTGAGCATCCTGAGCACCAGATGAAGCAGATCACCTCAGTTGCCTTGGTCAAGTCAGCTTGTGAGGTCAGCTGGCCAGTCTGAGGCATCCAGGTCACTTCAGCCTGTCTGCTCAGTCGCCTGAGAAATAATGCATAGTTCTGTGAAACTCTCAGAAGTTACTCTGAAGGCAATGCAGGAAGATTGGCCTTTCGTTGGAGGTTTTCAATTTCCTCTCAATGTGCAAGCCTAGACAGATCTTCTACATCTTAAAGTAGTTTTTAATGCTTTTCTCAGAGCTGAAATGTATGCTGAACATTTTGCTGGTATGTGTTATTGCTCTTTAATTACAATAATGATGTAATAACTGTTAACATTATCTGAGAATGCTGCGATATGTCTCATTGCACACATCCTATTGGCATTAATCAGGGAATAGGCCTAATCTCAACCCAAACATGTCAGGGGAGTGGCTGGGGTGGAGGTGTGCCTGGAGACAAAAAGGAAAGGCTGCTTCTTTTTTAGGAAGGAAAGGAACGTCTCCAGCTCCATCACCCTGCTGTGGGGTGACCTCTGTGTTAGGGGTGGGTTCACCTCTGCTCCCAGGCTCGTCCCTCACCTGAGCAAGACCCAGCTCACTTCACATGTCTTTTGAGATGCCCAGGCTGGGGATCTTGTCAGTCTCATCTCCTTTTATAGTAAACAGAAGCCCAGAGAAAAATGCCTGAAAATGTAATTCAGTACATCTAAAATATGAATAATTTTAGTTTTCTTCATATACCACACACAAGATGCAGGACGTCTAATGCTTCTTGTCTGGGTCTCAGTTACAGATGGCAGGTCAGACAAGAAGAACTCAGCCTTTCTGCCTATCAGGAAAGCACCAAGGCAAATGCAAGAGATGGAAGTTTCAAAACCAATTACTTTAGATCCAGTTTCAGTGGTTATACTCCAGCAAAGTTTTGTTATCTCCAGTGTTGTCCAAGAGATTCTGAAGCAGATAATTTTTGTTTTGAGAGAGAAAGCAGACAAAGTCCACAGATGAAAACACAAACCCAATGCTTACACAGCTCCAAAATTTCTCGGCTCAAGATTGATGATATTTTTTCTCATTATTAAAGGTAACATTAGACCTCCTTGTAGAGTTGTCTCTCTCTGTTTTTTTTAAGATTAAAGAGGCAGCAAAGTATGCAGGGATAAATTCACCAGCTGTGATAATTAACAGTTTCATTTAAGTTTCATTAAAGGTATGGCTAATGAGATACACTTAGACTACGAATCTACTTCTGCCACAGTAGTTTTGGAGATAGCTCTTACGTGGGCACCAAGAGACAGCAGAGATTTTGGCTCATGGACCACGTCGTTTCTCCTCTGCTGTTCATATCCTTGCAGTTCCAACTGTCTGATCAAAGTTACTTTATGTGGAGCAGGTTGCCATTTTTAAATTTGAAAGTTTCCAGTAAGGGATTTCCTAATCAAACCTTGATGTTTTTTCACCGGCTTGAGTGTAAACTGCACATACCTCTTCCCTGGATGGGAAGCAGCCTCCATGCCTTTTGCAGGGATTCAGAGCTGGTTCTGCCTGTTGTGATACCACTGCCCTGTCTTAGAGCTGAGCACCACTGGTCTGAGTGCCTGGGTTTGAAAGGCTATGGAGGTCTTGCTCAGACAGAACCGACAATCTAGAGACAGGCCAGGTGTGAGCATCTGGAGGTAGGTCTGAGGTGGCAGTGTGCCCCGGGCTTGCAGCAGGACACAGTTGACAAAGATTTGAGGCAGGCTGAAAGCTGTGTCTGAACCACGTTTGACCTGAGTTGCTGGAGATGGGAAATGTTCGCAGAGAAGCTGAAAGGCTGACTCGGACAGAGGGGTGAAGTGTGTCTTGCAGATGATGAGACTGATTTTAGATGTCTGCATGTTTCCTCAAATAGCTGATAGTATCAATTACACCTCCACGCAGTGTGGCCTGAGTATCCATCTCACACGCAGACACCTGCAATAGGCACTTCCAGGCAGGTGCCTTCTTCACCAAGCTGAGCCCTGCCCACCAAGTCTGGAACAGCATGAGAGCTGGGACCAGAGCTGAAATGTTCATGTGTGGGCGAGATTACACTGGGAGAGAGACCAGAGAAGGGGATTAAGAGGCAGAGCCATGTGGAGAGCTCCAAGCAGAGGACAGTAGCTGCCGCGGAGCTAGCTGGTGATTTCGGAAGGAGCTGACAGGTCAAGCTAGCAGATGGTGCAGCTCTTGCTCCAAGAGGTGGCAAGGAAATCCCAGCACTGGCTCTGCTGAGAACAACTTCATTTGCCATTCCATGGCCTCACATCCCTGGCGTTTACTGCAGGGCTTGCTAGAATAACGGAGGAAAGCTGACATTGGATGTACAAAAATTTGGAATTGATATACTGTGTTTAAATAAGATTACATTCATTAATCAGCCTCCTGGGAATCCGACAGATCCCGGCAGATGCGATTTATCCAGCTGCATTAATCTTCTCAATGCGATGGCAACTCCGTGCGGGCCGCCCGGCTCCACCTCGGCACAGAGTCAGCAGCCAGGCCAGGATGGTGGCCACAACCCCAGCCCTCGGGACAGAGCAAAACAGCCGGCGAGCAGCCTTACGGCGGGTGCGAAGGCAACGGCAGCCAGGGAATTCAAATGAAACCTCTTGTTAATTTCTGCATGACCTTTTCCTTCATTTGCAATAGGGATGTTGCGTTTCCTTGGGAAGACTAGAACAGGGCAAGGGTATCTCTCCCTTCAGATATTTTTAGTAGTTCTGCATTCTCAGTGGTTTTAAAAATATAATGCAGATATTTTTTTTCAGGAACATAGGGTCACATTTTGTATTCCACTTTCTGAATAAGGAGCTTTTTATTACAGAGATTTGATAAAAGATAACATAGTCTTAACATTCAGTATCTTTGTTAAATAACAGGGTCAAGGCTTTCTAAATAAATCTGAAATAGGGAGAAATTGCCATCAGTTTTTTGTTTTACTACTGTAAATTAACGTGGTTTTTGAGGACTGGCTGATTTCAGGGTGTGATGTTCTGATTTCTCTGCAGGCTATGGTCACATCTGAATTCAGCATCCTTCACAAGCCTCCTTAGGCACCGCAGCACTGAAGACCCAGGAACATGACAGACACCTCGCAGGAAGCTGGCTCCTCGTCTTTACACAACAGTTTCTGCTTTTCTTAGGAAAATAGTTTTTCGTTGTCAGGCTTTGGAAATGAAGGAGATGTCTCAAATACTTCCCCAAATTTTTCAGAATTAAGGTGATAAATATCGCAATGAAATTTAGATATTTTAAAGCAAAATTAATGTTTTGGGGTGTGATACTAAGAAAACTATGACACTGCCACCTCGTGGATTCTGAGATAATATCTAGATCATATTTTACTATTATTTACATAGTGACAAAAACGTGTGTCGCACTTCATGGCCAAATTACAGCTCATTTCTTGCCAGAAGAAATTTGGAATATAGAATCCATATTTTTGTAAATATTTAAGCTTCTAATGATATAGACAAGTGTCATACTGTGATTTATGTGAGCAACTGCTTAAACGAAGTTCCTAACACTTCCTTTCTTTTTGAAAATTAGGAGGCATATGCTTACATAAGAAGTGCTTTAAAAGCAGTGTTAGTCTAAACTTGCCACTTAGTTCCTCTATAGCATCCACAAAAGCTACTGCTACCTTGAGATGCAGTGATTCTTGTAAATTGTGCCTGGGATTTAATTCTTCTAAAATTGTTGAATGCTGCTAATGTAAGGAATAAAGACTTCTCCATGTGTAATTGCTCATTGTACTACAGTATGAATTTCATAATTCACCTCTGAGAAATTCTGGGGTATGCACATCTGAGGGATCCTTTCACCTCTGGTGTTCTGATGTACAAATAACGTAGACTGAAAAGTGCTCTGTTCCGTTGGACCAACTGAATAAAGAAAAAGGGAAAAAAGCAGAAGAGTCTCTTTTTCTGAAGGATCTGAACCATTCCTTCAGCACATTATCAGTGACTGCCTAATGAATCAAGGCATGAGGAAAAAAAAACCACACTATGGCAACTTCAGCGCTGTTTTTCCTTTTTGAGTTTATGAAGAACAGCATCAGGACGCCCACACCCCATATGTGTGGGAGCCAGCATCCGAAGCAGAGCTTCTTGTAAAACACTGCTGCAGCTTGATGTGCAGCATGAATCCGTTCTGGGACCAAACTATTGGAAGCTGTAATAAACCAGTGATATCAATATTTGTGTCAAGAGAGCTCTTCCCTTTAGGGGAAGGAAAAATAGCACTTCTGCATATTTAAAAGTCAGCTATGAAGACATTTGTGGAAGAAGAGTTGTTGTGCTGTACAAAGACAAAACAGAAGCTAGGGGAAGGGCCTTAAACCCCTTCAATAAACAATGTCTGAAGACTGCTTTAGTACAAAAATGGGAAAACAGACACCATCACTGAAATAAACTCCATTATGGTTCATATTTAAGGCTAGACAGTGATTCACACTGTTTCACTAGACTCAGCATGCTGCAAAAGGCACTTGAAATAATTAACACTTCGAATTAAACTACTTAGATTTCACATCATCAAACATTTAACTTTCTGTAATTCCTTCTGCAGCTGTGATTTATTTGCATTTATTATTTTCTCTATTTACCAGCTCTCAGTTGCTTTTTAAGTTGCTTATACTTCCTTCTTCTGTAAGTCTGAACACTGGCTTATTGTTTTGGTTTTAGCTCTTGCATCTTACTCATAATCATACTTCTGCTGGCTTGTTAAAAAAATGCTTTGCATCAAATATGGTCCTCAAACTGCTGAAAGGACTTTTCTGTTTATTTATTTTAATCATTGCTTTCGCCTTACTTGGTATTCATAACATGTTTACTCATTACTGCACTTTGATTGTTTAATATTGGCAAGAATATCACTAAATATATTTTTCCTATTTCTCTCACAAAAAA
>Ga0181612_123134_pt1 | contig 10450 bp, 6 predicted proteins | sample HoacroProtozoa21_FD_119630 | JGI IMG/M metagenome (GOLD analysis project Ga0181612, IMG submission 119630) | Hoatzin crop microbial communities from Cojedes, Venezuel. Combined Assembly of Gp0051906, Gp0051904, Gp0051908
AGTCCAACCCCCCTGCCGAAGCAGGGTCACCTACAGCAGGCTGCACAGGACCTTGTCCAGGCGGGTCTTGAATATCTCCAGAGAAGGAGACTCCACAGCCTCCCTGGGCAGCCTGTGCCAGTGCTCCGTCACACTCACAGTGAAGTAGTTCTTCATGTTCAGCTGGAGCTTCCTTTGTGCCCGTTGCCCCTCGTCCTGTCACTGGGCACCACTGAAAAGAGTCTGGCCAATGTAGAGTCTGACTAGTGTAGTAAGCTGAGCTCTGCAGACTTCAGCGAGGTTTTGGTTTTCTGCGTTTAATGGGATAGCTTGTTTAGGGAACAAATTCTGAAATATGCAGTTATTAGTCACTTGCTGGATTGAGCAGTTTGGCTCCTTTTCCTAATAGAGATAGTATGGATCAGTCAGTGACCATCCGATAGCAAGAATATTGGATATGTCATCAAAGCACAAGTTGTCTGCCCTTCTACCTGCTGGCTTCTTGCCTGCCGGTGTAAAAGGTTTCAAACAGCCACACAAAAATTGTTGTTCTGCATTCATTTGAGGTATGATATATGTTCAGAAAAAAGCCTGCTGTCTTGGAAGTGAATCCCTGACTGAACTACAGTTTGCCACAGAAAGACCCGTGGAGACTGTAGTAGCCTGCTAAGTTCTCTTTGGTACCCAGAACTTCCAGCGTATGCAATCTGTGCTTCGGTTAAAATGGAAGCTTGATGTACTTTCTTCATGTCCCTGAATGGCTTTTCTCTGATAGTTTAGAAAAATGCTCGAAGAAGTGACCGTGCTTTCATCCAATAAATCATTGTACAGCAATTTACCCCTCTGATTTTTTCTCCGCCGCTTCAAATGCGCGACTCTGGTCAGTTTATTATTGCTTTGAAGTTTAAATAATAATATAAATCTATAGATTTATAGATATACTGTATTTTTATACATACCTAGGTATGTGATTTTTTTAAAATAACACTTTAAAAATATTTGTTTCTTCACTAAAATTTACTGAATCATCTTAAATGGAAAAACAGAATTATTTTAGCTTTTTTTTTTCAGTACTTTGTACTGTAATTCAGTACTGAAGAGAGGATTGTTACAGATACCTTGAAATACCAGTCTTCATTTTACTTACCTTACTTCATCTGCCTGCCCCCGTACAAGTGCTCAGTAGATGGTGGGGGCTAATTTTTTTTTTTTTTTTTCCTTTGTAGTTATATCTTTGTAATAAGCACATAACAATACGAATTGACAAGCTATACCTCTAAAAAAATATGTAAGCATAATCTGTGTAAAAGGAGAAGTAAACCTCTGCGGTTAGGTCTGGCTTCGTTACCCAACCTGTATCACCTTAAATGCACAAATATAATTGGATATGTTTTAAATAAGTTGATTTAAACTTTATTGGAATTCTGGCCCACGTGCAATGTTTAACATTGCCGTTATTAAGCACCATGTTTGGTTTATCCCCTTTCTGAGTAACTGTTGACCGTCTGGCTAGTAGCTTGCATTTATTTCAGGAGCACATAAATGAAAAATAGCTGCACAGCATCACTGTTTAAACCAGCATTGGTTAGAATTTAAAAAACAAAGAATCTCTTTAATGCCTGTTAGCATTGTCCTGTCAATCCACTCTTTCTTGAGGAATAACTTTTTTTTCTTCTTTTCTTTAGATCATTTAACTGTAACTGAGCCTGTGGCTGTACTGAAAGCAGCTGAGGTATGGGGTGCTTTAAGAGGTAAGCCAATAAATTTTGCTGTAGAGCTCTTTGTTCTGGGCCTATACAAACTCCTTGCCAGACTAAGAACCAGCTGACTGCTGAGCCTTGCCCTCATTCAGTCCTTAATGGGAAGCAAGCCTGGGTGTAGAGGCCAGAAGGATACCCAGATGTGCGTTGGTCACACCCTCAGTCCAGAGGCTCAGCATCTCGGATCCAGTGGCACACCTTAAGTGCCCTCTTGCTGTACCTGAAATCAGCCAAGCCAAACAAATCCTGGATACTAAGAAGCTCTCTGATCTACAGTGTGAACAGATTATTCTCCTGCACCTAATAGCTGAACATGCTGAACACAAGACCAAGAAGACCATAATGCTGAAGTTTGAGTTAGTGTTAGTACTGGAATGCTAGTCTAAATCAGTAGATTTTTCATACCCATGAGAAACTTCACCAGTTCCAGAAATGACAGGAGTAGATGCATAACAACACCAGAAATTCCTACCTTACTCTCAGTAACTTCCGTACTATTCAAGGATTAATTTGGTACAGCTAAGCTGTAGTGCTAATATTCAGTGTTTGTGTATAATGGAGAGTTTGAATGGTTCTCTCTTCAGAACATCTTTAGCTGTGGTGCTTGAGCAATTAAGGAAACTGATAAAGAAACTCAGCTACAAAGCATTCTTTCTAGCGATGTGAACACCTGTAAAAAGTTATGGTCCTGTTTTAACTAAAATTTTAAGGACAAGTACCAGCTTATACTCCAGATCCCTGTCCCGAATTTTTTTCCAGGTTTGGAAACCTTCAGCCAGTTGGTTTATGAAGATTACTATGGAAGCGTAAGTATAGCTATTACATAAAACCACAGTCCTGATAACAAGACAACCACGTTCTTTATTAGATGCTCTTCTAGAAACAGCAGACCTACTGGTTTCATTAAGTACTGGTTCAGAAAATGATCCCTGGAAAGCTGTTCACAAACTGAAAAATATTTCCTGTTTGAAATGACGAATATAAAATAAGATTTCTAATTTTTAAATCTTTTTCTCATAGTTTCTTGTCAATGAATCTGAAATCAACGACTTCCCAAGATTTGCTCATAGAGGAATCTTACTAGACACTTCAAGGCATTATTTACCATTGAAATCTATTCTTACAAACCTGGTAAGTGGACAGTTTTGTACCATTAATAAGAAGGCTTTTTATTGCTGTGTTTTCGCCTCTGCAGTGGGTAGCAGCTGGAGCTGTTACGAAAGGAGAACACATCTCCTCTGGCTGACTTCTAAAAGGACAGGGTGAACTTTGCTAAGTGAAGGTCGAAACATGCACCGGAGAGGAACTGAGTGGGTAGACAGAATGACTAGTAAAGCTGTAAAGTAAGCTGGGATTTGTGGTACCTTGAGTTTTCTGTATTTCCTGTTGCCTAAACTGGCTCATGCATTTCTTGGAAGCATGTCTTGAGACATCTGACTGTCACTAAGCAATACATAGGAGTCTTTGCAAGTTCTGGCTTCAGTGCCAGTGGTTGCAGGAAAATTCCAGTCTGTTGAATAATCAGGCTTTGGTAGTCCTTTCTTAGGCTGCTAAGAGCAAGCCAGTACTTAAGTAGTACAGAGCAACTTTTCCAAAAAGCTGAAGTAAGCACACGAACAACTCAATACTCACACCTTAATGGCAAGGTGATAAATTTGTGTAATTATAGCAGCCAAAGCTGTGAGTTTTTCTGTTTTGTTCTCCCCTTTTCTGCTGTTGAAATTCTTGTAGCAGGGCTTATTTGGTGGGTTGAAATGGAGGAGCCTTTGAGTGGATGAACATGCAGCTTCCTTTCTTGTCTCTGTCTTGCTTTTCCAAGATGAAGTACTGTTAGAAATTTCTTCCATGTTGCAGAACTTTGCAGAGAAGGCTTAAGATGGGCAGAAAGAGAGTGCAGGTAAAACCAGTATTCATTTCTGAGGCCTTCCTTGAGCTGTGCTCAGAACTTGCACCTCCGTGGGTGTTTGCTGCTTGTATTTACCTTGAAGATCAGTCCCTGTTCAGCAAGTGGTGTTTGTGTAGTGTTTTGTTTGCAACCGAGGGTGCTTCAAAGACGAGTAGTTACTTGTGTCAGTATTTGGTGTCTTTTAGAAAAGAGATGACAATGTCCAAAGAGTGGCTTTTGAGACTTGCACTTCTAACCATTTTTGTGTTTCTGAAACTGTTGCTGTTCTGTTTTCTTGTCTTAAATTATGTCTGTGGTGCTAATACTTTCCCAGAGCTACATTTTAAGCTATTTTGCTGGTTTAAGAACAAGTGTGCTTTTCCTCCCACCTCTGTGCCTGCTTGAATCCAGGCTAACCTAATAAAAAGCAGCAGTAATCCCTTCACTGACGTGAGTAATTAGATGCTTAAGGCAGCAGTTCAAGTGCATTTCTTGTTTGTGTTCAGCTGTTGTGCTGTATTTTCAGGAAGGGCATTGTCCTTGAGGAAGGAGTGGCTGAGGTTAAGGTCAGGAGATAACAATTTTCTGTGTGGAAAGATGGTATTTGATAGAAATGCATGAAGACATGCAGTAATTAAAACTTCTGCTGTCTAATAAAACAGATGAGATAAATTTGCAGAATGGAAGAAGTATAAATATTCCTTTGGATTTGATGGGAGTTCCTAAAGCGATTTTGTTACTTCTTTTAAACACAGCTTGGTGAAAAAAGAAAGGGGGATGGGTAGAAATAATTGTATTATGCCAAGGAATTGGAAGCAACTGTGTTGCAATTACTTCATCATGAACAATGTAGAGAACACTTACTCCATCTGCTCGCAGCACACAACGCTTCTAGTAACTCTAACAAACTTGCATAACCCAGGATATGTGCGTAACTGTCCATCCAGAGTCGTCATTCTAAAAGAAGTCTGTTAACATTCATCTTCAAGATAACCAAGTTCAAAAAAAGGGAAGTTCTGACACTGTAATGACTGAAAACAGAAGGGGAACAATACCTTCTGCCGGAAGAATGCCTGGTTTATTTTGCATGCATTTGAAATGAATTCTGCAGAAGTCACTAGCAAGTACGGATGTACTAAACAATAGGAAAATCTCTCATGCCATTTAGTTTTGGACTCCAGAGTGTGTAGATAGGAAAGTACAAGCTTTTCTGTAAGCTGAAATAACTGATGGTGCATAGAGAATTACGCAGATATGTTCTGAAGTGGAAGAAGTTCATAGGCATTTGTAGCAGTTCCCATTCTACCAGCCAGTGTAGCATGATCAGCTGAAGAGCTTGTTGACAGGAGTGGTGCAAAAAGACAGCAGAGGAATGGAGCAGGAGTGTAGGCAGGCTGGTGCATTTTGGTGCTTGCTTCTAGGGTTCAGTGAAACATGATATGCTTTTTCTTTGCCTCTTTTTTTTTTTACTTGTTGCTTTAGGCATGCAGGGTATTATGGGTTAAGACCACCTTTTTTTTTTTGCATAGGTGTTCTGTGACAGTGACGTGATTAACTAGACTGTATTGCATTATTTGTTACAGGATGCCATGGCTTTTAACAAGTTCAATGTTCTCCACTGGCATATAGTAGACGATCAGTCATTCCCTTATCAGAGTATTTATTTCCCGGAGTTAAGTGACAAGGTGAGTAAACATCATTGGAGCAGGGTGGGAGGGCAGAAATATGGCACGTATTTCATGAAAATAAAATGCAGAGCCGACCAGTGGTTGAGTACATCTGCCCTGGCTGATTGTGAAACAGTGCCAGAGGACCAGTAACCAGCAAGTCCACATCTAGGATCCTACCTGAGTGTCTGTGTGGACTGTGTTTGAGTCTTCCCTGGTGGATGCATGGTAGATGACCTTCCTAACTCTTCTGTGCAAATTTGCTGGTGACAGTGGTCCTCAGTGTTTGCTGGCCTTCAAGCAGTACTGGTGTGGAAATAACCCCTTGTGGTGAACTCTGCTTGGATTTCTGTTGGTCTGTTTGTTTGGCTGGTGGACTTCCTGCTACTCAAACGAATGTGTGAGTGTTCTGTCAGCAGTAAGTTTGGAACCACTGCAGTAGTACTCTTGCCCTGTCTGAGATCTAGTTAACTTTACAAAACACAAGAAGCCTATAAGAGGTCCAAAAGTGAGAGATTGTTTTCCAATACAAATACAGTGCAATGTATCTATTTCCTGATTCACGGCAGATTTTGCTAGTTAAGGAAAGCTATCGTGAGGCTCTTGCTCAGTCATGGTATAGTAGTAGCCAAATCAAGCATGAACAGTTAAGTAGACTGAGCTTAAACACAAGATTTTTGATTCTGTTTTAAAATGCTTGCTAGAATCTGACCCTCATGAAAATTACGTAGGCAGTGCTTGAGCAGATTTTATAATTCAAAAATTGTAGATGTCAGATGATGCAGTCAGATTCTTTTTCCTCATAATGTCTGTGGAGTTCTGTCCTATTTCCCACTGACAGCTGGAGAGAGGGAGAAGGGCTTTGTCTCAACAGCTGCCTTTTTGGAAGGCTTCTTGTTTACCATTATGTTTTTTGAGTAACTCAGCTGTGGGAACCGTTTCCAGATAAATGGAAGCTTAGAGTGCTATTAATCATGAGGAGTCATGATGCTTTTCTTCTGTAGTTTAGCTCTTTGGCAAGCATGTGTTTCACCAGACTGTAGCAGTCTGGGTCATTTGTCACGTTTGTTGGCTGTATGGGAGTGGCAGAACGCTCAAACTGAGCATCACAAAACAACAAGATTCGATGCTAAATTTGGGCATTGTATCAAAACTGACAGGCAGAGGTGTTGGAGGAAGACCGTTCTTTCTGACTTAGCAGAATTTTTCCATTAGTCTTGCCTCTCATGTAACAAGGGCCTTAGGTTTCAGAACTAACAATGCAGAGGTGGAGGGGAAAACTAACTTGCCTCTGTACAGAAGAACTGAAAAATATATCTTTCAAAAATCTGATGGAATAGAAACTAGCTTTTCTGTTTTCTTCAGTAACCATGAGCTAAGGAGAAAAGGACGGTCTCCTCAGGAGGTTTGTCTTAGTGTGGAAAAACTTTGTGTTGTGTTTTTTTTTCCCCCACTAGTCAGCTGAAAAGTTCTGTCAGTGCAGTTGCACATGTGATAAATCAGAGAAGGCCAACTTGTAAAACTGCTCTCCAGTCTAATTTATAACACCTTAATACAAATTTTGTGAGCTGCTGGTATAAGGTTTTGTAAACTGTCTGTAAACGTGTATGCTTTACAGGGAGCATACTCCTATAACCACATCTATACTCCTACTGACGTCCGTCTGGTGATTGAATATGCCCGGTTAAGAGGCATTAGAGTGATCCCAGAATTCGATACCCCAGGACACACAGAGTCGTGGGGAAAAGGTATGTCCAAGAAAGTACTAATGGTTACAAGAATGTGGTAAGTAGGGTGTAGCAAGCAAATGAACTTGTTAAAAAGTTGCCTTTAAAGTGCTTTGAAAGGCCCTTGATAAGAGGTAAGCAGGGGGCAGACTCAGTGATGGTCATGAAGTTTACGTGTTAGAGGAACTAAAATGAATGGAAAAAGTTGAGATTTCCTGTGCTGGATGTGTGTGTGAAGGCACACGTATATTCTGTCTGCCTTAGACTTCATGTTGTTTTTATTCCCTCATCCAGTGCTCTTGGGTTTAGAGTAATAAGGGAGTGGCTAGAAATAGTGAGTTGCTGTCTCTAGAATAGAGATTTCTGCTTTGAGAAGGTTATTTCAAAGTGGTCGATGTTTCTATTAGTAGAGCAGTGATCTGCCAGTGTACGAAACACAGCAAAGCTGGATGCTTCTTCACTCTGTATCTTCTGGATTTCAGAGTAATACTTCTTTTGATAGAGAATGCCCTGATCCCGAGAGTGGTGGCGTTTACATGTACTCAAGGACCGGGGAACCTTGTGCCTTAATTCAAGGTGCATTGACTGCAATTTCACTGTGGTTAACCTAAGATGATTTTGGACAAACTGGAAAACAGCAAAGATTTCTCTAGCCCTTCATAGTTTTAGCCATAGGGCAAGTCTTGTGCTCATCCTGTGAGAATGTGGCCGTAATGTTGGAAGATGCTCTTCTTTGCTAGGAAGATGCACTTCCTCACTTCCTTCCTAAGCTCTTTCTCACTAACTTGAAATGAGTAGGAAAGGAAGAAGGCAAAAACTAAATTTGCTAAACACTCTTTCTGAATCCTTCATCTCATGGTCTTTGCTGTTATGCAGCACTAATAAAAGCCAGTGGCTTGCCTAGTGATATGTGAGGTGGTCTACATTCATCTTAAGAGCAAGTTCAACTCCCTTGCCTAGAATCGATTGTTCCTGTTAGCATCTTGTATAATAGCTTTTTTGTGTGTGATGCACAGGAGCTAGTCCTGGCTTTGCATATGAACCTGGGTAGCTATGCTTTGTTTGTATTCAGATTCGAGACACTGGAGAGAAGTCTTAAGGCATGCAAGGAAGACATGCAAGGAGGGTAGTTGAAGCAATCTACCACTACGGCCCTGTTTGGGGGAAATGTGCTTGGAGTAGGAAATGCACAGTAGGAAGGTGCTGCTGCTGCAGCCACAGCTTACCAAATAAACTGGACTTGGGAATCTCCAATGTACATATAATAACTTTTTCCTATTTTGTTATCGTGGCTCATGTTGCTACAGATATCTTGATTCAAGAACCACTGCTTACTTTTGGTGTCTGTCTAGCCTTCCTTTCTTGTGCAGAGGTAAATGCCTAGCAGACTGAGGTAGGACATCTACCTTGAGCCATATACCTGCAACCTACTTAGGTGTTAACAAAGCAGAGTAATAAAAAGAGAAAAGAGACCTCTGCAGCACACCCATTATGTTTGGTTTCCTTCTAATTGGCTTCCCCCCTAAATCTGTTAAAGCTTTTTTTATTCAAGTAGTCATCCAGAAGCTGGATAGTGACATGTTCCATAAATTGGTGTGTGTTAGATCACAAATCTGCAAGTCAGAGTCCCGATTTCCACTTAGAGGGCTCTTCAGCCTTGGGCAAGTTGTTTTATTTTATCCTGCCTCTGTTTGATTACACTTAGAATGGATGAGCACTAAAGTCACAAATATTAACATTTTTAATATGGGTAACTGCCTCTTCCTGCTAGCAAAGTTAGCATACCAACATGGAACTGAATATCCTCTATTAATTGTCTCTATTAGGTCAGAAAGATCTTCTCACCCCTTGTTACAGTGGAAAACAGCCAACTGGGTCCTTTGGACCTGTAAATCCCATTTTGAATACAACTTACGACTTCATGACTAAATTCTTCAAAGAGATCAGCAGTGTATTTCCAGATGCATACATTCATTTGGGAGGAGATGAAGTGAACTTCGATTGTTGGTACGGTGACACTTCAAAGAAAAAATATCTAGTGCCTCTTAAACTTACCTAAATCCATCACTTGTGGAACTCAGTTGTGTGAAACACTTTTCACTGCTTAACCCAAAGATCTCCACGCCTACTTCTGTAACTATTTACAGGCAGAGCATTTGTGATCCTCAACAGGCAAGTGACATTGTGCAGAACTTTGATTTGACTAGTAGTTTCACAAATGTTCAGGTACGCTAAAGGATTTTTTAAATGAAAATTAACCTGGCAGGAAAAAGAACTAGTATGCGTGGCCAGCGGGTTGAGAGAGGTGATTCTGCCCCTCTACTCTGCTCTGATGAGACCTCACCTGGAGTACTGCGTTCAGCTCTGGAGCCCTCAGCACAAGAAGGACATGGAACTGTTGGAGCGGGTCCAAAGGAGGGCTACAAAAATGATCCGAGGGCTGGAGCACCTCTCCTATGAGGACAGGCTGAGAGAGTTTGGCTTGTTCAGCCTGGAGAAGAGAATGCTCCAGGGAGACCTTATAGCAGCCTTTCAGTACCTGAAGGGGGCCTGTAGGAAAGATGTGGAAAAACTTTTTAGTAAGGCCTGTTGTGATATGACAAGGAGCAATGATTGTAAACTAGGGGAGGGTAGTTTTAGACTGGATATAGGAAAGACATTTTTTACTATGAGGGTGGTGAAACACTGGAACAGGTTGCCCAGAGAGGTAGTGGAGGCCCCATCTCTGTAAACATTCAAGGCCAGGTTCGATGCGGCTCTGAGCAACCTGGGCTGGTTAATGGTGTCCCTGCTCCACTGCAGGGGACTTGGACTAGATGATCACTGCAGATCTTTTCCAGTCCAAAGCGTTCTATGGTTTTATTCTATGATTCTACTTGAATCATAGAATCTATTTGAAGATTAGTCATGGGGTAATCGTTGCTCATCTGTTCTTCCCTGCCAAATTTTTTTGACATACTCAGAGGGTAGCTCAGCAAGCAGTATTTTTCAGGTTACTGATAAAAGGATGGAGGCTTTTCATTGACTTGACACAGCAGGGTCACAGGACTTTTCTGGGGTTCCTTTAGAATTGACAAATTTTGCTGGTTTTAAAAATGAATCTTGCAGTTCAGCCCTGGCCATCAACAAAGGGCCACGTGTTTGCTCTATCACCCCTCTCCCCACTGGGGTGGGGAGGAGAATGGAAAGAAAAAGGCAAAAAACTCATGGATCAGGATAAGGGCTGTTTAACAGAACAGCAAACAAAGCAAACAGTAACAAGAACAATACTGATTAGGAGAATATATAAAACAAGCAGCGAAATGCACAGAGAACCTCCCACCATCCAATGCCCGGTGTGCTCCCGAGCCACAACTGCCTTCCCCCTAGCCAGCTCCCCCACTGGAACCCAGCATGATGGCACATGGTATCGAATACCCTGTTTGGTTTGGC
>Ga0181612_129686_pt1 | contig 10450 bp, 9 predicted proteins | sample HoacroProtozoa21_FD_119630 | JGI IMG/M metagenome (GOLD analysis project Ga0181612, IMG submission 119630) | Hoatzin crop microbial communities from Cojedes, Venezuel. Combined Assembly of Gp0051906, Gp0051904, Gp0051908
CCACTCCTTTACCAGCCGTCCGTCGATCATGTTCAGACAGATGTCGTTCCAGTGCACCTTGTTCAGGTGGTAGGCCGGCACCATGCCGCTGTAGCGCTCGCGCAGGCCCTCCCCCATTTCGGGTTCCAGCTTCACGGCGCACGTCGGTTCGGGCGCTTCCAGCCAGATGTGCAAGAATATCTTTCCCTCGATACGAAAGATCAGCCAATCGGGTCCGTAAGGCATGTCCTCGGTAGCCCCCGGCAAGGTCAGCGCATATTCGCGCACTTCTTCTATATTCATGGTGCAGATACGTTAGTTATTTAATAGGCAAAGATAACAATTTTTAGGCAAGGCATAAAACAAGGAGGGTGTTCCGTCTGTGGGAACACCCTCTTTGTTTAAATGAATTGAACTTTATTAAGCCAATTTTACAAGAATGTCTTTTTCTACGGCCTCAACGACTACCTTGTCTTCACGAAGCAGCCATCCCAGTGCCAAGTACATTTCTTTTTCCTTCAGGTTGGCGGCAGCTCTTAATTCCTTACCGGTCAAACCCTTTTTCTTGCCATTCAGAGCCTTCCAAACAGCTCCGGCGTTTTCACCTGTTTTTTGTTTCATAACGATTTAAATTTAAATTGTTTGATTTGTTATTACTTTTAAAAGGCACTGCAAAAGTACATATTTTTGCGTTACGAAAAACAGTTTTATAATTTTTTGGCGCTAATTTATATTTTTTTAACACTTATATAGGGTTTGCCCCGCAAATCCCTTAATTTTTTTGCAAGATAAGTGCGCGTAGCGCCATTAGGATTACCCTACTTTTGGCAATATTTCTGTATCAGCGAATCGACATTGGCCGAGCCAAGCGACTTGGCCTTGTCGAACGAGTCGCAGGCCTTGGACTGCTGCTTCAACTGCACGTAGGCCAGTCCTTGCAAGCGGTACAGTTCTGCATTGTCGGGATGCTTGGCAATGGCCTCCTGCAAAATCTTCAGCGCCTCGTCGCTGCGTCCCACGCGTATGTTGATGACCGCCTGTTCGGCACGGTACAGCGGCTCGTCGGGGTTCAGCTGTATGGCCTTGGCAATGTCGTCCAGCGCCAGCTGGAACTGCTTGGCTCCGAAAGCAGCCTGCTCGCGGGTATAGTAGAATCCGTCGTTCACCCTTCCCCCCATGGTCTCATAGTAATCATTTAGGTCGAGTATGGCATGGCGGTTGTCGCCGGCCAGCATCTTGTACCTGGCCCGCTCGTACAGATAAGGTGCGGCGTCGGGTACGTAGGGTTTCTGGAAAAACGACATGCAGCTGTCCATCAGCGCCAGTATCTCGGCATGCGGCGCCTGCAGCATCTCCTTGGTGCGGGCAGTGCTGTAGAAGGTAACGGGCGTACGCACCCCCGTCTGGTTGACCGCCTCAAAGCAAGGCAGCGCCTCGGCATAGTTGCCCTTTGAAAAGAGTATGTTGCCTTCCTGCAGCTGGTAGATAGGCGACGACTTGATGCCGTTGGCCTGTCGTATGTAGCCCAATGCCGTGTCGAGGTTCCACTTCTCGTACTTGTGCTGCGGGTTGGCCAGCACATAGTTGTATATCAGGTTGGAGTAGTCGTAGTATGTCTCCGCCTTGTTCTTTGTCACGTCCAGCGCCTTCTGCATGTCGGCCTCCGCCTGTTGCACCGACGAGGGTTCGAGCGACTGCCCCACGCGGAAGTTGGCACGCCGCACGTAGCCATCGGCACTCTTGGGGAAGCGGGCTATGAACTCGTTCAGTTTGGTCTCGTATTCGGTCGGACTTAGGTCCTTTTGCTGCAAGTAAAGGTTCAGCAGGGCCTGCTCCTCCGAGTCGGGCATGGCAGTAGGTATGCCAATGCTGGTATAGAGCGTGCTGCCCGACGAGAATGCGTCTATTTTCAGGGCATCGGCCAAACGGGCGTCAGAGGCGTACGACACGCCCTCCTCGCTGCCTTGCGACGCCTGCACCAGTCCCAGCAACTTGCCGTCGCCGTCCACCAGCGGACAACTCACGTTCTTCTCGGTCACCCCGATGGACGTGGTGTAGTAGGCATACTGCGCGTCGATGGCATCGACCTTGGTGATCTTGCCCAGGCTGCACGACTTCTCCTTGCGCGAGGAGTAAGGCACCACATAGACCGGCGCCCCCACCTTGGGCGTGTTTTTCTGAATCTCGAAGGCCTCCACCTTACGTCCGTTCAGTTCCACCTTGAACTTGATGATGTCGTACAGGTCTTGTATGCCCAGCAGCAGGTTCACCTCCATCTTCTTGCCGTCGCAGTCCACCACCGTGGCCCGCTGCGCATTCTTAAACAAGGTGTGGTCGGATATGGCCACGCCATCGCTGCTTATAAACACCCCGTTGCCGGTGTTCAGCAGGTTGCCCGACTTGTCGTAGGTCAGGACCGACACCGTGGCCTGCTTGGCCTTGTCTATCCACCGCGGGGTTTGCGCCATTGCCTGGCAGGCAATAGCAAGCACGAAGGCTAATACAATATTTCTTTTCATACGTCGTTGTTTTTTCGGTTTAGTAACACCCTGGCATTTTCCAAGGCTTCGGGGGTGACCTCGGAACCACTCAGCATCATGGCTATCTCCTTCAGTCGCCCGTCGTCATCCAGTCGCACAATATGGCTCAGCGTCTCGGTGGCCGTATCGGCCTTGTACACCTTGTAGTGCACCCTGCCCCTGGAGGCAATTTGCGGCAGGTGCGTAATGGCCAGCACCTGCTTGCCTTCGGCGGCAATTTCCTGCATCAGCGCCCCCATGCGGTCTGCCACTTCGCCCGACACCCCCGTGTCGATTTCGTCGAAGATGAGCGTAGGCATGTCCGAATGGCCTGCCAGTATGGACTTAAGCGACAGCATCAGGCGCGACACCTCGCCGCCCGAGGCAATAGACGCAATGTCGCGCGGCATGCCACTCTTGTTGGCCGAGAACAGAAAGCTGACATTGTCCATACCGCTGCGTCCCGGTTCCTTGCGGGCATCGAGCACCGCCTGAAAGCGCACGTGGGGCATGCCCAGCGGTTGTAGTCGCCTGACCAGTTCCTTCTCCAGCACCGCTGCCGCCTTCGTACGTTTCTTAGTGAGGGCGGCACCCTGCTCGCGCAGTTGCGACAGCAATTTGGCGCAAAGCGCTTCCTGCACCTGTATCTGCTCGTCGGAGTGCGTGATAAAGTCCAGCTGCCGGCGGTAGTCGTCGCGTATGCGCATCAGGTCGTCCACCGTCTCCGCCTTGTGCTTGCGCTGCAGGTTGTACAGCGCGTTCAGCGCATCGTTCACCTCTTGGAGTCGCTCGGGATCGTATTCCACCGACTCCTCCTTGCGTGCCAGTTCCTGTGCAACGTCCTGCAGTTCGATGTAGGCCGAGCGGAGCCGTTCCGCCAGTTCCTGTGCGTCGGGCAACAGCGCCGCCGTACTTTCGGCACGGTCCACGCAGGTGCGTAAGCGCGACAGCACGTCGCCCTCCCCGTCGTCGTTGTCGAGCAGCTTGGCCGCCTCAAACAGCCCCTGCTTTATATCCTCGGCATGGCTCAGTATATCCGCCTCTTGTTCCAGTTCCTCCTGCAGTCCCGTACGCAGTCCCGCATTGTCCAGCTGTTCCAGCTGGAAGCGCAGGTAGTCCTCGTCGCTCTTCTCGCGCGCCGCCTGCTCGCGCATTTGGTCCAGCACCGCAACCGCTTCCTTCCACTGCGCATACGACTGCCCATAGGCCTCCCGCTCGCCGGCATCGTCGGCCAGCGCGTCGAGCACCGCCAGTTGGAAGTCCTCCGTATTCAGCAGCAGGTTTTGGTGTTGCGAGTGAATGTCGATGAGCCGATCGCCCAGCGCCTTCATCAGCGGCAGCGCCGCCGGCGAGTCGTTTACAAACCCCCGGCTCTTGCCCGCCGCCGTAATCTCGCGGCGCACGATGCATTCCCGGTCGTACTCCAGCCCGTTCTCCTCAAAAAACGCCTGCAGCGGGTGGTCGCCCAGGTCGAACACGGCCTCCATGGTACACTTGGCCGCCCCTTCCTTGATGGCCTTGGTGTCGGCCCGCTGTCCCAGCAGCAGTCCCAGGGCACCCAGCATGATGGACTTTCCGGCACCCGTCTCGCCGGTGATGACCGAAAAGCCCGTCTCAAAATCTATGGAGAGATGTTGTATTAAAGTGTAGTTCTCTATGTATAACGATTTCAGCATCTATGCCTTGTCATCCATTCTTTAACAACTTGGACAGGTAGTTGACAATGTCTGCAGCCACCTCCGTCTTTTGTTTCAGTGGGAATTCCAGCCGTTCCTTCGAGCTGATGATGGTAACCTTGTTGGTATCGTATTGGAAGCCCGAACCCTTTTCGTTGAGCGAGTTCAGGACGATGAAGTCCAGGTTCTTGTGCTCCAGCTTCTCGACCGCATTGTGCTCCTCGTCGTTGGTCTCGAGTGCAAACCCCACCAGTATCTTGCCCTGCACCTCGGCGTTGCGCTTGCGCTCGCCCAGTGCGGCGGCTATGTCCTTGGTAGGTTTCAGCTTCAGGGTCATCTCGCCCTTGCGCTTTATCTTTTGGTCCGATACTGCCTCCGGAGTGAAGTCGGCTACCGCCGCCACCGATATGGTGGCATCCACCTCGTCGAAGCACTGCATGGCCGCCTCGTACATCTCTTCGGCACTTTCCACCTTGATGTAGCGGAACATAGGGAAGTAAGGCTGCACCGAGGCAGGGCCCGATATCAGCACCACCTTGGCGCCGCGTCCCACGCACTCGTTGGCCAGGGCCATGCCCATCTTGCCCGACGAGTAGTTGCCTATGAACCGCACCGGGTCGATGCGTTCGTAGGTCGGCCCCGTGGTAATCATGATGGTCTTGCCCCGCAGGTTGCCTTCGGTCTCGGCAAAGTGCAGCTCCAGCTGCTTCACTATCTCTTCAGGTTCCTGCATGCGGCCCTTGCCTTCCAGCTTGCTGGCCAGCTCGCCCGTGGCAGGCTCGATGATGATGTTGCCGTAGCCCCGCAGCTTCTGCAGGTTGTCCTGCGTAGAGGGGTGCGCGTACATGTCCAGGTCCATGGCAGGCGCCACAAAAACCGGCGCCTTCATAGACAGGTAGGTCGTCACCAGCATGTTGTCGGCCACCCCGTTGGCCATCTTGCCGATGGTCGATGCGGTGGCAGGCGCCACCACCATGGCGTCGGCCCACAGCCCCAGGTCCACATGGCTGTTCCATGAGCCGTCGCGTCCCGAGAAAAACTCGCTCACCACCGGCTTGTGGGTCAGCGCCGACAGCGTGACGGGGGTGATAAACTCTTTGCCCGCAGGCGTAATCACCACCTGCACCTCGGCACCCTTCTTAATAAGCAGGCGTATCAGGTAGCAAGCCTTATAGGCGGCTATGCTGCCCGTAATGCCCAGCACTATTTTTTTTCCTTTCAGCGGATTCGACATAATGGTTTTGGTTTTATCGTTGGGTCAGCATGCGCAGCCGTATCTTCTGCAACTCGGCCTTGGTGTTCAGCGCAAAGTCGCCGTTCATCATCCAGTCGAAGTACGACGGTTCCCGTTGCAGCACCTCGGTGACCAATTTTCCCTTGTGCTTGCCGAAGTTGAACACCTCGCGTCCCTGGTCGTCGTACACCATCCGGCCGGCAAAGTCCACGTTCTTGGAGAACGAGGAGAAATCGGACAGGAAGTTTACGTCGTTTTGCAGTTGCTCGGGATATTTCTCCACCTGCGCCTTCAGCACCTCGTAGGTAGCCTTGGTGTCGCCCGCGGCCGAGTGCGCATCGTCCAGGTTCTTGTTGCAGTAATACTTGTAAGCCGCCGTCAGGTTGCGCGGTTCCATCTTGTGGTAGATTACCTGCACGTCTATAAACTTGTGCTTCTTCATGTCCACGTTCACGCCGGCGCGCAGGAACTCCTCGGCCAGCATGGGTACGTCGAAGCGGTTGGAGTTGAACCCCGCTATGTCGCATCCCTCCAGCACCTGGGCCAGTTCGGGCGCCACCTCGCGGAACGTGGGACAATTGGCCACGTCGCGGTCGAATATGCCGTGCACCGCCGAAGCCTGTTCGGGAATGTGCATGCCCGGGTTGATGCGCTGCGTCTTCGTCTCCTCGCGACCGTCGGGCCACACCTTCAGCAGGCATATCTCCACGATGCGGTCTTTTGCTACATCGGTGCCGGTGGTCTCCAGGTCGAAGAACACCAGCGGCTTGCTTAATGTCAGGTTCATAGTCGGCAGCGGTTAGTCGTTCAGCATCATGGGCATCAAGATGGTCAGCAGATCCTCGTTCTCCTTCTGTTCCGAAGGCAGGATGATGCCTGCGTGCGAGGCGTCGAGCAGTTCCAGGATGGCCTCGTCCGATGCAATGTTGTTCAGTATGTCGATAAGGAAGGTAGCCTTGAAGCCAATCTTCAGCGCGTCGCCTTCGTACTGGCACGGCATGGTTTCCTTGGCAGAGGTCGAGAAGTCGATGTTTTCGGCCGACAGCGTCAGCTGGTTTGCGGCCAGCTCCAGCTTCACCACCATGGTGGCGGGGTTGGAGAACACCGACACGCGGCGCAGGGCGCTGATGAGCTGCTGGCGGTCCACTATGACCTTCAGGTTGTTGTTTTGCGGAATCACCGCGTTGTAGTTGGGATAGCGTCCCTCCACCAGGCGGCTGGTCAGCTTGTACTCCGAGGAGTTCACCACCACGAAGCGTCCGTCGTACACCAGCGTTACAAACTCGTCGGCCTTGGCCAGCATGTTTTTCAGCAGCGAAGCCGACTTGTTGGCCAGTATGAAGTTGGAGTCGCCGTCGCCATGGGCGTCCATGACGCGCTGGCGCACCAGCTTGTGACCGTCGCTGGCCACAAACGTCACGCTGTCGGCCTTGATGTCCAGGTACACGCCGTTCATTACGGGACGCAGGTCGTCGTTGGCCACTGCATACAGCACGCCGCCCAGGCAGTTGCTTAGCTGCGCGGCATTAAACTCCAGCTGCTTCAGGTCGCCGCCCATCGTGGGGTATTCGGGATATTCTTCGGCATTCTGCGCCATCATCTTGTACATGCCGTTTTGGTAGGTAATGGTAACGTTCGAGGTGTCGGGGTCCACGCTGATGGTGAGGGGCTGCTCCGAAACGTCCTTCAGGGCGCTCAGCACGTTGTGTGCGTCGATGGCAAACACCCCGTCGCTGTCAGCTTCCACAGCCTCTACCTGAGTGGTGAGGATGTTTTCGCCGTCGGATGCGGTGACCGATATTTTTTTATCCTTTACGTCAAAGACAAACCATTCCAATGCGGGCAGTGTGCTTTTCGATAACAAGACCTTGCTTATGGTCTGCAGATGGCTGGAAAGAGCCGAACTTGATACTGTTAAAATCATAATGCTGTGTATTTGTTAATTATTTAATTTTTGCGATTTCTACGTTTTACAAAGATAGCGTTTATTTTTTCTCCGCACAAAAAAATTCTTTCCTTTTTTTACTAATAATTCCTAAAAAAAATGTATCTTCGCCAACAAAACCAGTTACGATATGGAATTTGTAGGAAAAGTTATAGCCGTACTTCCCGTGCGGGAGGGTACATCTAATTCAGGCCGGGCCTGGAAAGTGCAGGAATATGTGGTGGAAGATCACGGACAGTATCCGCGCAAGATGGCTTTCGAAGTGTTTGGCGAGGACAAGATCAACCAGTTTAACATCCAGATGAACGAAGAGCTGAAGGTGAGTTTCGACATCGACGCCCGCCAGTGGCGCGACCGCTGGTTCAACAGCATCCGTGCATGGAAGGTGGAACGCGTGTCGGCCGACCAGGCCGCTGCTGCAGCAACTGCTGCTCCCGCTCCCGCATCGTCGGGCCGTCCCGCCCGCGGACAGGCTGCCCCGCAGGCACCTGCTGCCGCCCCTGATTTTGCCGGAGGCAACGAAACCGACGACCTGCCGTTCTAACACTCCTTAGTTTAAAGGCACCTCCCTACCCCGTGGCTCCCCCCCGGGCCGTCGTGTTTGTGGGAACGCTGTGTGGTGAAGACCACCTCCGAAAGGGGTCGGGTGTGGTTTGTGGAACTTGAAGAATTAATCATCTAACGGAGAACCGAAGAAGCGCAAAAACTCGACAAGGCTTACAGACTGTTTATTCAGAACCGCATTTTAACTTTAGCCAATAGTCCTTCCAGCGCAACGCATCTTCCATTGTTATGCCCATTAGGCGGCACTGGTATTCTTTTTCTTCTTCACTTGCGTCCTCGTACCATCTCCAAATGGCACCGGCCTTGTGCTTTATTTCAATCTCTCTGCTAATGGTGAACTCGGAGTGCATCTTCTCGGTCAGTTCGTCCGGCATTTCTCGTTTTTGTTCCATTGTCTGTTCTTTATGGGCGCGGAACGCCCGCACCTTATTGCAAAGATAATTGTTTTTTCAAAAACTTTGATTATCTTTGCAGCAGAAGTTGGGCAGAACCGCGATTTGTGGAAGGGCGGCTTGTTGAAAGACAAGGGCAGTGATTCGACCTCACCACCCGACTTGTTAATTAAGCTCTTTGTTGGCAGGGGGTTCGGAAAGATACCGAAAGTGTCCTAACCAACGTTGAGCTTTTTCTTTTGTTGGCAGGCAGATGCCATCACCCCACAAACTTTCACCCTAACTTTTTTTTTAGGAAATCGGTCCGCCAAAAACTATTTTTTGTAAATTTGGAGGAAAATATACCAAAATGGAACGACGGGCTATTGTAATGGGTGCCTCCTCGGGCATGGGCCGCGCAGTGGCGGAACTGCTGCTGGACGACGGATGGCTGGTGGGCGTGGCGGCTCGTAGGGAGGAGCGGCTGCAGGAACTGGCGGAGCGATACCCCGGACGGGTGCAGGCCTGCGCCATTGACGTGACGGGCGACGAGGCTGCCGCGCAGCTGGTGGACCTGGCTACGCGACTGGGCGGCATAGACCTTTACTTTCATGCTTCGGGCATAGGAAGGCAGAACCACGACCTGCAGCCCGATACCGAGACGGCTACCGTGCTGACCAACGCGCTGGGCTTTACGCGGTGCGTCGATGCGGCCTTCAACTACATGAAGCAGCATGGCGGCGGACAGATAGCGGTCATCAGCTCCATTGCGGGCACGCGCGGACTGGGGCCCGCGCCGTCGTATTCGGCGACCAAGGCATTCCAAAATAATTACTTGGAAGCACTTGAACAGCAATCTGTTACACAAAACCTAAATATCCGCATCACCGACATCCGTCCGGGCTTTGTCAAGACGGCGCTGCTCGACGACGGCAACAGCTACCCGCTGCTCATGGACCCGCAGCGGGTGGCGCAGCAAATCGTGAAGGCGGTGTACGGCGGCCGGCACGTGGCGGTCATAGACTGGCGCTACCGGGTGCTGGTGTTTTTCTGGCGGCTCATACCGCGCTGCCTGTGGCGGCGGATGAAGCTGCGCACGGCTAAAAAGAATTAACTATATGACTGAAGGACAAATAAACAGGCGCGATTTTATTCGCAAGCTGGGAGCGGCCGGTGCACTGGTCGTGGCCACGCCCTGGCTGTCGGCCTTCTCCGAAGTGGCGCACACCGGCAACGAGCGCTGCCGCCTGGGCATCATAGGGCCGGGCTCGAGGGGTACTTTCCTCATGGGTTTCCTGGTAAAGAACCCCAAGGCGGAGATTGTGGCGGTATGCGACATCTACCAGCCGTCGATTGACGAGGCGCTGAAGATTGCCCCCAAGGCCAAGGTGTACCGCGACTACCGGGAACTGTTGGCCGACAAAAGCATCGACGCGGTGGTCATCGCCACCCCGCTCGACGAGCACTGCCACATGGTGCTGGACGCGTTCGACGCGGGCAAGCACGTGTTCTGCGAGAAATCGATAGGATATGACATGGACCAGTGCCTGCAGATATACCGCAAGCATAAGGAGACGGGGCGGGTGTTCTTTTCGGGACAGCAGCGACTGTTCGACCCGTGCTACATCAAGGCCATGGAGCTGGTGCACACGGGCGCCATAGGCGAGATAGGCGCCATCAACGCGCAGTGGTACCGCAGCGACAACCTGTGGCGGCGGCCCATCCCCTCGCCCGACATGGATAGGCAGATAAACTGGCGGCTGTACCGCGACCGCTCCAAGGGCATCATGACCGAGCTGGCATGCCACCAGCTGCAGGTGGGCACCTGGGCGCTGCGACAACTGCCCGAAACGGTGGTGGGCACGGGCGCGCTGACCTACTGGAAGGACGGGCGCGAGGTGTACGACAACGTGCACCTTATCTACCGCTTTGCCGACGGACGGCAGATGACATACGCCTCGGTGCTGTTCAACAAGTTTTACAGGGTGGAAGAACAGATCATTGGCAGCAAGGGCAACATAGAGCCTGAGGCGGGCAAGTACTACATGGCGGAGATACCGCCGGCACCGGCCTTCCTCAAGCTGATGAACGACTGGGAAAACAAGCTGTTCGACAACATCCCGTTTGCGGGCACCAGCTGGGCGCCCGAATCGCCCAGCAAG
>Ga0181612_132664_pt1 | contig 10450 bp, 4 predicted proteins | sample HoacroProtozoa21_FD_119630 | JGI IMG/M metagenome (GOLD analysis project Ga0181612, IMG submission 119630) | Hoatzin crop microbial communities from Cojedes, Venezuel. Combined Assembly of Gp0051906, Gp0051904, Gp0051908
AGAGGAGTCATCACTGGGGCATAAAAAGCCAGACAACCTGTGACTCTATTATCTGCAGGTTGCTTAACATGCTTGAGGTTATCTGTTTTGGTATCACTTGTTTCGTTGTTTTACCTTGATCTGCCTCAGGATATCTCTATAAATAAGCCTAAACACTGCTCCCACACTTTTCCACAGAATTACTATGCAAGAAACATGCATCGTGGACGATGATGGTTTTGGCTGCAATAACTTTGAAAAATAATTAAAAATGCACTTGTCATAATTGTCATAATAATATTTTTTATTCAATGTTTGCAAGAAGCCAACGATGGTATACATTCTGTTGAAAAATAAACTTTGAGCTCTGCTGCTCTGTCTGGATGTATTTCAGGAACTAAGGCAGAGCACTGGTAACAAGACACATTCACCTTCTGCCAACACCACTTTCTAAACGCAGCCCTCAGTGCTTATTCCCCATCCCAACGTCCTCCCAGTTTGAGAGAAGTGCCAAGCAGAGAAACAGAATGAGCTACGCAACAGAGTAAGGGATCAAACTACCCGCCACCGCAACATGGCCATGTCTGGGTTGGAGTGGGGGTTCCTTTTTGGTGAGGGTAACACATACGGGGCAAAGCAATTGCAGGTTTGTTTGCATATTGCGGTGCAAACAAGATTGCTTGTGAGGAAGAGATTTCCTGTCCATTTTAAGGAAGCCGAGTATGCAGGCATTTGGCCAAATTATGCTCATGGAGAATCACTTACAAAGTCACTGTTGCATTACTAATTGCCAAGATATTTAAGATATCAAGCACAGCAAAAGAGTCAGTTGCTCAGTGCTGCACTGTTGCATCCCTGTCTGCAAAGAATAAATGAAAATCTGTTTCCGTCCATGCCGTCAACCAAGTACAAGAGAAACTGATAAACCTGCCAAGACATCCTGAGATGCAAGACATAAAATATAGCTTTTTTTTAATCACGCAATTAAGATCTTTACATATATATAACATTCCAAATACTTCACTATCATTGTCAGTGTGGATCTCTATTTTAGCATCATTTTAAAAGAAAACTTCTTGCATTTGGCCTCCAGTGTGTATTTCTGCAGGTTAATGTGTTTACAGCTGCCTACAGAGACATCCTCTCCCTTCTTTGCCAACTCCAGTTTTTTCCCCACAGTATGTTCCCAAGTACACTCGGTAGTTTGGGTTTGAACAGCTCAAGCAATAACACAGAAAGCAGCAGCAGTGCAGAGCAGCAAGAAGTAAAAGCAGCTTAAACTACTGCAATGGGGTGGGTGTTCAATCAACAGTGTGATTAACTGTTTGGCTCCCAGCCTGACACCTCCTGCCATCACAAGACAGCCATAAAACTTGGGATTACAACAAGTGGCCAGAACTGTTTTGTTCATCTCTTCGCCACTCGTGCGACGTCCCGGAGCAGCTTGCATGCATTACCAAGAGGAAAGCGTCACCTCCTGACAGTCAGCGTCAAGCCCTTCAGCTTTCCCGCTTAGTCTTCTGCCCAAGTGTTTGTCTGAAAAATCCCCATTACATCATAACACTGGACTAGATCACATCTCAAAATGGCAGAAATGCAGAACACCTCTGTGCTCTCTGTAAACCTCTGATGAACCACGCTTTGCTGTGCCAGGTTTCAGATGAAAGCTAAATGTACATTAAAGGATTTAATTTTCTTCCAGAAACAAGCAGCTTTAAACTACAATATAAAACTGAAGATGTGACAACAGACTTCACTTTGATGCTGAACCACTTCTCTAGGAAGGATGCACATAGGAGATGAAATAGCAACAGTCAGTGGATACCCTGCCACGCTTTTGTATACAGTTTACAATTCTTCTATCATACATAAAATAAAACCCCGTGCCCCATGCTGCATGGGCACTGACTGTGACACACACATGCTGAGGGATGAGCCCACCATAGGATCAAAGTTATGACTACTAAACTGTATTCCCTTCTTTCTTTTTCCCACTAAAAGCACATTCAGTAAGAATTAAGTTTACAGCTTTTCTGAGATTAGTAGGTAAATTATTTAAAGGTGAAGATGTGTCTTCAGGTAGCTACGAAGTAGGAATGCCTTTTTAAACATTACAGTCTGAGCTACAATAGCTGGCATCACCTATTTCTGTCTTATTTTAAAATTACACTGGACCAGACATTCACAAAAGGCCAGCCCTCCATTATCACCTGATGTGGATCTGTCGGGGGAAGTCAAAGGAATTGTGTGGATTAGAGCTTGATGAGGACCTGTCCCTTAAAGTGGTCCCTAAGGTAGAAGGAATGTGGTAATTAGGACAGTTTCTTTCTGTGCAATTTCATTCCTCTGTCAGACACATTTGGTCATTTACGAAACAATTTTCTTCCATCCAGCGGTAGTAACATCACTGATCCCAAATTTGGTCAAGCTGTTCTAGGAGGCTGAGCAGTTTTCTTTGGAAGACTGGGCTAATTACTATAATCCCCTGCAGTGATACGGATGTGTCAAAAGCTCAAGAGACTGGAACTGGTGAGGGATTGACAACAGGCTTAGGGACAAAGTCTCTTTGTATTGATAAACTGGGTGTGCTCAGTACCAGCAGCTGTAACCAATGCTTATTTCCTTTGTCTACATTTTTCTTCTATTCAGATAGCATAAATACTAGTAGCAGTCAAACAGATTGCTAACCAAGCTGTGGAAAACAGAGTTACAATTAGAAACAGCAAAACACAGCAAAAGTTGAGTTTTGCTTTAACAAAACTTGAAAATTAGCAATCTGGTCATCAGACCTGTGTGCATCAGTGATTTGTACCGAAGTCCTAGAACTACAAAAAAACCTCCCAGAACCAGCGTTGTGGCTGAACTTAGAAATTAGCTGCATCAGCTCTCAGATTCCTACGTACAATGCCTTCCTACAATACTATTCAGGTGTCTACATACCCGTGTTTAGTCCCGGGGAAAGGTGACCCCTGGAACTAGCTGGAAGCACTCGAAGCCATTGGCAGCATGCTGCCATTCGCTGCTCAGAGGGACCTCCTCCAGGCGAGACAGAAGAGCTGAACAACACTGAAAGCATTGCCACCTCAATTTTTAAGTAACGTGACTACTGGAATGCAAAGAATGGACTTCTGCACCAAGTTCAGGTAACAGCAGAGAAGGAAGAGCTCCTGACTGTTCAGCCGAAATTTTGATACACAGAAAAATACTAAAAACCCATCTTAAACAGTCAGATTGTAAGGATTTTGAGCAAGGCTCCGTTGACTTACCTATGAAGCATTTTTGCCCTCTAAAATTCCAAGTACGCGGTGACTGCCACCCTTCTGCAAGGCCTGCTCTATCTCACCGCCCGCTCGGCCTCCCAGGCAGCTGTAAAGCCGGCTTAACGACACCTGCGGGGCTCAGCAGAACTGGAACCGGCAAACAGCTTCCTGCTGACTGGATCTCAGGAAAAATTGGATAACCTTCACAAAATTACCCAGAGGACTTCAAAAGCTATGGAGTAGCCCTGACATAAAGGGAATAATGATCATAAGGAGCAGCCAACGTGAATTGTTAAGAACTAATGATGTCAAATAAAATAGTGTGTTTTGGGTGGTTTTATTTTAATAAGGCCTTTCAAATGGACCTTTGTAAGCAAACAGGTATGGAACAGACAGAGATAGAATAACAAAAATGAGGCTGTTTCCTAGTAGAAAAGAGAAAATCATTCTTTGTTACGCATCTCTGACCCATGAATGCTGGAGACAAGACACTGAATTGAAAAAAAAACTTTCGTTGGCCATGTACATGGCTTTTATGATGTACAGAAATTCTAAATCTTCGAAGTCAAAGCTTTTTTTGGCTTATGAAAAATGAAGGGTCGTACTGTTCCTCCACATCATTTGAAAGGTAATAACCCTGTACTAGCTGCAGAAAGCCCTATTTATCTAGTAAAACCAAAGTCCACAATTCCAGTTAAATACAGAACAGGAAAAATAACTGTGCTTCTAGAGTGGATTAACCTGCTCAGTCAAACTACACAATGCAGAACAAACCTGCTAGCTTAAAAGTATTCCACAAGGAAGTTTTGCAAAAAATAGTTCTTGTTCCCAGGAACTAGTGCAAAAGCTTCCGTTCAGAACAGAGTAAACAAAACGAAAGGGATAAGACTAATAAATCCACCAGAGATGCGACTGTTGCGCACCTTGAGGACTTCCTTATGAACATGAAGACCTACAACAGAGCATTTTTCTGGACAAAAGCAACAGTCCTCAAACTGCACTACTGTTGGAGGAAGCTATTTCAAAGCAGTTGGAATTACTCAGCAGCAGCAATGGAAGATAACACTCAGAAAGTGTGTATTGTACCACCACACTTACTTGGAACATGATTTTGTAATCCTGGACAGGGATCCCCCCATGTAATTTACGAGCACAAATTCACGGCTGAACAGGGTCAGTGTCAGAAACCAGAGGGAGAACCTCAATAAAGACTGTAAGTCTGCAGAAATTTCAGCAGCTTGGAAGGTAAAACATAGGTGGGGACCTCCATCACTTAGCAGAGGAGGGGATGGAATCAGATTTGCCCTATTCAGCATACTGCCAAAAACCGGAATCCGTAAGGTGATTTCTCAAGAGCTTCTACATGTCTATCTTGGCTACTTCTCCAATGCTGGTTTAAAATTCAAAAATCAGAACTGGGCAAAGTTAGACAAAAAAGTTTCTTTAAAATAAGCACACATCAATCAGTAATTTCACCCATCTCAGTGAAGCTTTTCCAGTTTTCTGCCAGTACAGACGATGCAGAAATATGGCTCCACACTGACACTCTTCCCCATGATACACATTTCATATATTCTTCTGCTGTAATTGCTAGTGTTTATGCAGTCATCTATTAATTATATTAGTTGATATTTCCAGCACAAATACAGAACACGCATATCTTCTGACTCCATTTGTCTCTTCAAAAGCATTGCCTAGTTTTACATAAAAAGCCTTCCTCTGAAAATAATCAGAGGAAAAAGTTCTATGCCTGCTGCAGATATGCTAATTCCAGTGTACGTCTTAATTATGAAGCCTTGCCTTTGATTTGGACAGTTGTTTGAAGAAATTTAACACACAACACAGAAATTATCATAGATAAGACAAGGGACAAAATTAATTTTAACATTTGTCTTTTTTTTCTCCTTTATTTCCAGTCAGAACATTAAAAGTTCTTTGTTACATGGGTTGCAAAATAGGGGCTGGTATTTATCATTTTCTCTCAGGTGAATTTTGGTAATGTCTAAAGCAGCGCTTGCCCTGCAGCACAAAAATGGACGATCACTTTGTTAACATACTCGGGCTCCTTCGTTGACACACAGTGCGTGTAACAAAATCAGCTGCAGAGGTTCATTAGTTTGCAATGGATTACTTCTTTAAAAAGCCTAGTGATACAGTGAGCCTTCCTATTCTGAAAAATCAGGTTTAAATAATGCTTGAGTTAAACTGTACAAAATTATTTCTTTCTTGCTAACCGAGCACAGAATTCTGTTCATGTTATTGAAACACCTTATAGTTTGTATCAGGTAAGCCATGGAGCTGATATTATTAATGTTCAAGCAAAAACTGCAGCAGAGAGAGATGCTTCTTTAAAAGCTACAATGCCTCAGCCAGCTGCCCTGGGGCAGTGGGTAACAGCCCCACAGATCCAGCGCTTCCCACAAAGCAGCTCCCCACAAAGCAGCTCGCAGAGATGCAGGAAAGAAACAGCTCCGGCAGAATCTGTAAGAAAGGGATTGAAAGGCTTGATGGCCCAGCGTGGGCAAGAGCACTGGTTATTTGATGTTTTGCCGATGTTCATGTTAAGGAATTACAAACAAAACAACAAAGAAACAAGCCCTCCCAACACTCGCCTCCGCCCTGGCATGGCAGAGCTCCTCCTAGCCAGGGCACGCACCGGCTGCCTTAACTGACGGTGAGCATCTTCAGCTCCAACCGAGTTCAATAAAATCTGTGCAAATCATAGTTTGTGGCCAGTAATTAAATTCATTTGCAAGCTAGATTGCCTGCCAGGCTGTAAATTCACAGTAGATTTGATATGCAACAAAGTTACACACTGCACATAGCCAGTCATAGGAAAACAGCTTCTTTTTAGGGCTATTTAATTGTAATTTCTAGAACAACAGAAATTATTTGATTTTCCACAAATATTTTGCTAAAATTTTCACTGCTCAGAATCCCAAGGTGGTTTGCTATTAAGAATCATTATCTTCTAGCTCTAATCGGTAGTGTTTATGCAGTAACCTACTATCACTATCTTATCCTTTTAAAGATAATATTTGAGAAAATATAAGCACACGCTTTCATAATAACGTGAAGGATGTTTCAAGCAGTGCTAAACTGTACAAGAGCACTAAGGCCAGGACTGACACCCAACATCCATAGGACCTACGAGTAACTATGTAACCTCCAGACACCAGGGCAGTGAAAGGCAGGGCATGGATTTAAGAGCTTGCAGATAAGACTGAACACGTGGAAAAATCTTCTGCTACAAAGTTATAGTTTTAACGTGAACATTACAACCGTACGTTATTACGGGAGGGAGGAATAGAGATCTAAAGATACAACGTGAGGTGCACCATCCACATTTATGCTGCAACCCAACTTCCATCCTGCTACCAGCACACCGGGGATCTTGGTGCATCTCACGCTGTACACTGGAGAAAGGCATCAGATGCAGAGCGCAGTAAGAAGCAGCTTACGCTAGTACACACTCTTACATTCTCCTCTCCACTGCACTTCCTGACAAATTATTTTCCACACCTTCAAAAATGAGGGCTCCATAGACTTACTGTTCGGAGGTGCTGAACATCACATCAACGGAAATCCACATAAATCCCAAAGACCCAAAATAATCTTAACAGCCCCAGGGGCAGAACTATATAAAGTTGTATACGATCTGAATACCCTTTTGTACTGGGACTAGGGCTTCCATTTAGACCATAATGTAAGACTGTTTACCTTTCTTTTTCACGATTGTAAATCCTTCACACTCAGATATTAATTTTCTATGAGATCACAGCCTCTGAAATCACTGCTGTTGTCAGAAGTGTTTTGCATGTCTCACTCAAACCAGTTCCCCTAAATGACTGTTCTCTATTCATCTTAACCACCTCTTCAAAAGGCAAGTTAATATTGTTTTCCCTTGGAGTTGCACCTTCTCCTGCGGTGTTTTTCCACCAAGAAAGGCAGCTTTGAATTCTCAAGCTCACCGAAGCCCATTCTGATCACACAGCAGCTCTTTTCTGCTGGTTTATTCCTTCTGTATTTAATGCTTTTATTTGTCATACGTAGAAGACAATGTCTTGTTCACAGCAATAAATGTTTTTGTCTATAGCAAGTAATATTCCACCATATTCACTGTGCTCCCAAATTAAAATTCAATATAAAAACCACACACACGCATATCTGTGAAATACATGCATGCAAATGCATTGAGCCCACGCAGTCACCAATCATTCAAACCAGCAAATTTTTATTGAACTCCAGTGATGACAACCACGTGCAACTGGGTACTATGGCAGAAGCAAAAGAAACGTATAATTCATGAAGAGGAGACTCGACTTTGCAGTATGTCATTTTGAGTCCTGCTTGTGACACAACTTGAAAATTTTGCTCTGAAATTCTACCTTTGCACAACAGCTCTTCTTAGCAGAACTAATTATTTTCTATTAGTGAATTATTTACTCATTTCTGCGACACAAATATTTTAAACTGCTCCCTTTTGGATGCTCTGTATGTTTTACATTCCCTATATGTCTCTAGCTTCTCTAGTTAAGTGCTCCCAAAGTCTGTTAGCAATTTAGGTTTGCGAGGACACCATATCTGAAAGGTGTTCATGTTTGGAGGAGGAAGCCTATTTTGCTGTGTAGCAATGAAGGTCACTGAACCCAATTTGTTGTTTTACAAAAATGTCTAGACCGGATTTCAAATTTGCATTAACATGCTAATACTTAGACATTTTAGACGTGATCCTCTACTCTTTCTTATTTAAGCAAAATTTTTACTGAGTTCAGTGACAGGCATTCTTGACAAAGTACAGCCATCCCACAGGCCATATAAATTTTTCGTACCCATCAGTCAGATTTATTTACTTAACTGCTCTTCCTAGTAATTAGCAATCACAAAGCCTTAAATTGAGTATTTATCACCCTAAACTTTCTCCTTTTCTTACAAGCAATAAAATAAGCATTCAGAGAAAAATAATACATTTTCTCTTGTACAACAGCCCACGCCTCAGGATTTTGTCACAAGGTACAAACAAAGTGTGCCAATACAGTGTCCAGGGAATGCAAAACGAGACCAAATACAACACCACTGTACATCACCATTCCCACAGCAAGTTCTGAGAGTAAATAAGCACCTTGAAGCTTCTTCAGAGAGATGCTGATGGCAGTGTCCTTTCGTGTTGTGTGGGAGAAGGCTTTTTTACCCTATATCTATGAGCTCTTCTAGGAGGCTGTGAACAGATCCAACCCTGCTCATCACAGCTACCAAAACCAGACACAAGGCAATGAAATTTCCCAGGACATCCATTTCAAGCAGAGATTCCACAGGGGTTTAGGGAACAGTCATACATGTAGGCAGGACTTTAGCTCTGTGAGACTCCTGGAAATCTCTTCCCCCATGAAAAGCATACAGTTTTGAAAAAGACCAGCCTTGGGGTTAATTCACTGAGGCCAATCAAACTGAGATGGTTTGGAATCCACTTCCAAAGCTGATACCAGATCCTTGTATGATTCTGGTGCTAATTTATATCAAATTCAGCTCGGAGCTGCTCTGTCCTACTTCAGCAAAGCATTTCTGTAGGTGTGTACCCCTGATATGTTTTCAAGCCAAGACTAAAACTCAACGTTTTGCTAAGCCATGATGCCAGGCTCTGTCCCTGAATTTTTCACCTTGGAAATAAAACACTGTTTTCTTCTTGACACCCTTTGGAAGGCTTGATAAACAGTTTGGACGTTTATGCAGAAGGACAGGACACATATTTTACAACAATGGTTTCAAATGGAACAAGAACCCAAAGTAGGTGAGCTACAGAAACCTCTTGAACAAAATCACCTACAGGAAAAAAAAACATACACACACCCTCCATCCCCACTAAGCACATACTTTAGGAAAGTTACTGATTATTTGTCCACATTTCTTGGTCTTCTTTATTTGTAACTTTCATTACAGCTATCCAAAGTCAATCCTTCCACTTCTTGTCTTCAAACAACAACCAAAGCCAGCATGTTCATACCTCACTAGGAAAGCCATTATCAAAGAATAGAGTTTATCTCCATGATACACTTTAAAAACAGAGCTACTCATGCTAAAATGGCATAGCATAACCACTTACATATAATTTTACCGAAGGGAATTAAAAGATTGCAGCCTAGGATTGAAGAAAAGTCTCAGTGACAGACTATCCTCTAGACTTGGTGTGATTAGCAGGCTACCCTTACTTAATATTCTCAGCATCTGCAACAATACATTTCTGAGGTGACACACACAAATAAATGTGTACCGATTGAGCTACCAGGGAATGTGTAACTAAGCGTAGCTAAACTGATACAAATCCTTCTCAAAAGTCTCTTAGTGCTTTTAAATATGAACTACTTTTTTTTAATGTAAATCATGAGAATTAAATATGTATAGGATTTCAAATTAATACACAAATGCAAATACAGAATAGATTATAAGAAGCTGAAAAGTCATGCCTAAGCTACTCTGAACAATAACATCTTGCTAGCTGCAATATAGAAATACAGAAAACTAGTCACTCCGAGAGAGAATTAGATACTTTTCAAACCATCTACTCATTAAATACCAAAAGAAATAAAATATCATGCTGTTTTAGAGCCTTCCTCTTTTTTAAAGCAGCAGTCCAAATTAATTCAAATGCTATTTGCCCTGTTTGGCATATCATCAAATAAAACACCACCTGACTTAATTGAGCATTATTGAAATTATATCGCTTATTATGGGGAAGCTGAAACTCTAGACCTGCCCCAGACACAGCCACCTCTTCTCAACAGAAGGAGAAAGGGATCTTGAAAAACAGCAAACAGTATTTCTGAATACTGCGAGTCCAAACAACTTTAAATGTAATACCAAATGTACAAAAAAATGCACTCTATAAATGATACGCTCCTTCTTTTCCCAGGTGATTTTCTGGAGCTGGCCTGGCCTTGGCAGGCACAGACAACGGAGCAATGGCCACCAGCATCGCAAAAGCCACGAGTGCCACACAGCAGGTATGTGGTTTTAGGACTCTACCCAAACGAAGTGGCCTTCATTTAATTTTTTTGTGCACCCCAGTTTTTCCCTACTGCATATCAAAATTGAAAGTAAAGCACTCAATAGAAAGAGTGAAAGCCTATATCATTTGAAAAAAAAAAAAAAAAAAAAAGAAAAAGACAGACTTTCCCCAACTATGGGGACTGGAACTTCACTTTTTAGGCTCATGA
>Ga0181612_143564_pt1 | contig 10450 bp, 10 predicted proteins | sample HoacroProtozoa21_FD_119630 | JGI IMG/M metagenome (GOLD analysis project Ga0181612, IMG submission 119630) | Hoatzin crop microbial communities from Cojedes, Venezuel. Combined Assembly of Gp0051906, Gp0051904, Gp0051908
AGGAGAGGAGAGGAGAGGATTTACTGAAATAGCATGGAGAAGGCCACTGAAGTGTTGACTTCACCCAAACAAGTTTTTTTTAAGGTTTTACCAGCAAAAGTGCAACATTTAGCGTACTGCTATCCAAAGGCCAACAAAGTGTCAGAATGCGGCTTGCTATATGTGCTTGATTTCATTTTAATGTGTAATGCGTCCTAGTTTTCTTTGTGGTGCTTTGCTTTGAAGTACAAAGCTGGGGATTCAGATGCTTGGTGAGACTGCAGCAGGTCCCCAGGTGTGCCAGGAACGAGAACTGCCTATGGTGAAAATAGGCATCAACTCCACTAGACCGAATCAGCTGCATGGAGTTCCCAGTTCCTTACATGCTCTGCCAGAAAGCAGGAAGAAGAATTGCAATGTAATATTTCTATATCAAGTAATAATTCTTGTTGTTTTCAGAACATTTTAAACTTCGATTGCTGATGTTTCTAAAGGTTTCTCCCTGGTATAGTCTGCAAGCCTGTGTAGGTCTATTCACATAGGAAATGGTTCAGTTATGTGCTGAGTGAAACAGGGTGTGCAAATTAGGTTTTTTATTTACAAAGGCTGCTGGCATAGTACTGTTAGGAAAGGAGGGGAACATGGAGTCACACAGGATAGGGGACTAGTGTTCTCTAATGTTGATGGCAAAACTACCATATGTTTTAAAAATAAATTACAAGAACATTCTTAAAGTTGAAAACAAAAAGCATTAAGTTTGCCAGGAATCTCAAGGAAAGAATATGTTATGATCATGTAATCAAAGCTTATGTTTTAATAAAGAAGCCATTTTATGTGCTTTAATTGTAATTTGAATCTATTCCAATTATTTTTAAGATAAATTTTCCTAAATTTATTTATAAAAAAGCAAGCTTAAATATAATGAATTCCTGAATGTCATTTCCTAGCCACTGTAAAAGAAAAGACTGCGTCAATCCACCTCAGGGCTGGGAAAGGAAGAGTGCCTTTTCATCTCAACCAAAGACGATTTGGAAGAATATTTCCTAGGCAAAAAATGTTTCAAAATTATTTTAGATTTAATAAGGAAATGTCTGATTTTACAAACTTAAAAGATTTATGTAAATATTTATTTAGTTTTCTTTCATAATGCTTTTTTTATATATACCATAATAATTATCACCAATGTGGTACATGTTACTGCTATTGAAGGCCTGTTGGGTAATATCAAATAATATAACAACAATTTAAAATGAAAAATATGTGTTCAAAGGCAATTTTAAGATTCTAAAATGAAATGCAAAGTTGTTAAATGTAAAATTTTAAGATATAAATTTAAAATTTTTAAAAAATGAAAAATCTAAAATTTTTTTTACACAAATTGAAAGGAAAATAAATAGTGCAACATCAATTTCTGGTAAGAATGGAAATTCTGGACACCTCTAGGCAAGATAATGTCTGGTAAAATGAATAACACTTTGGTTTCTGTTTGCCTAACCTTTGAGATTTTTCAGTATTACCATGGGAATAATTTATATTACAGTCCACACTGCTACAGGAAGGAATTCACAGATTACTTGTGTATCTGTAAATTATATCCTTATGAATTTGAGCATAAGGCTTTAGGAATAGAGTAGATTTTTTATATGAAGAAGACACAGTGTGCATGATATAAGCCTGAGAAGGAAGGCAACCCAAAGGACAAGTTAGGGATTGCATGTGAATATGAACGCAGTGCAATTTTTAGAGTGAAGGCAGGGGCTAAGAAGTAGGCTGGGAAATAAGAGTGGACATCAGAGTCAGGGTGGAAGCACTTCCAGTGCTTTGCAGAAAATGTCAAAGAGTCTGGATTAGATGTAGAACTGGATAAGACGATAACAACAAAGGTGAGGATAAACTACCTTAGTAAAACCCCAAGCATTCACAGAATCACAGAATCACAGATTCCCCGTCACTTCTGTCACTTGTGGAAGAATCTGTTTGACTTTCTTGACAGAGAATTTGAAAATTGGCATTGGAGGATGGTCAGATTAATGTTCTGACTGCCAGGAGACCATAGCTTTCTCCTCCCTTGTCCAGGGAGATTTCAGTGTCTCTGCCTCTGTAGATGAAGGAATGTCATCCTGAACTACCTTTCCATCATTTATGTCTGGGGATTATGAAGGAACAGGTTTGGATCCCTGTACCACTACTACCATTAGCAGTGTGGTAGTGTCTGATGCCATGGAGTTTAGTTAGAGACTCACAGAAAGAATGAGCTAGCTTTTTAATCAGGTATTGAAGATACCTGCCAAACAGGGCTTACTGTAGGAAGAGACGATAGAGGGAGAGAAGAAATAAGAGCCTAACCTTAACATGACTGGTGATGGTTTGATGAGTTTTGATAATTACCCCTGAAGAAGGGAGAGATACTCAAGCTGCCTGTTGGGCAGCTCTCCAGCGGTTTGGAGATCTTCTGATGTATCTGTCACGTTTTGAACTCGTGCCCTGAGACCTGGGCAACTTGGTAAGCTGGCCTGCCTTGAAAAAAGAGGAAAAGCCCAGAGTGACACCACTGGAAAGTGCTGCTTCATCAGATCGATAGATTCAAAGATGACTAGGTTGTGTAGTTGTATGCAGTTTAAACATTTGTGCAGCGAGTCCACCCGTGCAGAGTATTATTGACAGCTACAGATCAATGCTAATTTTTGATCATTTTCAACCTACAAAGACCTCTTGACCCTGTTGCCACCTTAGGGGCACTTCAAGTAGTCAAAAGCAATCACAGTAGGCAGTGTAAAATCATCAGACCCTTGAAGGCTGCGCAGCCTTGCCCATGCCCAGGAGGAGGACCGAGAGGTAGAGGAAGGCAGGCACCTTGCATTATGGATGCCGCTGCCTTTGAACAGCATGAAAGACTATGCTAATTTGTTGCTAGACTTTAAGTGACTTCTGTGCTCATGAATTAAAAAATAAACAAACAAAAAAAGCAATCTGAGGCAAATCTTGACAAATACATTATTCATGATTCATGTTCGCTCATTTTATGTTTTGAAAAATGTGTTAAAACGAGGTTTTGTTTTAAATAACTTTTATCCTAATTTACAGGTTAGAAGAGTGGAATTAGCCAAGGAGTGTATCTGTGGCTGTTAACAGCTTGTGCTGCCACTGGCAGCGTGTGAAGCGTTTTGCGCGAAACAACCAAAGGTGCAGTCCTGCCTGGAGCAGCTGCTGGTGCCACACAAGGGAAGGGGACGGGGCTGCCGAAAGCGAGGGCCGTCTCCGAGGCTGGGCTCTGGGCTGCGGTGTGGGGATCGGGTCACGGTGGCTCATCACGGCTTGCCTCAGGTGTCCGTTTCTGTAGTGTTTACATTGAAAGGATGGGCCTTATAGGAGAAATGTGAGAATGCACACACTTCAGTGTTTGCTGGATTATTCTTAATTTAGTGACTGAATGAGTGAGAATGCTTTGCAGTAGGAGACAGAGAAAGGAGGGTGTGGGCTTGTAGCCCATCGGATTTCACAGTCAGTCAGTCTATGAACATCTTAATGTTCACATTAAAATTTTATTTTGTTGATTTGCTTTTAATGGTGAATGAAATCTGGACTGTTAGCAGTGTGTAAACATGGGATATATGAGTTCATGGCTTTGCAGACAAAGACTGGGAGAATATTCCAGGCAATGGTTTTGGTCCTGCGCCTGTTTAAGGCTGTGTCGTTGTCCACTGAAGCCAAAGGTACAGTGCTGTCCTTTGTAAGGTGTATTTTGCTATTTATATTTGACCATTCCAGCAGGACAATATTTCTAGGCTGAAAATGTCATGGGAGGACATCAAGTAATTCTTAAAACAAATCACTGAGACTGCCATCCATCCTCTTTTCAGCATCAGCCTTTGAGCCGAGCAGATTCACAAATGGCAATGGCAGTAGTGCAGGGGGAGAAAGCGTGGCTCCGTATTCTGGGAATATGTCCCCTGAGCTTACTTCAAAACCAAACAAAACAAAAATACATGTAAACCGTTTGCTCTTCAAGAAGTATCTGTAGGAGCCAGGGATAAAAGTCATCCCTGGAAGGAACAGTTTAGCAGTCTCCAGAGAACCCGATGAACTGCAGGCAAGGAAATCCCTCCATCCTTGTTTCATTTCAAAGTGTGGTGAGGATTGTAAATAATTAAATCTTGGGGTTTAGTGGGAAAATGGTAGAGGGTGATGAAAAATATGCCGGTTTTCTGTTCAAAAAAGAAATCAAGTGTTTTGTAGCATTGCTGTCACGAAAGCCCACCCTGATAATGCAGCTGATTAGAAAGCAGAGCCATTATTTTCTATATGTAATAATGTGTTTGTACCTTCGGAGACCCTTTGTGTAGCAGTTCAGGGACAGTAATTTAATGTCATGTGCTCCCTTCCTCCCATCCCCACCCCCGATCCATGAAATGTAAATTTTAGGCTTTTAAAAGTTCTGTTTTGAAAACCTAATAGATAACTGTCCTCATAAAAACTATTAATACAGACTGCATCCAATTGTAAAGCTAATTTTAATCATGTTTTGTGCCAACATAATTTCTGATGCCAGATTTTTATGCTAAGCATGAACTTCAATTTCAGCTCTGTTCTTTAACCTGCAGTTCATAATTTTACATTCGACTGTATAGGTTTTTTGACTATGGCAGCTTGAACGCTTCCACTTTCAAGGATCTAAGCCATAAATGTTTATTAAAAGAATCTATAATGAAATCAGTTTTGTTATTTTTTTAATGGCTGCCTTGAGTATGTTGAATGACTGAACGCACGTTGTTAATCATTAAGTACTCATGCTACAAAAAGTGTTTGATAGTATTGCCATCTAGGGGCTGAACTAAATTCTCCATACTGAAATAAACTGTAATTGAACAGGTGCTGCTATTGACAATATACATATGTTTTGGCTTTATAGCCCACATGCTTTCCATGTTTCTTATGACAAAAGATATCTCTAAATATCCCACAGCAGCCAGAGCTTTTTTATATATAATCTGTTTGAGGTGATTGCTATTTGCATTTGAGCTTATGCTTTTTTGGCAGTGATGACTGGGAATTCCTAACAAAGAATTATACTTTTTTGCATTATTAATCTTGCTAGTGTTTGCCCTGTTTAACAGAAAAAGGAATCATTTATCAGAAAAGTATGTTTATAATCTGTACTTGTGGCATCTTCAGATTTAATATTCATAATGGTCATTCAAATGCTGTGCTATATTTATCTAAAAGACTAACTCATTGTTGTGAGGAAATAACTATTTAAATATTTATGATCTAACTTTTAATATTTAAAAAAAGAAATTAATATTTCTTTAAAATTTGTTTCTGAGTCTGATAGCTTAACAAATGTTTAAATATTAAAGGATTGGAAGTGTTAGCATTTAACAACTTAATATGACTTACTGAAACAGGGAAATTGACTTCAGCTGTTTCTGCCACATGAGGGAAACTCAATTCCTGCACTCCCCTTCTTGAGATCTATATAATTAATGCAAAAACACAACTAAAAATGAGATTAAATATGTCGGTAATCAACTGAGCTGCTTTCTTCCTCACTCCTCTGATGAGACAAATCTGACCAGTCTCCTACTGAATCGTGCTCTTTGTTAGCCACAATATCTTTCGTAGCTGTTCAAAATAATACTATGGCTGTATGGCCTTCCCTCCTAGAGCTGACTTTGTGCCGAGGCTCGCTTTGCCTCCTATCCGAGCGGTTTCAGAGCTGTGTCAGATGTTGTCTGGGTTAACCTGGATGAAGCCATGACTGTGATGCCAGTGGCCCCTTCCGACCATGGCTGATGCCCCTCGGTCTGCACCCACCCGCATGCGCCTGTGCCGGGCTGTGGTCTGGCGTGGTGGCTGGTCAGCCCCAGCCCTTCCAGCCCTGGCAGAGCCCGGTGGGATTCACAGACCGCCGTGCTCCTCCTCACCACTCTCCACCAGTGTGAGGCGAGGGTCCAGTGCCCAGGGAGTGTCTAGCCCACTTGCCTGTGTGCCCATCAGCAGTCTGGCTGCTTCTCCAACCTGGAGAAACAGGGATGGCTCTTGTGAGGCAGCGGGTTGCCTCTCGATCATCTTACCTTGTGGATTTACCTTAAGTGACATCTTTACAAAGCCAGACTATAGAAACCAGTTAATTCCTTCCCTCCCTCTCTCTCTTTCTCCCACCTTCCGCCCACTACCCCACCCCTCCTTTTAAGGGGTTTATTTTCAGTAAGGAGATGAAACTGTGCCCTTGGAAGCACTGTTGTCTATCCAGATTACAATGCTCTAAGTAGCTAGGACAGGACAGTGTGCCTATCAAATGTCACGTCCACACACAAGATGTGTAAGGATTCTGTAGAGGCAGGCATCACTCGTAGACCACAGGTTTTTACATGTGCTTGAATCCTGCCCAGTACCAGGCACTCTCATCCTCAGTGAGAAAAGCTCAGACACATGCTGAACAAACTGTAAGTTGTTTGCTAGCTGAGATTCGGACTGAGCAGGTCTCCTCAGGAGTCGACTCCAAAGGCTCTATCATGATGATAGACAGTTTCTTAAAGCCTAAGAGTTTCTTTTTGATGTTCACTATGGAAACCCACCAAAAAATTCTGGTTACCAGATGGGGTATTCCACAAAGCAGTCAGAAGTGACCCAGAACTGAGACCTCGTTTTCCAAGTGACATAAACCACAGATGCTGATTACTTTTTTAACTAACTCAAACATCTGTATTCTTGCTTCAGGGAACAAAGCATCAGGCTCATTTATTTGGATTGAAACCTTTCACAACATATCATATTCATGTCATAGCTGTAAACAATGCCGGGCAGGTTTCAAGCCCCTGGACATCTGTGCGCACATTGGAAGCTTCACCCAGTGGCCTGAGCAACTTCACTGTGGAAAAGAAAGAAAATGGCAGGGCTCTGCTGCTAAAATGGTCAGAGCCCTCCCAACCCAATGGCGTGATTAAGGTAATCTTCATCTTGACACTTCACTTGATCAAAAAAGAGAAGGGAAATGCTGCATATCAAATTAAAACATTTTTGCTGAAAAGGACTCAACCAAATGCATTATACCTTAAAATAAGACGGAAGTCCTATGTAAGCACAAGGCACTCTGTGAGAGCTCCCTGCTTGTGCTTGTGTTAAAATGAGTATTAACATTCCTATGCTAACCCATGACTGCAGATGTTCATTTACAGTGAATCAAACTGTTCATATAATTTATAGAAAGCTATGCATGAAAGCTGATAATCTTACTTGGCATACATTAGACATCACCAAAATGTGTTTCTAGAAAACTTGGGTCTGACAGAATGTTGTTCTGAAATTTGGAACTTCTTTTAGCTCAATGGTTTCAACAGAGTGTAACCCTTTACCTGCAACTAGAGGGGTTTATTTGGAGGTTTTTTCTGAAGTGATTTTCTCTAGATTGAGTCTGCGAGAAGCTTTGTGCTAGCCCATAAGAGCCTCACAGTGAAACTTGATAACAAACAAATGTAATGAAAACTGTCACTAAGTGATGTATTACTGCATCCAAAATGAAAAAATCATGAACATTGGATCAAAACATTCCTTTTGCATCAATGATCTGTTTGTCTGCTGATGTTACTAGTAAGGAATTAAGTTTCTGAATCATTGTTTAATAGTCCTTGTTGCAAAGACTGAAAGTGTCTCATCTACTGGTTATTGACAAAAATTGCTGATTTATTGTTTTTTTTTTTTCCTTTTATCCTGACTTCTGCCCTTTCTTCCCTCCCTGCCTTTTTCTTCTTTTCCTTTCTTTCTTTATTCATCAGACCTACAATATTTTCAGCGATGACAACCTGGAGTACAGTGGTTTATCTCGCCAGTTCCTCTTCAGACGCCTTGAGCCGTACACTCTCTACACCCTTGTACTGGAGGCTTGCAACGCGGCAGGCTGCACTCATTCTCCGCCCCAGCCGGTCCGAACAGACGAAGCCCCCCCAGTGTCTCAGATGGCACCTCTGATCCAGGCAGTCAATGCTACCAACGTTGAACTGAGCTGGTTGCAGCCAATTAATCCAAATGGAAAAATAATTCGCTATGAAGTTATTCACAGATGCGCAAAAGAAAATGCTGCAGGGTACAGAGCAACAACAGAAGATGAGAAAATTGTTTTCACAGAATATAACACTGAAAGTAATACGTTCGTATATAATGATAAAGGTTTACAGCCATGGGCAAGGTATGAATATAAAATACGCACCTGGAATGCAGCAGGCTATGCTGACAGCTCCTGGACAGTGGCGCGGACTAGTCAAACTGCCCCGAAAGGTCTCGCTGCCCCCAGGTTATCCTTGGCTTCAGTTTACCCCCGCAAAGTGCTCATCTCATGGGCCCCCCCAGCACAGCCCAATGGTATTCTCCAGTCATACAGGCTGCTAAAGAACGATGTTCTCTACCCTTTCAGCTTCGATGCTGCTACTTTCAACTACACGGATGAAGACTTACTGCCCTATTCAATGTACAGTTATGCGATAGTTGCCTGCACGATGGGAGGCTGCTCTACCAGTGAACCAGCTGTGATACAGACGCTGGAAGCAGCTCCTGCCTTAGTGGATCCACCATCTCTGCAGGCTGTCAGCGCCACTCAAATTAATGCATCTTGGGCACCTCCCCAAATACAAAATGGAGATATCACCAAGTACATATTGAAATTAAATGATGAAGAGTATTATCCTGGCAGAAGTTTGCAAATGTTGGTTTCTAATCTACAGCCTTACACGCAGTATGATTTTGCATTGGTTGCCTGTACTGCGGGGGGCTGCACATCTAGCATATCCCAGTCAGTGACAACCATGGAGGCTCCACCATTAAATATGGAAGCTCCCAGGCTGCTTGTCATGGGCTCGGAGTCAATTGAAATCACATGGAAACTTCCAGCTAGCCCCAATGGTAAAATCACAAGCTACGAGCTAAGGAGGGATGGTGTACTTGTTTACTCAGGTCTGGAAACGCGGTATCTTGATTTCACCCTAATGGCAGGCATGGAGTACAGCTACACTGTCACGGCAAATAACAGTCAAGGCAGTGTGACCAGCCCCTCATCTCAGATAAAAACCAACCCCTCTGCTCCGTCTGGGATGTTGCCTCCTAGGTTGCAGGCGTGGTCCTCGAAGGAGATTTTGGTGGCCTGGGATCCTCCTATCAGAGTAAATGGTGACATTAGAAATTACACAATCTCGATCCACAAGCCTGCTGAAACAGGAAAGAAAACTATTGACTTTGATGCATCTCATGTTTCCTTTCCGAGACGGTCATACATAGTGGCAGAGCTACAGCCCTACAGTAGGTGAGTCTGGAAAAGCTCATTTGTTGAATAAATGCTGCAAGGTGGTTCAGTGGGCTGGCAAGACAGCTCAACCATCTTGCTTGAACAGGTAACCAGACCCCTGGCGTTCTGTTTCCTAAACAGCACATGATAAAACCAGTTTTTTTTTTAATTTATGGTAACATCAGCTATATATCATCTTGATCAAGTGCATAGGGTTGACTTAGGTTGCAATTAATATGAGGGGTAATTCAGCACTCTGCTATAGACTCCAAAGCCTGCAACCTTCTACTTGTGCATCTTTCGCAAGATGTCTGCATTCAAGAATAAACAGGGCTTTAGCTGGCAAAGTTCAGGATGGGGAGACCAAAGACCTGTTAGCTAGCCCATTGACAGTGTAGCTGAGCTGTGATTAATGGAGTCACACCAGGAACATGCTCACACCCTTGAGGTGAAAACAAGCAACTTGTGTTTAAGTGAAAGCTAAAACTGAAGAGAGGGTACCAGACTTCACTGCAGAAGGAGCACACGATACTGAAGTAATATCTTCCCCACTAATTCTTGATTATTTACCTGACCTTTCGTTATATATTTGTGTAGGCATAATTTGTGTGTGTTACATGGTTCGTAAGTCTGTCTACTGTTTACATAAACTAATCTAAATCCAAAGAGAGAATAGTAATAGAGTGAAGATCTATAGCTCTCAAATGATATCCAAATCATCTCCTACAATGAATAATCATTTTGATTCATATCATCAAAATCAAAACACTTTTGATCACTTGACTCCTGCAGATGTTAACTCTGCTCTGAAAAAAAACTAAAAAATGAAAAGCCAGAAGACAGAGTTCTCCCTTTTTGCTACACAAGGCACAGCATATAACCTGTGTGTTTCTACAAACTGCGTTCTTCTTTAAAATGCCAAAGACTAAGAGAAATTAAGAAATCCCCAGATCTCCTGCAGTCTATATTTGTATTTGCAGTGTTCTAATCACTTTGTTCCTGATTTGTATTCCCAAAGGTATGAAGTACAGCTTCAAGCTTGCACAGAGCTGGGTTGTGCCTCCAGCGAGTGGGCATCGGTACAGACATTGGAGTCGCCCCCAGCCATGCAGCCTGCCCCTCTCATAGAAATACAGACAACAGCCGCGGGCTTCCAGTCAACAACTTCTGTCCTGTGGACTGGCCCACAGCAGCCAA
>Ga0181612_163385_pt1 | contig 10450 bp, 8 predicted proteins | sample HoacroProtozoa21_FD_119630 | JGI IMG/M metagenome (GOLD analysis project Ga0181612, IMG submission 119630) | Hoatzin crop microbial communities from Cojedes, Venezuel. Combined Assembly of Gp0051906, Gp0051904, Gp0051908
ATACAACAGAAAAACTACCATCAAAAAGAACACTGGTTTTATGCATTAAATGATTGGTCGTGGATCCTATAAAGAGGACTATCATGGAACCAGTGATGATTCAATACATTCACTGCAGCTCAGGAGGGCCAAACAACACTACCTGCAGACACTGGCTTACAGTGGGGATTCCTCACTAATGAGACTTCAAACACATTTCAGGCAAGGCGTGCAGTTAGGCTGAGCTCACAGCAGCACTACCGCCATGCATGCTGTGACCTCCTTTCCTCACCACAGGAGACAGCAGCAGCCTTAGGGGATGTTAACAGGCCTTCCTGTCACTGGCCATCTGTAACAGTGATATAGCCCTGACACAGGGTTTGGGAAAGCCAGTTCACATCGCCACTTGTGTCTGATCTCTTGTATTCAGAGCAAAATGCTGGAAGTGGTTAGAAAACTGGGAGAGAGCAGTAAGGTTTTCATAACACTCATGCAATCACTTCCCCATGCAACTCCAGCACCTTTAACTCTCTCACTAAGCACAACAGACGTAGCGTCTTTCCAGGCACACAGAGTCTTCACCGTTATCAAACCAACTCCTCTTTGGGCCTAATCACAATCCTCTCTAGCTACACCCATTGTGACATAGCATACTTTGATATCTTGGTCCCTAATCTTGTCCATTGCTACACAGTTAACTACAAAAAGGCAAGCACATCAACAGAATGTATTTCACCCACAAAATGTGCTATTTTCACAAAGTTTGTCCAATTATCCATTTGCACTATGTTAGTCTTGTCTTCCACTGGAGAAATCAGATGATTGGGAGTGTTACCAAGCATTTTATTTTTCTCCCAAAGATAACAAAAGAGAGTCTCTGAGGTAAATAGAAGTAGTATACTGTAAGTGGTTAAACCTCAGAACTACTAACACAGCATTGCTGTCTGACTCTTTCCCTCACTTCATTTTATTCTTGCACCAGGTACTTGAAATTTACATTCTACACCAAAATGAAGGTTTCCAATGTCTTGCCCAGAACCATAAGGGGTAATAAGAGGGCAAAGTGTTAGCTGTATCCTCTTTATCCCCCACAAACCAACAAAGGCAGTGCAAAAGGCTGCTGCAGTACTGGTAGAGCACAAAATGGAAAAGTCTGCTTTAAGGATCTGCAAGAGGTTTTTTTTCAGAGAAATGACAGAGGACAGCATGTGTGGGTTTTTTTATCTGGGCTGCCGGATCTTTCTAATAAGACAAACACTTCTTTAAAATCAATGAGATACTACCACAGCTACTTTAAAACATTTCGGCATGACAGTGCTGTAAAATACAGCTGTAATCTCAAATATATCCAGCAAGCAAACTAAAAAGGATTTTCTTTGGATCACATGTCAATGGATCCAGATAATTCATCTACTTGCTCCAAGAGACAGTTTTCTTATTATTGTTGCTGAAATAGTCCCATCCATCTAAATTCACGCAATCCTGTGGCTAAATAGGTAGATGAATTCAGCTAATAAGTGAGCTACATGAAGGCATAGATTTCATGCTAATGATTGAAGAGTTTCACTCCACAATATGGATTTAGTTAAGAAACATATTCTGAACAAGGACGTTCTTCCATTGCCTTCATACTGTCACTGCTGCCACAATTTAAGAAGATGGTGCTGATGGGGACTCTTGTGAATTCAAAGCCTAGGAGCAGAGTTGAGCGATCTACTAATACAGTACTTCAAAGCAGTCCGAGAACCATCCTCTGTCTTCTTCCTAAAGTTAAATCATCCCACCTGAGAACACGAAACAGCTGATGCTCGCACCCCAGTTAAACGGAAGGTTACACCGCCAAACTCCATTCCCCAATACAAAATCATGTCTTCTCTCTCTCCATTGAAAATAATACAAAATTCAAGGAAGAAAACCTCACAACCATAACCTCACAAACGTGCCTGTGCGTGTATTTCACAAAATATATTTATTTACAAATTTGCCAGCTCCGCGGGGTGCGGGGGCGGCCCCTGGGTGCTGTCCGCGGTGCTGAGGCGGGCATGGCGCGGGGAGCGGGCACGGGGCCCGGCGGAGCGACAGCCACCGCCTCACCGCCACAAACCAGTCGCCTGTCGTTCCAGAAGCTTCTGGAGCCTGCACAGGTGTAAGCTAGAACGGCATTTCTAATCTGCTTGTAACAATTCACTGAAGTCAGGCACGATGAACACCCTGCCCCTTCCAAAGCTGACGCTACGAGCTGGAAGTGTCGTCTGCGCTACACAGAAAAGAATTTTTCACTTTCACAGTAAGAGTGAGCTACATTCAAAGTGTCTTTGAGAAAGACCTTGAAGCTGGGAAGCTCTGCTCTGCATTATTTTGCTCACCATTATGAAGAAGAATTAAATATTACTGTAAGTAGCAATTTTATAATAATTCTACGTGTGGGCTGACTACGTACCTAAATACACAGGCTTTTTTCCTTTAAAACTGCCTTGTTCCGAAAGCTAGATTCAGACAAAACCAAACAACACACCTGTAGGGCTAGTATCAGCAGTTTTGCAAAGGTGGTTGTACATTCAAGAAATATTAGCCTCTACGAAGTTCTTCCTTAACTAACTGAACAGTTCCAATTAACCAGATTTCAGTGCCTCAGAGTTGTATTTAATCAGAAAAAAGATTTGTTTGGTTATATGTGACCATGGAAGCTGCTTGCTAAAACAGTGTCTAGATTTGACAGTACTTCTCTAAAAAGAGTCTTGGAACACAGGTTTTGCTGATGACAAAGCTCTGTCTTAGATAACTTTCATTTGAACTGTATTCACAACTTGTCAGCCCCTTAGAAGAAAAGCCTCTGCAACAGAGAGAATTGTTCACAGAGCACTGTTCATAATGGAAGTTAATGTGAAAGGTACCTAGAGCAAATAATCGGTTTTTTAGTGTCCTGAATCGTCTCCAGTTCCAGATCAGCCCCATTCAGCTACCAGGTTCAGGCACTACAACACATTTGGGAAACTGCCTCAAATACAGCCACTGCTTTAATCTAATTCAGGATCTAAGTCAGTCATGAAACTAAGCCACGGAAGGTCACAGCTGAAGACAAGGTGACCAACCACTAATTAAAAAAGACAGAATTTTTTTTGTCTGTTTTTTTGTTCGTTGAGGTTTTGCATTTGGTTTTAAAAAGCACAATTTAGCAGGAAAAATCTACAACAACTTTTTAATATGGCAATGCGTCCTCTGTAAAATCTCAGATTCGGTAATCTCAGAGTCATCTCAGACTCTGTAAAATCTCAGATTAGAAGGAAATCCAAATGAAATGAAATCTGAAGCCTAATATTTTAAGCTCAGAACCATTTTAGAGCAGGAGAGGGAAAACACACACACAAGCCCAAACCTTCAATTTATTGGAACTGGGTATTCCAGAGATAAAGGGAATTACAAAAACTTCCTTCACGAGACTAGTCAAACTTCCGCAGCATCAGAAGATGTGCATCAGCAGACTGTAAGCATTGGCTAGAAACATAAAGAGGAAGAAGGCTACTGGGACATGGAATCTCGAGTTTCAAATCCTTTATCAATGAAAAAGATCCATTTTAAAATCAATACTGGTATTTGACACATAGTCAATACACAGCAACTCAAGTCGGTGAAATATGCTTTTTCCATCTTCTTTTCATAAAAACCCTGACAATCATACTATGCAGCCAGTAGCCTTTATGTAATCTTATCAGGAAAAGCAGCCTGTAAAGAACTGGCATTATCCTATAGCCTGCTAATGAAAGCACAGCAAGCAATCTCTTCTTTTCTTACTGGTAGCAGAGTAATGTCTTTTATTCACAGGAATATGAAAAAGGAACAAGGATCCAAAATTGTTAGAACAAATCTAGCCTGTATTGGGTAACACTTCCCCTTTCTCTCACTGACATGAAATTGTTTGTCACAAGAATCACATGGCAGACCAAAATAATAACAGATCCCAAACAGCAGTCAGAAGATTTAGTGATAAAGAACCGAACTTTCCAAAACATCTCAAAGAAAACTAAGCACACTACAGACTGACTGACAACTACACTTTGGGAGCTCTTCAACCATTAAACACAACAGCAATCTGTAGCCATAAATTTACTGGAAAACTTCACCAGGAAGCAGTAAGTGTCTTATAACCGCAGATACAAGTGGATTTCCATGCAAACATAGCGTAGAAGTATAGAATATAGTCATGTCAAGAAAAGGAGAATAACCTCCCATGTCTTTCGAGAAATACCATACAATATTGACAAAAAACAGGATTAGAGATTCTGTCATATACTGTACGTAAGATCATGTCCAACATGAGATAGACATTAAGACAAACTACAAAGGAAAATCAGTATGTGTCAAAGTACATCAGTAATCTGATTCACATGCCAGAGCTCCCCTCCCCATTCTCCCACCCGCACATCTCTTGTTGAATGAATAATTATACCTCCTAAAAAGACTGCAATTACATGACTCTCTTTAAGCAGCTATACTTGAAAACAAACATCCTTACACTGCCTGTAAAAAAATCCACCTGTACGTTAGGTAATAAATGACCATATCTATTTATCTATTAAATTTTACCCAAGAAACTTTAAGAATTTATGATAATCAGCAACAAAATCACAAATTTCTGTTCTCTGAAGAATTATTTCATCAATTTCCTGGAATTCTAAGCCTTTTATTCCTTGCATCACATGCCTCAAGCCATGCAGAGAAGAAATATCTGCTGTTTTATTAGCACTGTTATAAGTGACATTTTCACGTATCAGGAGTTACTCTAATTTCACCTTCTGGTAAAGTGATCAAAGCCACTAAGAAAGTGAACTACGCTAAATATTGTGCCTCCCCATCTAAAAAAAAAAAAAGGCAATAATTTGCTTGAATAAAGGTTGTAAAGCAACAAAACAACATAAACAGACATGTAATACCTTTACCTTTTTTCATTAATTACAGACTTGTTTCAAGTATCACGTATCTCTGTACGTACTTCACAACTGCCATTAAAATCATTTAGTAGAAATATATAAGCGTTACTTTCTTTGTAATACACAAGAAAGTATATGCCTTTAGAAGTATTTCATCTATCATTACACCTATTTAAAGTTAAGCAAGTAACAAGTGAGATAACATTGGTAAATGTAGAAAAATTCATTCCCATCAAGAACATCGAGCTACCACCTCCTTCCTTCAAAAGCCTATCAACGTCTCCTAAACTATTTACAAGCTTTAAGGTAAATGTTAGCAGTAACTCTTGTCTGGCATTTAAAATAAATGCTAGCAGCTACTCTAATGTGGCATTTGAAATAACCATTAGGTTTCAGTTAGATTTCCAGAAGATCTGCTTACAAAAAAATACATGGTCTTCACAATAAATGGGCATACATAATTTTGAGCAACACGGTCACTTTTTTTTTTTTTGAAAGGTACAAACTGCACAGCAAAACCACCCAGTTCAAGTCTAATGCACCATACTCTCTCCATAAATGTCAAAGTATTTCCGTGATAACATTTAAAGCCTAAAAAGTTGCAGATCTCTTGCTGTCTTGCTGCCATTGAGATGGCAGAACACGAAAACACTGCTGAAGAACAGACAGAGGTCCAGTGCGTCTTTCACAGAACAGAATTGTGAGGTATGCAGGTTTATATTTCATGCCAAAGTGCAATAAACATTGGCGTGAGTATCTGATGGGGAAAGAGAAAGACATTTAAGCAGGTGGGTTCAAAAACCACTGTAACAGCACTTATTTATTGTATGTGTTGGACATAAAGAAAATTCCTCCTTGCATCTTGTTATATTCTACGTAGTTCTGTGAAGGAAACTAATATTCATCATCACCTCTGCCAGAGTAACAAAGTATAATAAGGTAGCAGGCGTAAGGAGAAAATCATTTATCAGTAAGTTATGAGCAAAGAATCAAAACTAAAGTTTGGCTTTCGGTCAATGGACTTAAGACTCATCATTATAACAAGCAAGTCATACTACCACATGAATGTGTCCAAAAGCCATATTACTGTTCCAAAGGCCTTTTTTTTTTATTTTCTTTTAATGAAAATTCTTGCAAGGTAACCAAATCAAGATTGACTCATATCTGTCACTGCCTTCTTTATCAAAATAGCTTGTACTCTGAAACGATTACACTCTGATAAACAGATCTAATATTTGCTTCTCATGGACAAGAGTTCATTATGCTAATCTTATTAAAAACAGCATGCAAATTTTCCAGTACCATATTTTGAAAAATAATGGTTACGCTGAAAAGGTATAGCATCTACAAATTAAGTTTGGCAGCAAGCAGTATCTTCTCTGCCGTATCATGACATTTATTGCTGCCTTTTATAAATGTATTCCTACCACTCTGAGTATACAACACTCCAGTTTGTTTTTCCACAGTAGTCATGCCAGTTTCTTCTATGACCCTTGCAAATTCTAGGTTAGTGTTAGTATTTTTGTTAAGCTTCACTCAGTTGCCCTGTCCAATTTTCTCTACTGTGTGAAAAATTCATTCTGTACTTAACTCACTTTAGAATAATAATCTTCGCCTGCACACAAGACAATGTAAACAGAGGCTACTTTCTGAACTTCACAGGGTATGTTCACAAATGAAAAATAAAATTATCAGCCAGGGCAGGCATTTCATCAACCGTATTCTTCAGGAATCATATACGTTTCTTTAGCCTTTTTTATCACAGTAGAGAAAATCAACCAGAAGTCCAGCATAACTGTTTAAATACTACATACATATAAAATGGGGGACATATATTAATATGGCACTGGTTTCAAGGCACTGACATCTGTTTTCAAAAACCTAATAGATTTGGAGTCCTGATGACATAATTTGATTTTTAGATTACTGACTTAATTCATTTGGAACAATAGTTTTATCAAAAAACTTCTGAAGAGAGACTCAGGTGTTTTTGCCCATCACAGAAAAACTATTACACATTTCATTGTAAACTTATGATTTTTCTCAAATACTGAAGAAAGCCAAATTAACTACTGAATAGCAAAAGTTCATATCATGTTGTGAATGCACCCCTATACTATACCTCAGTCTTTATTTCTGCAACAATCTTTCCAACAGCATTACTAACAGAACAAGAAAGAAAGACAGTTTGTTTACTTAACTGTTTTGGGCAAAATGAGTAGCATTAATGACTGCTAAGCCTTCCTAAAATCAGTGAAACAAACCAGTGGAAGATTATACCTGCATATGGAAAAGTAGTGCAGAGCTGCTGCAACAGGTTATACAACACCTAAGCATCTTCATTGCTCTGTTACGGAAAAAAACTACCTCATCATCGGACTACACTCAAAGAAGCTCTATAGTTAAATTTGATGCAAAATCCATTGTTAGCTACAGCTTCTGCTAATTATTGTGGCAGATCACCCCAAAATTACAAGAACAGAATGCACAAAAGTTTTTGCTCCCACAAAGGATACTGCATAGGAAGATTGCCTCTAGCCATTGTTATCATGCCTCTACTCCTAATATTGGTCAGATGTCCATTATGGGCACTTGTGGCTCGTAATTAATATTGCACTTCATAATTTTCTTAAAAACAGACCAGTATCTGGCAATCATCTGTAAGTGTGTACAGACATGTGTTAAGACCTTCAGGTAAAGTATGTCTATGAGCACCTATAATAAAAGCATTACAGAATGAGTCACATCATAAATCATATGCAACTGAGGTTCTTCAGTCAGCCAGATATATGTAATTCACCGTGAAACTGGAAATAGCTCACTGCTGCGAGCTCTGCAATTAGACAGAAGATGAACTCTTCTTCATGTTAATGTTGTTGTAAGGACACTGTATAAAGTTCTCTAGCAATAACAGAATTTGGCATACAACCCTAACAGTTGTTACCCCAGCAATTGCAAGACCTTTCAGACATTTCATTCTTTCATGTCTTCCTGAACCTGAACCAGCTTGACGCTCTCACTGCTGTAGGAAGCCCATTTAACTACTTTATTTAGCTTTTACCTCCAAATGCCTGCTAATGGAAAGGCAGAGGAATCAGGTACTCACAAAAACAGCATCAGTGGACACCATGAACGCAGAAGACCCTCACCAACACAGACAGAAACAAGGAAATTTCCCTTTGCGAGGACCATACTGTGTAGGAATTGCAGGGTTAAACCATCTATGTAAGCCTGAGCAACCTCCATCTGGGCAATAAAAAGGCTGGTTCACTACTCCCAAATTACGTCCACAAAACAAACCTGAACATCATCATAATTTACATAAGTTGTAGATATTATGTGAAAAACAGCAGTCTTTACCACTTGATCTATGATCTCTATCAACTGCACTAGAGAGTTTTTACACTGTATAAATCACAGCCATAAGCCTGAAGGAATGAGCAGATATTCAAGAGAACTTTCATGAACTTAATTATCCCAGTCATTTTGCTCTTTTCTGCTATATAACTTCCACAACTTTGAAGAAACGACTTTATTTTCTAAGACACTGGAGTCTTGCTGAAATGATGCCACCCAGCCTTCATAGTTAAAAACCCTAAAAAAGCGCATGAGACAATTCTTACGATTCAGAAGCTCCACACTTCCCCCACCATCCTAAACTATCACTATCTGACCTCTGTGCAAATGTTGCAAGTATTCTTCAGTTAATTCCAATGATCATATTAAAACAAGAATGCCAGAGAGCGATTTTAAGCTAGGTAAGATATACTTCTGCTTTTCACATCTCGAGTCTGAATACAAAGAAGTTTCCACCTGAACCTTCATTTTTAAGCAATCAATGGAAGAATAAAAACAAACCACAGCAAAAGTTTTCCATTTCAGAACACATATCTCTAGATGTTATGAACTCTGACAATGGTGATATGAGTAAGCAACTGGAGGCTACTTCCAGGGAAGAACACTGCCTATACATAGATGTTCAAACAAAAAAAAGAAAAGAATAATCACATTAGGTGAACTTGTGAAAGCCAAATATTGAGCAAAAAAGGCATCTTAAAAAAAAAAAAATAAAGCTTGCAAGCTTACCCATACTTTTCCACAATTGCACAGACATGTTACGAGTATCAATCATCTATTGAACTTAACACTTTCTGGAAAACTACGTCACACAAACCACAAGAAGAAAGTTAAAACACTACTACTTTCAGGGATGCAGTTTGTCACACAATCTCTTAGGTAACACCTAAAAGACATCATGTTTGTTTTCCAGTAGTTCCTTATTTTCCATACAGCAAGAGGTAACAGAAAAACACAGAGACAAGCAACACGTCTGTAAAAAGCAGATGTCTATGTTATGTACATTTACTGCTACATCTATAAACACAATACTTATGTTTTGGGATGGGAAGGCATGCCTTTTTTTTGGGGGGGGGGTTGCACAATGCATGTTTAATCTATACATAGCAAAACGGATTCCTACAGCACCATTAAAATTGCACAGATTTTTTTGAATTTTTTTTTAAAACCACTAATACACTATGAACCTACAGCTTCTTCTTAACTGCAAAACAGCAGGATACAATATTTACTGATGACACTACACTTTCCTATGTTTATGAATCAAAGAAAGTCAGTCAAGAGATAAAAAACTAAACACCAATGTCTTTGAAGTGATTATAAAGAGTAAGCTGTAGAGCTCATGCCTACATTGGCTATGAGTAACACACACATATTAGAAAGACAGGCTTTAGCATAGTATTGTTGTTGCTTTTAAACAGAGATAGCAATCTTATTAAAACTACTTTTTCATCCAACCTATTATCAAGAAACTGCTACTTGACAGCTTATAAGGAACAATGACTGTTAGCCAGTACTAGCAGACTGCATGCATTCAGATAAGTCTGTTGAACCCCCCTAACACAGTTTGCAACTTCCTTCAGCATTTTTTTTTCCAAATACCCTCCTTTTCTCTGTAATGCTGAGATGCTATCAGAGGAGATCGCTCCAGCATGCTAAAGCATGCTGCACCCATGTGTACTGTGTAACGCTATGGCAGGCTGCATCCTGCCGAGCAGCCAAACCCTGTGGCTACTAAAGGCAGACTCGTCCTACCGTAGCAAATCGAAACCTTCCTCTTACCTCGACTTCCTTGCTCTTCTCTTTGTTTCTGCCCATTGAACTTCTCCCATTGCTGGCAGTCTCCCGCGCTGGAACTACAGAAATCTGTTGCAGGGGCATTTTTACAGTGCTGCAGGTTGCCAATACCTGTTTGGATGCCTTACATCTTCACTCCCCCCGAGTAGCCCACCTGTATAATTGTTCATATCCTTGCTTTGCCAAGCTCAGCTCTAAATAAAAAGGGGAAAATATTATTTGAGAAACTGTGTAGCATCTGCCAGGGTTTTCCATAAAAAAAAAAAAAAAAAAGAAAAGCAAAGAAAATCGCAAACGAGAAGCAGCAAACAAAGAAGAAAGGCACAATAATCCCTCGTTTCACATGCTTAGGGTGACGAGTTGCTGCAAGCCATAACTCCTCTGCGGTG
>Ga0181612_175134_pt1 | contig 10450 bp, 8 predicted proteins | sample HoacroProtozoa21_FD_119630 | JGI IMG/M metagenome (GOLD analysis project Ga0181612, IMG submission 119630) | Hoatzin crop microbial communities from Cojedes, Venezuel. Combined Assembly of Gp0051906, Gp0051904, Gp0051908
AGAACTGGACAGAGTATTCCAGATGGGGCCTCACTAGGGCAGTGTAGAGGGGAAGGAGAACCTCCCTCAACCTACTGGCCACACTCCTCTTGATGCACCCCAGGATCCCATTAGCCAATTAAAGCTTTATTCACAAAGATCAAGAACTCTGAAAAACCAAAGCGGAAGTTAGACATTTGCAGTTATACCGAAAAAACCCAAACTGGATGGCTTGAAAAAGAAACTAATTCAATTCCACAGTAAAATACAATGCAGAGATACAGAAGATCTCCAGCACTGTCTGCTATGTAAACCCTAATTTTTCAAGTGTTTAAAACGACCTTAATATGCCTAGTTAGTTTTCCTGATCTGATAGTGAAATAAAAACCAGTAAAGTACTATTTTTCAAGCTGACTGACAGGACATTAAAAAAATTCAATTTAACAATTTCATCAAGGTGACCGGGATATCTGGAAAACAAGATGAATTCTGAATATAAGCAAACACATTACAAGGAACTGCAAGAGGAGAGGGGAAAAGAGCCATGTTATGTGAAGAGTAAACAAGAACAATTTTTTTGTGGTGACAACTCTGTGAAAAAGGATCAAAAATTCAAAACTGTGAATGTGCATTATCATCAATCTAAATAAAGTCACAACATGTAGGAGTTCAGTAAGAATAAATGGGAACATTTTGTAACTATTCATAGAAACTGTAAGCCTCAAAATAATGAAAACCACAAACTTGAACTAAAAAATTAAAAAGAAAAATCAGACATACAAATTGAGAAAAAAAGAGCAAAGTCTGTAAAAGTCTAGATGAAGGGGTGGAAGGGGGGGGGGTGGCGAACAGAAATCAAATTTTGGTGAATTATTTCACCAGACAATAAAAATGTACAATGGTATTAATATTACAAGATAGTATTGCATATAGAAGTCGTATACAAACACACAGTCTACATTTATGCCATTTGTACTGAAGCAATAGCTGTTCAGACTAAACAAACCCTCCAAAAGAGAAGGAAGCGAAAAAAGATGAAAGCTTAAACTTAACTTGGGCTGAATCGACACGGGGAAAGGATTCACCAGCTACAGAGATACAGCAGTCACTATAAAATGTATGCCAGCTTTTGTCCTGGTAATAAAGATCACTCACTATGAATAAAAGCAACGCAACAGAACCTTTTAATTAGCCAGCATAAGCAATGCTAAAGGAAGGACCTGGAAAAGATTCTGTATGGCCAAGGAAAACCATGAATCAGAGAGAAATTGTGGAAAGCACAGTGAAAACTGAAGAAACGTACAGGATAAAACATGCTAGCATTTATACTTATTTTCTTAAGTTGTTTCCCAAAATGTAGACCTTTCCATATATTTTGCCTGTCAAGTCAGGCTCAGATGCAAGCTATTATCTGGACACAACGATGTCCCATGACAGCTTTTCCAGATAGCACCAGTTATGAACCAGAATGGCTTACCCAACGCTGTGGGGTGACCCAAAACCAGGGAATTAATTCAAATATGAAAGTGTATGTATACAAATAATTATTTAACACAACAGTAAAAACAGTACATTTTAGTGTAGTGAAATACCAAGCAGTACAAAAAGCAAACTATAAGGCCAAGCAGAGACTTGGTGCAATGAGCATGACACCATAATTATAGAAACAAATGCATTTATTTCAAGTCTGAATTTGGCATCTACATAACTCAATGAATCATGTTACTCTCCTTTTTTTTCTTGCAGAAACAAATAACATGAACACTATATTGAGAGTTATGAGCCATTGAAACTTGAAATGAAATGAACAAAGATATTTATATCATAGTGAGTATGCAAAATAACAAAGAATAAGGAAAGCAAAGTATAATTCATATTTGAAATGCCAGGCTAGAAAAGGAATAGTAACAAAACAAAACAGAACAAACCTGCCAACATCTTCAATATCTGATCGTCATTGTGTTTTTCCAGTTCCAGTGAGACCATCAGTGCAAAACTGTATATAATCAAAAATCCCAACTTATTACCAATTTTGTAAGCTAAATTTATTTTGTGCTTCTCTGAAAGTTTGTTTTTTACTGTCTTTAATTGTTATGGACAGTTATATTCTTCAATAAAATGAGGCTTTAAATGCTTTATTATTTGTCTCAACATGTTGCTAAGCCTAAAATGATTTTCAGTTGCTTAGATGAAATGACTTTCTACTGTGCTGAAAAACAACAAATAAAAAATAAAATGCCTTATTGCTGTGGGCTTTTTACAATTGCTTTAGGAAAAAAAATTCTGTGTTAAAGCCACGTTTAACTTTGCTTTATGCACAGCAGATCTCTACGATGGCTCTTCTAAGCCAGAAGATTGGTTAGCTAAAATAGTTAAGAGGCTTTCCTCGCTCAGTATTTCTTTCTCCCTCAATGCCATCTTTCAACTACTGCTCTTCATATCTTCGTTAGAAACATCCAGCCACTAGTGAACTTTTTTCTAGAAATTAACTGAGCAGGAGGATATCGGTGCACTGCAAAAACCTATCAAAAAGGTTGAAGATATCATTAAATTCAACAACCACTCTACATCTTCATATCTTCTATAAAAATCACAATTTTTACAGGATCTTATGGGAAGCTGTAGAAATTGTGTCAGTCTTTTTTTTTTTTGTCTGCAGCCAGACTAACAGGTCAAGATGTCTTTCTAATTGAAGGTAATGAGAGGTCTCAAGCAGTGGAAAGTTCTGTATAGTACAAACCACTGGTAGGAAATACAGTGAAGAAATGCCTGGCTGCAAAGAGCCAGCCTACATTCACTGGAGTGTGTTTATTAAGTCTGTATCAGCAATGGACCAAAGCCAGCTCCTGAGAAGTCATCAGACTGGTCACTCTGACCTTCTAGCGAGATCTCCACACAGATTCAGAGGCAGGTTCACGCTCTGTATTAACCCTTCCACACTTACCCCAAAATATTCAATGCTCTATTCCATGAATAAAAGCAAAAGGAGAACAAGTGAACAGGAGGTTGCTCTTCACACAGTGAGGAGCAGACCTGGGGAACTCATTGTCAAAAGACACAGTAGCTGCTTAAAGTTTTTCAAGAGAGGAACAGATGAGATCGTGAAACAGAGATATGTTGATGGTTATTAAGTACAAAGCCACTTCTTCACAGGTCCTGGAACAGAAAAAATAACTGAGGCTGGGAAAGCACCGTATTGTCTACGTTTGCACACTCTGTTCTTGCTACTCCACAAGTATCTGCTTACAGGTGGAGACAGGCCAGTAAGACACTATGGCTATTCTTACAGAAACAATTCCCAGTCTTCTAAATATCCCCTTAATTTTTACGGATGTCGTGGTGCCTTCCCTGCCTTGCATATTGTGTTCCTGGCAATGGTTCAGGCACACCATAGCCATAGTATCTCAGTGCCTCCTAACGCAGGAGACATTCTCTTACCCAGACTGCTGAAGAGTGATCATGATCCTCAACTCAAACACAGATCCAAACCATGCCAGACACATATCCCCAAATCCTGACACAGCAATCAAAAGTGAACTGCAAACCTCTGCAGGCAGCTGCCTCTCACCCTAGCCTGAACATCCTCACTTCAGCACAGAGTCCCAGCAGAGAAACTGCTGTAACACACCTCTTCAAAGATCTTCAGCTTTCCACATGGCACAAACCCAACCAAGGCCAGACTGAGCTCTGCCCACAGCCCGGATCAGCCCTCTCAAAGGAGCTTCTCTGTCAGCCCCAGTCTTGTCCACCCCTTCCTTTCCCACTCAACCTGTATCCTCAAACAAGGAATCTACTCGGTAAAAGGGGACAACACTGGACTTTTCATGGACCTGCTGGATCAACCCCATGCCACTGCTCACACCAGTGGCTGTGCTTGGCTTGGCCATCTGGTGTTACCATGGCTTGATACTGCCTTGCGAATCAGACTCAAGGCTTCAGGGAGACTTTCTTGCAGCCTTCCAGTAGCTAAAGGGGCCTACAAGAAAGCTGGAGAGGGACTTTTTACAAGGGCCTGTAATGATAGGACAAGGCGTAATGGCTTTAAACTAAAAGAGGGTAGATTTAGTTTAGATGTAAGGAAGAAATTCTTCACCATGACGGTGGTGAGGCACTGGAACAGGCTGCCCAGAGAAGCTGTGGCTGACCCCTCCCCTGGAAGTGTTCAAGGCCAGCGCGGATGGGGCTTTGAGCAACCGGGTCTGGTGGAAGGTGTCTCTCCCCATGGCAAGGGGGTTAGAACCAGATGATCTGTAAGGTCCCTTCCAACCCAAACCATTCTATGGGTTGCACAACTGAAGGTGCGTGCATATAAAGAATTCACTGACCACACAAAAGTTCATCTTATCAACAATAACCCCTTTGTTCTCTTCCAAGAGACAGCTGGGAGAAGCGTGCCGTTCAGCAGAAGCAATCCATGAGAGGAGCAGCAGCGCCAATGGCTTAGTCAGCAAGGGCAGAGGGGGAGAGGCAGCCCATTCATTTTAAAACAATAGGAGAAATAGGGCACAGGGGAATACTGTACCAAGGAGAGGTTTTACTTCATTACCAGTTCATAATTAAAATACTACTATTATTCAAAAGCATTTATTCAAAAGACATAAAAGGAGGGTAGAGATTTGGTTTAAGAAATACTGTCCAGACTGTAAGTTCGGGTGCCTAAAATTGGGGTGTTAAAACTAGTTGCCAAAGCCCAAGCAGCCTGATTTTCAAAGACACAGACAATCTTCAGTTAACACTGATTTTCGTGACATTTGGGGTCGGCTGCAGGACTGGGCACCAGATTTTACTGCAATGAAAAATACTGCTTAGGAGAAAATATTTATCAATAAAGGACATATTTCCTAGTACCATTATGAACAGTTAGTTCATAAATTGTGTCTGTTAGATTTCTGTCTCCCATCAAATCTCTTAGTAATGGAAATTTCAGGCTGCCCGAGTGGCTTTACCAGAATTTGCTCAACAGCATTCCTATGAAAATGAAAGAATTTATAATTTTATAAAGACTGATAGTCGGTACAATTACAACTAATGATAGGTAAGTTCACGGGCAGCCTTCAACAGCAGTTCTACAACAAGATCTGCAATCTGTCCTCATGAAAGCATGCAGTGACGGTTGGAAATTCACCCCTCACCACAAAACCAGTCGTCCATGAACCGTACCAGATGTACAGCCGAAAACTTCAGACCATACAGCTCCATCAGAACACTGGTTCTTTGTCATCCTCCTTCTGTTTTTTACCCCTCTGTGCCACAGGCTAAGGATAAGCATTAAGGATCTCTTTAGGGCAGCAACTGTCTTTTAATTACATACACAGGACTTACTGCTGCCCGGCCCTTGCCTTGTTGGGACCTACACTCTCCTCTAACACATACTAGAGACACTAAAGACAACAGTGTCCGTCCATATTTCTGACCAGGCTTTCTCACACACATACCTGTATATCAACATGCAGTCTGAGGTGAAAGGTTGGGTACACCCAGGACAGTGTGCAGTCATCCTACATGGGTGCACATCAGCCAAGCTCTGCACAGCACATGCACCCAACTACTCTTCTCCAAGCAACTGGCCGGGCCCTTTCCCTGAGGAACTGACATACGTTCTTTTCGGCCATTGAAAATCTAGCTTGCAAGGCCTCTCATCCTCTTCTTCCTAAGAGGAGACTTTTTTGACTGGTGCATTACCTGTTTTTTTATTTTCTACCCAAAATGACTGTTACATATTACTTTACTTTCATTCACATGACAGTGTACAGATACATTTTTCTTTTCAGAAGGAAAAAACCTCAGTATAGTCTCCTACTTCTGACAGTGTTTTCAGTACGTGAACTCTTGGACACACTGAGAATGATGGCAAATAGTTATGGCCTGCTGTGGACTTTGGCAACACCTGCGTTTTTCCTACCAAAAGACTAAAAAAAAGACAGATGAAGGATTCTGTTAGCTATTCAAGCACACTGTATGAGAAAAACATGCGGAATGATCTTTAAGGCAACTGCTTAAAACAGATTTCTAGATACACAATACCAAAAGATGCATTTTTGTCTAGAGGACATCAAATGATTTTCCACCTTTTAGGTCATAATATGCAATTCTCCATACAGCACAGAGCCTTACTGCTCTTGTTTGCAGCTGGTTGTCAATGCTTTTCTGCAGGGGAACGTTTTGATGGATCCATTCTGCACAATGGCAATGGTATGTTCTCATTCACTGCAAAGCTATCAAGTAGTTTTTTTGGAAACTACTGTAATTCCACTAAATATGAACTGTTCATTGCCTCCAAGAAATCCAGTTCTTATTCCAGTGAAAAAAAAACCACTAATGATAAAAGGTAAGTAAAGGTAGTAATGACTGCAATAAATTTGTCAAATAATAACACTGGTAATTGAGGTTATGCAAAAGATAGGGAGACACCACCACTAGTGTCACTAACTGCCTGGTTCTGCCTTTGGGTCACAACAACCCCACGCAATGCTACGGGCCTGGGGAGGAGTGGCTGGAGAGCTGCCCGGCAGAAAAGGACCTTGGGGTGTTGGTCGGCAGCCGGCTGAACATGAGCCAGCAGTGTGCCCAGGTGGCCAAGAAGGCCAACGGCATCCTGGCTTGTATCAGGAATGGAGTGGCCAGCAGGGGTAGGGAGGTGATCATGCCCCTGTACTCGGCACTGGTGAGGCCACACCTCGAGTGCTGTGTTCATTGTTGGGCCCCTCACTACAAGATGTAACTTAGCCGAGATATTTATCATTGTCTTACATAATTAAAAATCAGAGTCCAATCCAGACTAACAAGGCTGAAAACATTTAAAGATTGTTGGCCAGCAATTTTTAAATTTGTGGATCCACATTAAAACCTCCTGGATGTCATTCAAGTGCCCAGGCTTAGTATTTCACATTGGCTGTCTCTCTGTTTTCAGAGTTATCTTGCCATAAGTTATAGTAAGGTCCGTGATTAGGGAGTAGAGCAGTATGGTCTATTAGTTCTTTTTTTTTGATTCTGTTTGTTGGCTCACTAGGTTCCACAGTGCATCAAGGGCTGGCCAGCGTCAGGAACTTCCATTCACAACAGCAACATCCTTATTCACTGACTGAGTGCACAATGTCTTCGGATGCACTTTAATCAGCAAACTTTTTCAAAACTCTCCCGTGCTGTCAGCTTAGTAATAACTTCATGAGCTATTTTATTTTCCTCTGGAGAAAAGCAAGTGCTGCTGAAGACCGACAGGTTAAATGCAAAATCAAGCAAATTAGTGCCAGCATTAGAGATTTAGAATTCCAGCTGCTTTTCACAAAATTGCTCTCAATTTCCTGCATTTTCAGATCATTATTTCTTATGCTTGTACCATCATGTTATTATTATACAAAAAGAAGAAAAAGTAACTGGCTGAGGGATAAAAGAAAAGTTAATAGAAGAGAAAGAACATGCAGTTTATATCTGTACATTGAATGGCAGTCAAATTCCTAAAATGGTCCTTTAAATAAAATAAAATACAGATAGCAAATACAAATATCAAGATCTGGATTCGTATTTCTTCAAGGTTTCAAGTATATCCATAATTTTGCCTCTGTTCTTAATTAAAAAATGTTTCTTCCTTTCTCGTATGAATGAAACTCTAGGCTAAGTGCAGTGCTTCTTATTCAGAAAACGGGAAACAACAGAGTTTAGTGGGAGTGGTGTATTTATGCATGGATGTAAGAATCTGGATTTTTCATTAGGTCTGACTGAAAGGAAAGGAATTTTTTTGAAGAATGGAAATAAAGATATTAAATGTCACCAGCTGCAAGAATGCCACTTTGCATAAGTTCTTGATTGCTGAAGACACAACGAAATAGTAATCTGCATGACTTTTTTAACAATGTGTTCAAAAGTCACATGCATGTACAGAAGATATGACTTTAGAATGTGGAAATGAATATATGAATATGTGTAAATGTAATCCAGAATTTCTTTTATTCTTAAAATCAGAGAGATCTTCAAATTAATATTTATGATTTGTGCAAGCGTCTCATACAGTTATTAGGCCTATATCTTTTTTTTAAGCTTGTGAATTTATTTATCCTGCTGGGAGTGAAAGATTTAGCATAAGTCCATCCTCATTGTCAGGCAGCCCAATAAGCAGTGACTACATCACTCTCATTTGATGAAGATATATTAAAATGTCCAAGATATTTTTCAATTACTTTTGCTGCTATTTTGATGAAGTGTGAAAGAGAAGGGCAACAGAAAAACAGTGCAGCCAGCCAGTATCGTGCACCTTAATGCAGAATTAATGCTTATCAATTTTTGAGACATGTCACTTTTTGTGCTAGGCATTGTGCCACTGCTTAGTTTTAAACGAGTAGATAACATTTTGATTTGATTCAAATTAATTTCTAAATAACCACAAAATCAGATTTAAACTATTTATTTCTTCACTTCATGGACAGAAGCCAGTTCTACCATTGAGGCATATTTCTACTAAGCAGCAACAAACAGAACTCTGTGTAATAGATATTTCTTCTGTTACAAACATATAAATTAAAATGTGGCAAACAGTAGTGCTTGAGTGCAGTTCCTAGTCTCTCAGTTTTGAGCTCTGGAATGTGAAGATCCTGGGTTTAGGTAATAATAAAATACCAAATCTATTCAGTCTAAAATTCATAGAATGATAGTAACATCTTCTGAGGATGAGTAAATGAAGTTTTCGCTCTGGTCTGAAGGTGCCCTTTCAGCTGGCTGACAAGATTCATGCTGACAGTCTGATGCCGGTATCCCTCCTATAGTGTGTTGATAGACTTGAGCTTTGCATTTCAGCCGTGGTCTTTGGTGTGGAGCAGCACAAGGAACAGCAAGCTCGCCCCAAGCCCTCTGGCAAGCATCAGGGAGCATTCCTTGTCAGCTCCCAGGGTAAGAGGAGGATGGGTCTGTGCCAAGGGACCTGAGGTCTGCCATGAATGTGCTTCTGAATCAGGTCTGCTCTGCGCTGGGACAGGTTACAGCAATGCCAGGCCAAGCTCAGGTCTGGCCGTATGTAACTGCACAGGAACATCCTTGGTCAACACTCTCAGACCTTGACAGGTATATCAGCAGGGAGCCTGGTAGGTAACTGGGGGAAACTGGGATTTCTCTCTTGTTCTACAGTAATATCCCCTCAGCATGCTCTCCTGCTCCTCCTTCCAGCACTTCTTTCACCACTCACTTGCTGTTATGTGCTATTGAGGTGTTAGGACTAGTAGTAAAGAAGTAAGAAAAAGCTGATCTTTGCTGAATGACTGTTCTTGCTGCTGTGTAGGCACATCACAGCCAGCAGATTGTTAGAGGACATCAGATCAGGCCCTTAATAGCTGCTACATCTCTTTTCCTGCTGAATATCTCTCCCTTCACTCAACACCAGTGAAAGATAAAAGACCCTGTACTCTTTCTTATATAACAAAGTTAAAGAGAGGTGCAAGACACAGAGACATTCAAGACAATTACAACTTGTTTGGAGGTCTTGGAGACGTGTCCAGGACCCAGAGCCTAAGTCCCCCATTGTATTTATATATGAGCAGGTTCAGAGTACGTGAAGGTCTCCCCCCCGACTGCAGGCCAATTTCCCACGTGCAGGCCGTGGGCTCCCCTTAACACCAGTACATGTGCCGTAGGCATGAAAGTGGATGTCTGTCTGCTTTCTAGCCGGGAGACCTCCAGATTTCTGATCAGCAGAGGAAGGGAGGAGGATGGTTCAGCCATGCCCACACCACAGAGAGGTGTCTCCAGTCACTTTCTCCCATCTGAGACCCTCCCCACTTGCTCATGAAGGATCCCCCTTTCAGATCCACCAGTATCTTTCCCCTCACTGTCATGTCCACATCAGCCTCACCCATACCTCTTCTCTGCTACTCTCAGTCCCTGGTTAGCTGCAGTCCTTGTAATACCCAGCTACTCTTCTCCTGAGCCCTTTGTCAATAGAAGTTCACCGCTGCAATTTTTATTCTTTAAAATGTAGTTCAAGTTTTGCATAGGTGAAGGGATCTGCACTGGTCAGCATTTCTTACTGTCTCAAACAACACTGACAAAAGGAGCTTGTGGCTTCCTTTTTTAAGTTTTTGCTTATCATGCTCAGGTTAATATTGTCCAAGTGCAGTTTAGATTAGATAGCACAACATAGCCCTTTGGACTATTCAAATCACATAGAAAACAGCCTTCCAGAAACCATCTTAAAAAGTCTTCTTGCACATCTGTAGGACAGTATATTGGTATGTGAGCATTTTGCATAGACATATCCAGACAGCTTCACCCTTGCTCAAAGTCATTATATTGGTACTGCCTCAAATCTGGAGTTAACTATGCAGCAAATAAGAAAATGATGAATGTCTTAGTTTTGGGGATCACTACAAAAACCCAGGAAAATAGAATCAGAATCACAGAATGTTAGGTGTTGGAAGGGACCTCTGTGGGTTATCTAGTCCAACCCCCCTGCCAAAGCAGGGTCACCCAGAGCAGGTTGCACGGGACC
>Ga0181612_183043_pt1 | contig 10450 bp, 9 predicted proteins | sample HoacroProtozoa21_FD_119630 | JGI IMG/M metagenome (GOLD analysis project Ga0181612, IMG submission 119630) | Hoatzin crop microbial communities from Cojedes, Venezuel. Combined Assembly of Gp0051906, Gp0051904, Gp0051908
AAATCTTTAATTAATTCATATTTTTGTTGTTCTTTCATATTTAATAATACCTTTCTCATTATTCCATCACCACGGAATATTATAAATCATTGGGACATTTTCGTGGAATAACTATTAAGACATTATCACGGAATAATCATAGAATAATCATCTTTTTTTAGTTAAAACTTGTTATTTTCTCTAATATGTGGTAAAGTTTATTGCGGTTTATAAAAAAAGGGTGATTTATATGGATAAAATTATAAATATAGCAGTTGTTGCTCACGTAGATGCGGGGAAAAGTACCTTAGTAGATGCTTTATTAGAACAAAATGGAGCATTTAGAGAAAATGAAGAAGTGGTTGATTGTATAATGGATAGTAATGATATTGAAAGAGAAAGAGGTATCACTATCTATTCCAAAAACTGTGCTATTAGATATAAAGATTATAAAATTAATATCGTAGATACACCAGGTCATGCTGATTTTAGTTCAGAAGTTGAACGTATTATGAAAACAGTAGATACAGTTATTCTTTTAGTAGATGCAGCTGAAGGCCCAATGCCTCAAACTAGATTTGTCTTAAAAAAAGCTTTAGAACAAAATCTAAAACCAATTCTATTTATAAATAAAATAGATAAAAAAGATGCTCGTCCTGAAGATGTTGTTGATATGACATTTGATTTATTTATGGAACTTAATGCTACTGATGAACAATTAGATTTTCCTATTGTTTATGGTATAGCAAGAGAAGGAATAGCTAAATTATCATTAGATGAAGAAAGTACATCTATTGAACCATTATTAGATGTCGTTTTAAAACAATGTAAACCTTATGAAGGAAATGAAAATGATCCATTACAATTACAAGTTAGTTCCCTAGACTATGATTCATTTATTGGTAGATTAGGTATAGGTAGAATATCTAAAGGTAAAATAAAAAATGGTGAAACAGTTTCTTTATCACGTAATGATGGTTCAGTAACATCATTTAGAATTACAAAACTATTTGTTGAAGAAGGAATAAATAGAATTGAAAAAGATGTTGCTTACTATGGTGATATTGTTACATTTGCTGGATGTCCTGATATATCTATTGGGGACACAGTATGTGAAAAAGATAATATAAATCCTATGGAACCAATTACAATAGAAAAACCAACTTTAAGTATGGATTTCTTAGTAAATTCAAGTCCATTTGCTGGTCAAGATAAAAAATCTAAATTCTTAACAAGTCGTCATATTAAGGAAAGATTAGAAAAAGAATTAGAAACTAACGTTGGACTAGAAGTAGAAGAATTGCCCGGTAGTGAAGGATATAAAGTATCGGGTCGTGGTGAATTACATTTATCTATTCTATTAGAAAATATGCGTCGTGAAGGATATGAACTTAGTGTATCTAAACCAGAAGTACTATTTAAAGAAATAGATGGTAAAAAATGTGAACCATTTGAAAAAGTAATAGTTAATTGTCCATCTACATATAGTGGAACTATTATTAATGATTTACAAGAAAGAAAAGCTTCATTAGAAGTAGTTAATAATACAGAAAACGATTATGTTCATTTAGAATTTAGTGCTCCTACTAGAGGACTTATTGGTTATCGTTCAGCATTTATTACTAATACTAAAGGTGAAGGTATAATGGTTCGTAGTTTTGAAGATTATAAACCATATGTCGGCGAAATAACTGGCCGTAAAAATGGTGTACTAGTATCAATGGAAAAAGGTAAAACATTAGGCTTCTCTTTATATAACTTACAAGATAGAGGAACTCTAATAGTAGGTCCTGCAGAAGAAGTATATATTGGTATGATAGTAGGTATTCATAATCGTGATAATGATTTAAATGTTAACCCATGTAAAAATAAACAACTTACTAATACAAGAGCATCTGGTAGCGATGATGCTATAGCACTTATTAAACCTAAAACATTTAGTTTAGAAGAAGCTTTAGAATTTATTCAAGATGATGAATTAGTAGAAGTAACACCAAGTGCTATTCGTTTAAGAAAGAAAATTCTAGATCCAGATGAAAGATTTAGACAAAATAGAAAGTAGAAAATCTACTTTTTTTTATTGTATTTTTATTATCTATTATATATAATAAAAAACATTATTTAAGGGGGATTACTATGTATAAAATAAAAGAATGTACAGAAGAAGATATCCAAAAATTACCAAATATCTTTGATTTAATTTATGAACATTTTGGATTAAACTCAGTTAATATCTATTTACTATTAAATGAAATAAATGAATTAGCATTCCTAGTAGAAGAAGACAATAAATTTCTATACATAACGGAACATGGTTATAAATCATTTATTACAGATGAACATCTAAATATAAAATATCTAAAAGATAAAGATTTAGAAATCTATTATGATAGTATTACGGCATTTGTTGATAAAGATAAAAACGAATACTCAATAGAATTCTATCCATTAGATGAACCAGATAGTGAAGGATATACTGGTGAAGTTATATTTAATCAGTATCATCCATCTACAGATACATTATGTCGACTAACTTATCAACAAATGTATCGTGATGATGGCAATAATTACATTTATACATATCATACAAGAAAACCTAATTTCTTTTATATCGAAGAAGAAAATAGTAAAAATCATGATACTAAACTAGGTATTATTCATCCCAAAGTACATATGTATGGAAGAACTGTCTTTGATAGATATAGTCTTGGTTATAATATGTTACTAGTAAATAGATATGGTATATCTGCATTCTTAAATCAAAACTCTCGTGAATTAGAATATCAAGAAAGTTTAGAAGTATTTACTCAAGCTAAATTTATAAGCTTTGCAGGATATGCAAGAGACTTATGGCCACTATGCAGATTATATCAAAGAGAAGAATTAGAAAAATATTTAGAAGAAAATAACTTTAAAACATCTATTCCTATAGAAATGATAGATTATTATAATAAAGAAGATAATGACTTAAAAAATATCAGAATTATACTAGAAGAAATACCTAAACAAGAAAATTATGAAAAAAGTATATCTTTAAAATTAAAAGAAATTAATAATAACTAAAAATTGTGATATACTATCTTTAAGAAAGAGGAGTGATAAAATGCGTGAATTTACTGAACAAGAATTAGTAAGACGTGAAAAAGCAAAAAAGATACGTGAATCAGGCATGGACCCATTTGGTCATGTATTTGAAAGGACTGATTTTGCTAAAGATATAAAAGAAAAGTTTGCTGACATTCCTCACGATGACTTTGAATCTAGAGAAGACTTAGTTACCGTTGCAGGAAGAATAATGTTCATTAGAAAAATGGGCAAAGCATCTTTCTTTAGTATTCAAGACAAAACAGATAAAATCCAAATTTATATTTCTATAAATGATGTAGGAGAAGAATCTTATACATTATTTAAAAGTGCTGATATTGGTGATATAGTTGGTATCCATGGTAAAGTAATGAAAACTAAAACAGGTGAAATAACAATTAAATGTTTAGAATATACTCATCTAGTTAAAGCATTAAGACCATTACCAGAAAAATTCCATGGTTTAACAGATATCGAAGAAAGATATAGAAGACGTTATGTTGATTTAATTATGAATGAAGATTCTAAAAGAATAGCATTCTTAAGACCTAAAATTATGAGATGTATTCAAAATTACATGGATAATCAAGGATTTACAGAAGTAGAAACTCCAGTATTAACAACGTTATTAACTGGAGCATCAGCAAGACCATTCATAACTCATCATAATACTCAAGATATAGATATGTACTTAAGAATAGCTTTAGAATTACCTTTAAAAAGACTATTAGTAGGTGGTATGGAAGCTGTATATGAAATAGGTAGAGTATTTAGAAATGAAGGTATGGATCCAAAACATAATCCAGAATTTACTCTTATGGAAGCTTATCTAGCTTATTCAGATTTAGAAGGTATGATGAATCTAACTGAAGGTATGTATACTACTATAGCTAAAGAAGTAATGGGGAAAACAACATTCCAATTCTCTGGCTATGAAATAGATTTAAAAAGTCCATGGAAAAGAATTAGTATGACAGATGCTATTAAAGAAGAAACAGGTATAGACTTCAAGAAAATAACTGATTTAGATGAATGTTTAAAATTAGCAGAAGAACATCATATTGAACTAGAAGAACATGAAAAACAATATGGTCATATTATCAATAAATTCTTTGAAAAATATGTTGAAGAAACATTAATTCAACCAACATTCTTATATGGACATCCAATTGAAATAAGCCCACTTACTAAAAAGAATCCCGAAGATCCAAGATTTGTTGATCGTTTTGAACTATTTATAGGTGGTAAAGAATTTGCTAATGCTTATACAGAACTTAATGATCCAGATGATCAATTAGAAAGATTCGAAGAACAACTTAAAGAAAAAGATTTAGGTAACGAAGAAGCTAATGATATTGATATGGACTTCATCGAAGCTCTAGAATATGGTATGCCACCAGCAGGGGGAATCGGTTATGGTATCGATCGTCTTATGATGTTATTCTTAGAACAAGAATCAATAAGAGATGTTATCTTATTCCCAACAATGAAAGAAAGAAAGTAGAACTTAATTGTTCTCTTTTTTTATTTTGTGAAGAAAAATTCACTAAAAAAACGCAATAAATATAGGCATTTATGATATAATTCATATAGGGAGGTAGAGTTATGAAAAAGAAAACTGATAAATTAGTTATAATAACAGTTATAATAGCAATATTTGTTTTATTATCTTGGTTTGTTCCAGAAGGTATTTATCAAGAAGGTGTCTTCAATAATATGGAACAAATAAGAGTTGGAATATATGATATTTTCTATTCAATTATTTCAGCATTCTATTACTCATTTCAAGATATATTATATTTATTTGCTATAGGTGGATGTTATGGTGTACTATGTAAGACTAAAATATATCGAAAATTAGTAGATAAAGTATCTGAATTTGTTAAAGGTAAAGAATATGTTATTTTTCCAATAATAACATTACTAATGGGAGCTTATGTATCTATAAGTAGTTCATTAATATTACTATTTGCTCTAGTACCTTTTATAGTAACTATATTCCTAAGAAATGGTCACTCAAGAATTACTGCTATTAGTGCAGCTATGGGTGGTATCTTTATAGGATTCTTAGGTTTAACTTATGGTACATATGGAGTAAGTTATTTATATGAAAGTGCTGAACTATCTTATGGATTTATGCATTGGACTAAATTAGCATTCTTTATAGTAGCATATGTCTTATATAATCTATTTGCATTACTATATATGAGAAAAACTCAAAAAGAATTAGAAGATGAAGAAAGCGAATTAGATGAAACTAAATATGATCCATTCTTACCAGAAGAATTAGATGAAACTGGTATTAAAAATAAAAAAAGAACTAAAATATGGCCTATTATTGTAATTGGTATAATAACAGTTCTATTATGTGGAGTGGCTTATATAAATTGGGAAGATAGTTTTGATATAAGTTTCTTTACAAATCTTCATACTAGTTTTACATCAGCATTTAAAGTAGCAGACGTTCCAGTATTCTTCACATTACTTGGAGAAACTTCATTTAAAGGATTTGGAACATATCAAGATACATTATTTGCATTCTTCATGATAATTATTACTACTATGATAATATCATGGATTGATAAAGTTAAAATAAGTGAATTTTATACATATTTCACTTATGGAATGCGTAAAGTTGTTAAAATAGTTTTCATTTTTGCAATGGTATCATCAATTACATATCTATTTACTGTAGCACCATGGCCATTAACTATTGTTAACAAATTATTTGGTAGTGGTTCATTTAATATCTTAGTTCTACTAATAATTTCAGTTGTATCATCAACATTAATAGGTGACTTCAACTATGGTGGCTATATGATTGGCCCATATTTAGCTCTAACATTTACTGAAAGAGTATCAGAATCAATCTTAATATGGCATGTAGGTCAAGCTTTATTCTTAGTAGCAGCACCTACAAGTGCACTACTAATGCTTGCATTAACATATGTTGATATACCATATAAGAGTTGGTTAAGTTACATTTGGAAATTCCTAGCATCAGTAACTTTAGCAATCTTATTAATCTTATTAATTAAGATATATATGTAAAAGAAGTTTAAACTTCTTTTTTTAATTAAATAAATTTTAATATTTACTTAATGTTATTTATGGTAAAATATAATCACTAAGGGAAAGGTGACTCATATGAAAATTTATAATTCCTTAAGTGGAAAATTAGAAGAATTTAAACCGATTAATGAAGGAAAGATAAATATGTACGTCTGTGGACCTACTGTCTATAGTTATGCACATATTGGTAATATGTGTCCTGTAATAATATTTGATATGGTATATAGATATTTTAAATATTGTGGATATGATGTTAAATATGCAAGTAATTTCACAGATGTCGATGACAAAATAATTAAAGCTGCTATTGAAGAAGGAATCACTGAAAAAGAACTAACTGATAAATTTATTAAAATCTATTTAGATGATGTTAAAGCTTTAAATTGCTTAGATATAGATTATCGTCCAAGAGTAACAGAGACAATGCCAGAAATTATTTCATTTATTGAAAAAATGCTAGAAAGTGGATATGCTTATCAAAATGGTGGTGATGTTTACTTTAGAACATCTAGTATTAAAGAATATGGTGAAATAAGTAATCAAGTACTAGATGATTTAGCTAATGGTATAAGAATAGATGTCGATGAAAATAAAGAAAATCCATATGACTTTGTTCTATGGAAAAAAACTAAAGAAGGTATTACATGGGATTCACCATTTGGTAAAGGTCGTCCAGGATGGCATACTGAATGTGTAGTTATGATAAATAAATTATTTGGTTCTAAAATAGATATTCATGGTGGTGGTATTGATCTTAAGTTCCCTCATCATGAAAATGAGCAAGCCCAAAATAGAGCTGTTAATAACTGCTCACTTGCTAACTACTGGATGCATAATGGTCATGTAATGGTTAATGGTGTTAAAATGAGTAAATCACTAGGTAACTTTATTTTAGCTAAAGACTTACTAAAAAAACACAGCGCTAACGTAATTCGTTTAAGTATTTTAAAGACTAATTATCGTCTACCATTTGATTTTACAGACCAACTATTTACTGAATGTGAAGCTATCGACGAAAAAATCTTTAATGCTCTAAAACAAGCTAATTTAGAAATTCAATTACAAAAATTAAATGTAGGTGTACTAGATAAAGATCCTAAAATAAATGAAATAATGGATGAAGATTTTAATACATCAAATCTTATTACTTATCTATTAGATCTAATAAAAGAATTAAATAGTAAACTAAGACAAAAAGAAGATTTTGTTGAAACATATGATAAAATAAATTTAATTTTATATATTCTAGGACTTAAATATGATTTTGTTAAATTAGAACAAGAAGATATAGAAGATTATAATAAATGGTTAGAATATCGCAAAAATAAAGATTTTGAAAATGCTGATAAATTAAGAAATAAATTAATAGAAAGGAAGGTTATCTAATAGTGACATATTTTATATTATATTTATTAATTTTAATAATCCCAACAATAGCATCTATTAATATTCAATCTAATTATAAAAAATATAAAGCTATAAATAATTCTAAAAAAATATCTGGTCAAGAAGTTGCTCGTAAAATATTAGATGCTAATGGTTTAGAAAAACTATATATAGTCGAAGTAACAGGGGATTTAACAGATCACTATGATCCTACTCAAAAAGTAGTAAGACTTTCTACTAATATTTTTCATGGTGAAACTATCGCTGCTGCGGCAGTAGCTGCTCATGAATGCGGTCATGCTATCCAAGACAAAGTTAATTATCCATTAATGAAAATACGTTCTAAAATGGTACCAGTAGTTAACTTTGTTACCTATGCAGCTTACATATTATTTATAATATCATGCTTTCTTCAAGCAGTTGACTTAGCAGCTATCGCAGTAATATCTGTTCTATTTGGTTTAGCATTCCAATTAGTAACTTTGCCAGTAGAAATCGATGCCAGTAAAAGAGCACTAAAACAATTACAAGAATTAAACTTAGTAGCAAAAAATGAATATAATGGTACTAAAAAAATGTTAATATCAGCAGCTCTTACATATGTAGCAGCTGTCTTATCATCAGTACTAAACTTACTAAGATTAGTTATATCTATAAATGATAATAGAAGGTAACTTCTATTTTTTTTATAAACAAATATAAAATGTTTTTTCAGTCTCTTCCATCTCTTTATTTTCAGTAGCTGATGTTTCTACTATTTCCTCAGTTTTAATGCCAGTCTGAGTAACTGTATCAGTTTGAACTTCTTCGTTCATAAATACCTCCTACCCTAGTTTTTAAATGGTAACTAGGTAATTCCATATACCCTAATCTCTTTATTGTCTAACTAGGTAAAAGACATATTAAAAGAACATATTTCTATGTCCTTATAATCTTATTTAATCTTCTTATACATTCACAATTTACAAAAATGTATTTTAACCTTATTTTATAAGGGTTTGCAAGGTTTTTACTTTTATAAATAAGGGGTTTTAAAACCACACTTTTTTTATTAAGTTAAGGGAGTTTAAAACCATTTTTTGCAATTTTTACAATTTATTTATCACAATTTACAAAAATGTATTTTAACCTTATTTTATAAGGGTTTGCAAGGTTTTTATTATTAAAAATAAGCACTTTTAAAACCACTCTTTTTTTATTAATTAAGTCTATCAAAATAATTTAAATTGCATTTAAGCCTTATAATATAAGGGTTTACAAGGTTTTTTTATAAAAAAAGGTAGGTAAATTTTACATATATTATGGTTTAAGAAGTGCTTAACATAATAAAAGACACTTTATTCAGTGCCTTCTTCTATTATTTCTATACTTTCTATATCTTTTTCATAAAATATATTTTCTCTTTCTTTTTTAAAATAAGGATTTGTACTTTTCTCAAGATGAATAAATAATTCTCCACAATTAAATTCATTATCTGCATCTACTGAACTTTCATACCCAAAAACCTTAGCTATATACTCAAATCCTTTTTTATCTTTAATTTTGACTTTTTTCCAAAGATATTCTCTCACTTTATTACCTCCTATCGGTTGGAACGATATGATATTTGCCATCTTTTTTATAATGTATTGTTGCAGAATTAGTTTTCTCAATAATATCTCCAGTTTCTGAAGCAATCAATGTTCCTATATCTTTATCTGCAATTATAACTTCTTTTTGAAGAGTTCCATTATTCCTAACTATTCCTCCAGTGCCAGCATATTTATTTATCAATTCTTCAATTTCATCATAACTTAAATCTACTATACTTGGATGCTTACCATTTTTTATTACTATATTATAATTATTAGTGCCTACTATATGCTTATCTTGTGTGCCTTTATTCAATTGAAGATTTACATTATTTCTTATATGCTTTCTAATTGTTTCATCTTCAATAAAAGCTTCTAAATTTTCCTTTTTACTGCCTTTATTATACAATTTTTTAGCATATTTTACAATATCTTGTGTGTTATAACTACCATCTTGTGCTATTTTTGTTCTATATGCTTCTATTCTTAGATTTGTTTCTTCTGATAACTTTTTTAACTCTTCTCTATGTAGTGCTAATTTTGCTTTATGATAGTTTAAAGTAGCTTTTAATTCTTTCTTTGTTTTTTCATTTATAATTCCTTTAAGTAATCTTTGTCTTTGAGCTATTTTGCTTTTATCGTTTATAATTTTCTTTTCTATTTTCCTTTGTAGTTGTTCTGCTTCATATAAAGATATTTCTTTACCATTATATGTAACTTTAGTATTATTTAATTTTTCAAGTTGTTCATCTGTATAAGCTTTAGCAGTTCCCTCAAAGTATGGTAACCAATCATGCCTACAATTTATTCCTTTAAATCCATCTACTTTTCCATATCCTATATCATCTAATGATAAATAGCCTTTTCTACCACTTAAACTAACTATTTTACCTTGCCACTTTGCATGTGATGGTCTAGAGTCAGAATGAGCTGATAATTCCATTAAATCACAACCCATTTCTTTAGCTCTTTGAAGTTGCATTTCTCCACATGTTTGATTTACTCCAGTTAGTATATTTGTTTTAACTGCAGTTTCTAATCTCATTTTATGACCAGATGGATATTGAACATATGAACCTTGTTCTTTTAATTTATCTATTGTGTCTTTTACTGCTTGGCTATAACTTTTTAAACCACTAGCTACTTCCATATATGCTTGATTTATAGCATTATAATTTATTTTATTTGATTTAAAAATTCTAAAGACTAGTTATTTTCTTCATTTAAAATCCCTCCTTTTTCTTTGGACAGAAGAAAAATCCCAAGGGTATAAATTCACCTTTGGGACAATATATTTATTAAGATGACATCTTTAAGGATATCATCTTAATAAAGCATTTCTAATGTATTTGTATTAC
>Ga0181612_123367_pt1 | contig 10449 bp, 6 predicted proteins | sample HoacroProtozoa21_FD_119630 | JGI IMG/M metagenome (GOLD analysis project Ga0181612, IMG submission 119630) | Hoatzin crop microbial communities from Cojedes, Venezuel. Combined Assembly of Gp0051906, Gp0051904, Gp0051908
AAAAAAAAACACAAACCAAAGAGCAAACCCTAAAGGAACAATAAACCTCATACAGACCTCCTGGCTCGCGTTCGCTCCAGACTGTTTACTTAGGCTGCAAAAATACCAATTCATGATATCAGCTCAAGGCAAACTCCATCTAGTCTCATGATCGCCTTTAATCATCTTCCTTTTCTAGTTTCGCCTTCTCTTTTTCTTTCCTGCGTTCCTCTCTGGCGTCGGCAGATCCCTGCTGTCACCGTGCTGTTTCTTCTCCTGGTGCCGCAGACTGGTCCTGGCCGGGGGCTCAGCACCTTGCCACTCTGACCCGCCGCCATCCTTGTGGGAAGAAACCCCATCCTGTTCATTATGGAAGCTCAGTTAATTGGGGATGGTTAAAAGGAAGCTTGATACTACCTGCCCAGCCATAGACGTGAGATGGCGCCTGAAGATGAAAAGCCACGAGGAATCAATCTTAATTTAGTACAACTTAACACTTTGCTTGTATTTTTATCTACTTGAGGGCAAGAGGTAACACGTCTGAACTTCCCAGTGTGACAAAAGCGGGCAGAATTTGGAGAAGGTGGTGCAGATGGGAGCGCAGAGCCCCGTTGTTCTGAAAGCATGTGTCTGAAAGACCTCTTCTGTCCTGCTCTGTCTATGTGGGAAGTGTTGCTGGAAAATCTGGCGGGATCCCTGAGGTTCAGAGCTGAGGGGCCTTGCAGGGAGTGCAGAAAGCATCCACCAAAGCTGCATCCCTGGGGCTAGGAAAACGAGGAGTGGTAGGGCTGCCGGCAGCCACACTGATGGTTTCTCAGGAAAGCAAAAAATTCTGGTGTATCTCGTCAGGCAAGTGTGGGAGAGGAAGAGGACTGATCTCAAGGACCACAAGAAGTTTGCTTTTCTATTGAATCTAGGTTTTAAAAAAGGAAAAAGATTGCTTGCAGACATTTCCTTTGGTGATTAGTGTTTGCAATCCAAGTTCTTGTTTCAGTGGACATTCAAGTGGAGATATGCAATAGATATGAAATTAAAATTAAATCACTGTTTTCAGATGTTTGCTAGAGGATTTAGTTATTCAGATCTTGGTTTTCTTCATGGGTTTCTACAAGCCAGGGCTTGCTTGGGTGTCCTAGGATAATTGTGTTGACACATGTATCCTGGATGAAGAGCCCTTTCTTTCTGAATTACCTACTGCTTTCCAAGCTGATCATGATAAATTATAGTTCGGTGCTCTTTCACTGTAGTTCAAACCCTGCTTTATTCTGAAATGACTTTCATGTGTAGACAAGCCCCTAGGAAACTCTTTTTGTTTGTAATTAACTCTCCTTCATTTATTAGCGTTTGCATTTTATGCTTGTACAGAGAAATGAATCCTTTTCCTTGAAGATGTTTTTGCTTTTGCTTTGCTTTGCAGACTGTAAGATGGCACATTGAACTACAGCCGTGGGCGAGTCCAACTCCTTCCCTCAACTACGAGGCCTTGAGGTTCCTGAAGTACATTAGCACTTCTCAGGTAGGTTCTTCATTTCAGTCTCCTTTTACAAAGCAGTTTGCCTGGCACAGGCTGTTCCCTCTCAGATGAGGAATTATCCTCACACCACACAGTTTTCAAAACTGCTTTATTTCTCAAGTTCCTTAGCCTAGCAGTGATGGTCAACATGAATGTAAAGGTCAAAACACAAGAGTAGAAAGAATGCGTGATTTCTAAGCTTTTTATTTCCAGATGGGTTCGTGTCCTGACAGGAGTACCATACGGCTGAAGCTCCAGAAGCGGTTCCTTTCCTGCTCGCTCTCTCTTGCTCACTCTCTGTCAGACACAGAAAAATACAGAGCATCTGTAGCGAGAGAACTGTGTATTCAGCCACTCCACCTCTCAATAATAATGTGATAACCAGACTCAGTTTAGCTTGAAAGGATGCATTTGAGGTTCCCAGTAAAATGAGAAGACGGTATCAGTCCCTAGCTTGGACAAGTTGTCTCAGTGGTACCAATAGAATCCTGATATTTTGATGCCAAAAATGATGACCTGGAAAATTAGTGGGTTTATGTGTTTTTTCAAAGGTGACATTTCCAAATCCAGATTGCATTGACAGTTACTTCCAGGGTTCAGCATGTATGGAATTGGGCTGACGTGTTAATGGAGGCATCACTTCTGCACAACAGCATTTACACATGCATTTCCTGTAATAAAAAAAGGAAAAGGTCCTGGATGCCTGTGGTTCTGACAGGGCGAGCCAGGTCTATCAGCATTTGACCCTTGAACACGGATTTAACTGCACCACCGCCTACACTGGAGAACAGCAAAAAGCCTCAGGTGCTAATGCCAGCAAAATGTCATTCACATGCAAAAATTTTCGTCAATGAAATGCTTTCAAGGCTGAGACAAGAGATTTGTTTGAAACAGGTCTAAAAATAGACTGCTGTGCTGGTGGTGTGGCAACTGGGAGGGCAGCAGTGTTCACTTGTCCTCCAGCTTGTGGGTACCCCTCTGCCTCCACTCGTGCCAGCACTGAGAGGGCAGGAGGCAAGACGATGCATGTGGAGACAGCAAGAGATCTGTGTAGAGCTGCTTGTTTTGTGGTACAGAATTTTAGGCTGCGGCAGGTGTATTAAGCTGAAAACATCCTTCATCTCAGTGACTTGATAAACAGTGGCAGACGCTGCTAAACTCCACTAGTTGGGTCAAAGCCTACAGGGACATCAATTAGCAGAGAGTTTATTGCTTCTGACACACTAATCGAGAAGTTTCATTCCCAGAGAAACTGACCCTGGTGGGGGGGACAAGCAAAAGTGAAAGCAAATAAAGGAGATAAATCCTTGTTCCTGACTTGGCAGATGTTTTAGGATTAATAACTGACAGGATAACACCATGACTGGTATGAGCACTTCTGGAAATGGGATCTTGCTGATGTAGATGAGCGTGGGATCTCATTTTCCTTGTTTGCTGAGCAAGAGTCTATTAATTACTGTGCCTGAGTTCAGCTCCCTGCCATTAGTGCAGAATGACTTGAACTGCTGGAGAGGGAAAGATGCCCTGTCAGCAGGGTTGAGGTGTGGCCAGAAAAAGCTTTTTCAGTGCTGGTATCTAATGATCAGAAGAACCATCTTACATGTGCTGGTTTTTGTATGATGTTAGTGAGTAGAAGCCCAGAACACGACCTGAGCTCGGTGCATCAGGGTCTGTAAATCATGCAACAGACAGGTGGTGGTGCTGAAGGCAGGGTTCATTTTTCTTTTTTATTTTTGATAGCAAGAACTATTACGTAGCAAGAGCTAGTAAAATTGCTCCAAATCCTGAGTGTTGTAATTGCTCATAATGCCATGAGTCAATTAAGTGGCAGCACTGCAGAATCTTAGTTTTCTGTAGAGAGCACATTATTCGTCTGTGTCTTAAAATCAGTGCTTGTTATTGCAATGCCATTTATTCCTTGATTGTTATGTGACTGAAGGAAATGGGTAGTGGGGCGCAGTGCAAATCATTGCTTAAAACTTAGTGAATCCTGAGAGCAGCATGAAGAGATATTATATTAGCTTTTATGAATTTTCCGTGGGAATTATGAGCTGAGCAGGAGCAGGGATGTGGTGGTGCAGCACGCAGCATGCAGCTCTTTGGATGCAGTGCTCCAGATAATGATCTTTCAGAGCTTAAGCTTCTTAAAGAATGAGAGTTTTATTTATCTATTATAAGGCACATGGTGGAGAGTGCCTACCACGCCAAAGGCTGGGTTCCAGTTTTTGCTCTCACCCTTGTGTAAAATTGTTCCATTTCTGTGGTTCTAGGTGGGGCCAGGCCAGTGGTTTTTAGTTTGGCTCAAACCGAGAGCGGAGCCTGGGCAGTCTGCTGTAGAGGAGGGAAGGAAGGAGCAACAAGAGAACAGTCAGTTCAGGACTGATGTTTAACCTGGGCTGGTCTCTACCGCTGTTCTTTCCACATTTTTATTGTTGGCTTTCTGGCTGTGCCAGCTCCTGTCGCTGCAGCCAGGGTTGGTACTGGGCCCAAAGAACAGCTTTTCGTCATGGTGACTCAGCTGGGTTCCTGCAACTCTTTCAGTCTTTGCTTTCCTGTCTGCCTGTTAGCAGCCTGTGCCCTGCAACCTCTGAATTTGATGGCTGGGCTGCACGTGGTTTGAAAAGCCCTTCAGCAACCAGCTGTGTGCTGATGCTGGGGCCATGGCTTCTTTAGCTCCATCACCGCTGTGTTTCGGCTGTTTCAGGCTGCTGCTCAGCTGCTGGCAAAGCTGCCTTCACCTCTCAGTTCAGTGGTTTTTGACATTTGCAAGTTTCTGATGAATCCAGCAGGTTTTAGTCCTTGCTTTTGTGGTCTTTAGCAGGACTTTGGCTTACAGTGTTCCTCCCTGCAGGGTCTCTATCTCTTCTCCTTTTGCGGTGTTTTTATCCTGGCTTTCGACTCTAGATGTCTAAGGCAGCACAGACACACGTGCTATGACTCCTCTGTTTAGTTAACCACTTGCTTAAATCCCTTTGTGACTGGAGAGGGAATATGTTGGGATAATCATTAAATCCCTTCTGGAACTGAGATCTAGGACACTGTAGGTAAGGTATACAGCGTACATTGCAGTGAGTGCAACTAATGATTACAGTCTTGAATTATGACATGATGTTAACATGATTCAGGATGCAGAATCTACTCGAAGGTTTGAAAAGAAAAAATTGAATATTTTAATGCCGAAATAACTTGTTCTCCGGAAAATTGATTTTTGGGTATAGTACTAATGCTTAATTATTTGCTTTTCAAACTGCATTGCTCTCTGGGGGATTGTGCAAGCCTTAAATTTCACCAAGCAGAACAGACGAACAAGGAGAAAAAAAATCATCAGATCTCCATAACTGTGTATCAGATTGACAATCAGAGTTAAATGAAACCAATTAACATTTTTCTTCTTTCCACTCTTTCCCCAGAAGGCAAATTAAAAACTAATTACAAGTCATGTCTTAAAACAAAACATCCTTTGATATTAACAGATTTCATGTGAACACATGAACCTGAACAGCCTGAGAGGGTACTCTGAAACCGCAAAGAAGCCCTGGTCTATCTGTCTTGACGAGAGATTTAGCCTCATTCATCGAATCAGAAGCAAGCAATGCCGTCTCTATTCCCTTGGGTAAGTGCTCTCTTACAGCAAATTGTTTCATGACACCTAGCTTCAGAAAGCCCTATAAATGCAACACAGGCTGCAACAAGGTTGTCTTTTAAAATACAGGCTTTGTTCAGGTGTGTTTGTTACGTGTTGATGTGCTTCTGTAAACTCAGGAAAAATCTTTCTCCATGAGGGTCTCAGTTTTCCTTCACCTTTCTGATAATCAATGAAAACAAATAGTTTGATGGTGAGTAGTGAGTGGTAGTTCATGTAGAGGAAGGTGGAAATTAATGAGCTAAACTGAGAAGCCTACAGCAGCATCCCTGAGCAGAAATGACTTGTATAATGGCCAGGTACTTCAGCAGTATCATTACAAAACTTCATTAACTACCCCTGGGACAAAATAATACATTTCCGTATGAGAGGGTGTTTGCTGAGCACTTCAGGGGTGACATGTGCTGAAGAGATAATAATAAAGGCAGTTGCGGCTTTGTTTTAAAATGTTTGCAGTGTTTATGATATTTACAGCACTTGAGATTGAAGTTTTCACTCTTCACAGATCAAGTGCTTTCACAGGTAGTAAAATCACAGATGCAGCCTGTTTCCCTGCTAATAAAACACTCTGCTTCCCAGGAGGACGGGGGAGGTCAGTCCTCAGAGTTTGTCAGGCTGCTGGCATTTTGCATTGCCCATCAGTGCACAGTTGCCTGAGGAGAACGATTGCTGGGATCTGGAGCTCATTTCACACAGATTACTGCACGGCTGCTGCCTAATAAAACAGTCTTTGCCGTCCTGGTAGCCAGCTTTAGGTTAGAGGTGTATGGAAAGGCTTCATCTCCTTGAACCAGCACAGTTCATTTCTGTGACTTTGCTGCTGTGGGTTTACAAATGTTGGGTAGCAAGGAACTGTGTCTGGGTGGCATTTCTCAGTGATTAGCACGTGGCAGTTCACACCAGCAATTGATGTAAAGTGGATGCAGAGTGCACCGCGGTCAAAAGGACTTTTTTTCTGTTGATTTGGGTGGGCTTATATTTGGATCGAGCTTATATTGAGCTGTAAAGGCCAAACTCAGAGGGTGAGGAGCTCTCGGGTTTTGTTCAGCTGCATCGCTCGGTGGCAGAACAACAACAACATGCCCCTCAGAGACAAATCACATATACGGAGAGCAAACGCCTCTCAACTACTGTTGCTTCTTATTTTCTGAATGTTCTTTGCAATCTATTTCAAAATGATGCTTACCTGGTTTTAATGCAAAATATAGGTTTACATGGGGTTTTGTTTCTCAGTTTTTTACATTAGTGTGAAAGTTAGGAGAGATGCTGTGTTATCCCATGCTCAGGTCCAGACTTCACCTGCTTGACGGTAGTACTGGCTCGTTGCCTGAGGCTCCTTCTGGCAGTCAGTAGGGAGAGGCAGCCGCATTCAGGTGGAAAATCAGCTAAGCTAAATAACATTCTGGAGGTAGGTATAGCTTTCCTTTGATTATAGAGGAAGTCTGGGATAAAGTAGCTGATGACTTTGGATGTCTTGGCAAAGTACTCGAAGTTCAGTGGAATTAAGCTAGACCTTGCCCTTGAAGTTACATGACCGTTAATATTAGACCTGAGCTCCTGTATTGATGTCCCTCTTCTCTTTTGCTATGGACCAAGTGTGGGTTGAGAATGATATTTTTGTTGAATTGGCCAGTAGGCACAAACCAGAGTTGATTTCATCTGTGCTGTGAAATTCAGATTTGGCATGAAGATGACCAGCACGAAGATAACTTGCTAGTAGTTTTGGACAAATCTGAGCTAATGCGCGTGTACCAGTGCTTTATATGGGGTGCTGTTTTGGGTATGGTACAGGGAACCTGGAGGCCTGGTTTTCTCTACTGGTGGAACAGTAGGGCTTAGAGATTGAAACTGATGTCGGCTCTCCCGTCAGTCATCAGATACACATGTGCAGTAAATACCCAACCATGGCGCATCACATGAAACAGCTAAAAAATAAAAGGGAAATATTTGAGGTTAAGGAGGAGCAGTCTTCAATCTTCCAGTTTACTTCTGAAGCCTTTTGAGCTCATTACTGCATAATTCTTCTCCCAGACTCACTTCCTTTAGTTATGACAGGCAGAAAAGTAATTTTGTTCTGAGTGAGACAAAAATCCCCTTTAAACGTTTTTCTTATCTCATACACTTCATAAAGAGCAAAGGGGGAGCAGCTGCTTCCAGTGAAGAATGTTCTCTGTGGAGAGGATGGGTGGAGGACAAATGTGAAAGTTCAGTGCGAGTGTGACTGGGAATCCTGAATTAAATCCATATATCATTAAAAATGGAACAAAACGCTCTGCTTAGTCTTTGCCTTCTTGAATGCTGTAGAAGAGGTTAATTGTGAATGGGAGCGAGCAGCGTCTGAAACGTCTGGAGATCTTTATAGATTAGTATTAGTTGCTTCCATTACTGTGAGGCAGCAATGTTTTTGCTTGGGGGACAGGATTTCCCAGTATGATACATAATTGCAATATGCATCAGTGAGCTCTAGTTATTAGTTCTAAATCTGCTTAGATTAAGCTAAGTCTGCTACAAACACCCCAGGCAGGCACTCAAACTGGGATAATATAAATTAATAGGATTTCGGAAGGCTACCAGTTCAGGCTTAAAGAGTCTTGCTGCAATATTGTATAAAAGCCCTTTCAGGGGGATCTTAAAGTATAGGGGCTTCAGGATCCACGCAGGGGACGCTGCTTTTTTCCCGAGCTGCAAAGCTCAGTTCTCTCCCTTTGAGAAGGAAGGGGAGAAGGGGGAACACAGAAAGGGAAAGCTGAGCCTTAGCGTGCGTGTTTTTAGAGCTCTGTCCCGCGGTCCCTGTGGGAGCTGGAGTCCCTGCAATTATCGGGTTGGATCAGCTGCAGGTGCCCACCAGAGCTGTGCTGGAGGAGGTGAAGCAGCTGTTGTGCCCCCTGCGTGCTCGCTGGGCTCCGTGACGGCACAGGGGCCCGTGCGATGCTCCCTTCGGTGCGAGCCTTGCTCCAGTGTTCGTTCCAAGCATGAGGCTCTGTGTGTCGGGGTCCCCTGCGAACCCCAGGAGCAGGAGACAGCCATTTTTCAAACCAGTTCTTTTGGAGATGACCTTATTTTCTTTCTTAAATATTTGTTGTTGATTAGATCTCTCTTCAGGTGTACATTTGAGCTGTTAGCTAGAGTGCCAGAAGATATAGAAGCACCTTTTTCACCCTCATCGCTATTTTTTGTCTGTTTTGCACTGCTGTGAACCTCCATTTGCAGTCCACATGAGTAGCAGTCTGTTTGGAGGAAGCCTGAGGTTTGTCTACATCAAAAGCATTTGGCCCTGTGGATTTTACCAGCTGGTACGGTTAGAAGTGCGTCACGGACACGTGTGTCCATCGGTCACTGCTAGGCTCATCACCCTAGTGCTGTAACTGTCCCCAACAATTCGTGTGTTGTTCATTTTCATCCAGCTTCTCATTCCTAAGGGATTACACTGGTCTTTGTTCATCAGTGTGCCTTCTGTAGAAAGCCATATGCAAACAAATATGTCAATTCACTTTGTTAACTTCTGAACTTTTTTCCTAATGTGTGCTGAATGCATTAAAAGAAAACTCCTCTCTTTCCCTCCTACACGTCTGTATGGGCTGGAATCCTGTGAACTTAAAAGCATGCTGGGCTGGTTTTGTTTTTTGTTTTTCCTGTCTCCTCCTCCTTTCCCAGGACGCCTGAAGGGGAAGATGGTTGAGGAGAAGACCTTCCAATAGGTTACACTGTGCTTAGCTGGTATTACAGCAAGCGTCGTACCACATTGGTAACTTCCAAAACATACCCTCTTCCAAACATCGTTCCACAAGCGGCATTCATTTTAGTTTACCAGTATGCCATCTGCGTAAAACATTTAATGCTGGCTTAATGTCATACCATAGTGCAGCATGATTGAAAATGCATCACGTTTTACATATTGATGCAAATAGCGAGAATAATTTCAGACCCACACCATTTCTAAGGATAATTGTGGTGTAGCACCTGGTAGCAGGTGCTCTGACAGTACATCTAAGAGTACTGTCCGGTAATCGCTTGTATATGATAGATAAATGCCATGCTTGTTAGTACATAGTGAGATTCTCAATTAGTACAACTGGTTGAAGCGCTGGTTTAAAAATCTTGATTCTGTTCCCAGTGCTACATGTGTGTGTATTGAACAGCAGAATTTTGATTAAGCTTAAGGTTTAGTGCATGATTTGAACGACATTTGGAACAAGCTTGGAGGAGTAGGAATGAGGAGGACATCCCATTTTACGCAGTAGGGGAGGCCTGTGGTCCAGACATGTGATTGCAATGGAAAATACCAGAATTTTTTAGTTTTAGCGTACCCTGTGTGAACCAATGGGCTGCAGGAGGTGGGAGTATGGCATAGCCTTGTAAAGTACATCTTCTGCTTGCAGAGACAGGGACCGAGACAACACTGCTGTAGGATCGGGCTGTTAATTTTTCTTCTTCTTTGAGGTCTTTGCCAAATTAGCAGCAATCTTTCTCTTAAGTCTGTGTAAAAAAACTTTGCTACTATTGTGAAGGGGTTATTTTTAAATTTGCTTTTTTGTCTGTGTCTTTCTTTGCACAGAGAAAGAGAGGCAGTTGGTTCTTGTGTTCTTGTCCCTGTTGGTGGCTATTGTGGCTCATATTTGCAACCCCAGATTATAGACACGGTGGGAAATATGCCTGATTTTTACAAAACAGCATTGTATAAATTTTAAATATATTTGCTCCTCTGCTTATGACTTGGTTATTGGAAGTTTGTGCAGCGGGGACTAAGGAAAGTATTGTAATCTTGTAAAGAAAAAGCAAATTGAAAATTTAAATATAAAATATGAATAGAGGAATAATGACAGCACAAAGGTTCTAACATTTTATTTACTTTCTTATAAATGATGTCAACTTCTGAATTAAGAAAAAGCTCTTTGGGGAAGGTTATCAGCCTGGCTAAAAGTGGTTTAGTTCTTGCCTTGAAAGGAGCCCTTCATTCTTAATCGTATGTAGTATATTGCTTTGAGCTTGAATTTTCTGGTGAAATTAGTTCATCCAATCCACTCCAGCAGTTTCATTATAGGAATGAAAAATTCTGTTAAAAGTTTCTTAAGGTCAGTTATGAATGTGACATTGGGAAAAAACACATGTTCCTTTATATTTCCTTTATCTAACTCATTCCAAGACTTCAGCAGGTGTTATTGTGTTATTTCTGGTTATCTCATCAGAATTGGGGTTAGATTTCCTGCTTGGACAAGGTCCTGTGCAGCCTGCTGTAGGCGACCCTGCTTCAGCAGGGGGGTTGGACTAGATGACCCACAGAGGTCCCTTCCAACCCCCAACATTCTGTGATTCT
>Ga0181612_152967_pt1 | contig 10449 bp, 8 predicted proteins | sample HoacroProtozoa21_FD_119630 | JGI IMG/M metagenome (GOLD analysis project Ga0181612, IMG submission 119630) | Hoatzin crop microbial communities from Cojedes, Venezuel. Combined Assembly of Gp0051906, Gp0051904, Gp0051908
GCAATGCAAAAGTGCAAGAGGACGATTCGAAAAGTGATAAGGTAGAAAATAGTGAAAGCAAAAATTTAAATGATGGCAATGCAAAAGTGCAAGAGGACGATTCGAAAAGTGATAAGGTAGAAAATAGTGAAAGCAAAAATGATAAATTAATTCCTGTAAGAAATGATGAAAAATATGGATATATAAGCGAAAGCGGCGAAGAAGCAATCTCGTGTCAATATGATATGGCAACATTTTTTATGAATGTAACTTTAGCTGAAAAGCAATATGCAATTGCGTTGGTGGAAAAAGATGGGCAAGATTATATATTGTTGAATACCAATAAAACGAATACAGATGTGGCGAATGCGGACGAAACAAATGTGGACGAAACAAATGCGGACGAAACAAATGTGGACGAAACAAATGCGGACGAAACAAATGTGGTTGAAACAGTTGCAGGAGATTCGAAAGAAGAAAAGTTAATCACCGATGATTCAAGTGAGACTGGATTAAAGTCAGCAAACATGAAGTTTGAAAAAATAAAAATTGAAAATGCTACATTTTTAAACACAATGGAAGAAAAATGTATCGAGCAGTATAAAAGTGCTTACGAGATAGATGAAGAGAAGCAAACAGGAGATGTTTCGGCGTTTTCGTATGCGCTTGAAGCTTTTTTGAAAGTAAGAAATATTCCATTGGAATTGCAAAGTATTGATTATATTAGCGGTGGAGAATCAATAACATTTGAAGAAGAAAAAACGACAACAGCAAACACATCAGAAAAAGAAACAACAGTCCTTGCATATAAAGGAGATGGCTACAAAATAACGCTTGAAGAAGAAAAACAACTTATTGAAAAAATAACTTCTTCTGAGGCTTATTATAGTTACTATACTAATATTGCTGAAAATATGAACAAAACCTTTAACATTAAATATATACAAAATGATGAAATTTTATTCTCTGATATAGGCATACTTCAAGATTATGATTACGAAACCAAAACCGCCAAACGCCTAGCTGATAATTCTTTGCGAATATCTGATTTAGAAGGAAAGCAATCCGGAATTATAAAAGAGAATGGTGAAATAATATATGTTGATTCAAATTACACAATCGTATATGCGGATGAAGGTTTTGTAGTGACATATATTTATGATGATGAAGAAAAGAATCTCGATTACTATATATTAAAAGAAGACGGAACTGTTGAATTAGAAGTTAAAGCTATTATGATTTACGATGACGGATACTTGGTTAAGATGGCTGATGGAAAAGTGAAATTGTATGATAAAAAAATGAATGAAAGAACGGCAAGTTATGACAAAATTATAATGAATGGCGAAGTGGACATAACAAGCGTTTTGTAGTATTATATAAAAACAGTAAACATAAGAGGGGAAAGTATGAGAATAACGTATCAAGGAAAAGAAATTAAATTATCAAAAGATATAAAGCAAATTGTAGATATTTTCGGTGAAGAAACAATCCGCAACGATAAGAAAAAAATTGTTGCTGCACGTGTAAAAAATGAAGTGAAGTCGTTAGATTATTTTATAAAGAATGGCGACGAAATTGAATTGATTGATTGCACGGACAAAGACGGAATGCGTGTTTATATAAGAGGAATATCATATATTATGTGCATGGCATTTAATGAGCTTTATCCAGACGCAAAAATAATTATAAATTATCAGTTGACTAATTCGATGTTTTGTGAGTGCTTCAACAAGAAGATAACTGAAAGCATGATTACAAAAGTTAAGGAAAGAATGCAAGAAATTATTGATGCTGATTATGATTTACGTAAAACCATAATGACTAAGAAGCAAGCCGCTGAATTTTATGATTCTCATGATATAAAAGAAGAGGATCGTCGCGGATATATGCAAATAGACAATGATGAAAAAGAAGAAGTTTCGTTATATTTCTGCGGAAAGTACTTTAATTATTTCTATGGTGTTATGCCTTTAAGCACGGGGTATACAAATATTTTCGATTTAAAGAAATATAGAAATGGATTTATTTTGCAATACCCAAGCGTAAAGGACCCAAGCAAACTAGGTGAATTCAGGGAAAATAAAAAGTTCAATAATACACTTCAAGAATATGAACGCATACAAAACCTAATGGAAATAGGAACTATTTGGGATTTGAATCAGGCAATTAGAAATAATCGCAGCAAGGAGATAATCTTGATGTCTGAGGCTTTGCATGAAAAGAAAATTGCCGAGATAGCTGACGAGATTGCAAAGAAGAAAGAGGTTAAGATGGTTTTGATAGCGGGACCATCGTCATCAAGTAAAACAACTTTTGCTAAACGTCTTGAAATGCAGCTAAAACTTAACGGAATGAAGCCAGTTACAATTGGCACGGATAATTATTTTGTTGAGCGCGAAAATAATCCAAAGGACGAAAATGGAAATTACGATTTCGAAACAATTGATGCGCTTGATTTGAAATTGTTCAACGATCACCTTGAAAAGTTGGTAAATGGCGAAGAAATAAAGATGCCTCGATTTAATTTTAAGACAGGGCATAAAGAATATTTCGATGACAGAACCTTAAAACTAGAGGAAGATGAAATTTTAGTAATTGAGGGAATTCATTGCTTGAATGATGAATTAACAAGCAAGATTAAGAAAGAAAATAAATTTAAAATTTATATTAGCGATTTAACAATATTGAATATTGATTATTACAATAGAATATCAACAACTGATACAAGGTTAATTAGAAGAATTGTAAGAGATTATAATTATAGAGGATATTCAGCACTTGAAACATTGCAGCGTTGGCCATCAGTTAATGCAGGAGAAGAGAAAAATATTTTTCCATTCCAAGAAGAAGCGGATGCAATGTTTAATAGCTCGTTGGTATATGAGTTGGCGGTTTTGGGAAGATATGCACGACCACTACTTTCGAAAATTCCGAGAAGCGAAGAAGTGTATTCAGAAGCTAAACGAATAAAAACATTTTTGGAATATTTTGATGAGATACAAGAGGAAGATGCGATTCCAAATAATTCATTGTTGCGAGAATTCATCGGCGGCAGCGTGTTTAAAATATAAAAATGGTGCATTGAACCACATACCAGTTATATAATTAAACTTTTGTTAATTATTCAAGAGACAAAAACAGCTAAAGTAAAACATTGAAATAGAAAACAAAAACAAAAAAATAAAAATAAAAAACAAAAAAATAGAAAATGAAAAAAGAAAAAACAAAAAACGAAAACTGAAAAAGAAAAAACGAAAACTGAAAACGGAAACGGAAAAAGAGAAAACAAAAAAGAGAAAAACAAAAAAAGAAAAAACGGAAAAACAGAAAACGAAAAACGGAAACGAAAACGGAAACGAAAACAAAAAAGAATAGGAAGATAAATAAAAGAGTTGGAAGTAGAAAGAAAATTGTTTACAAAAAGAGACGAGTCTTTTGAGTGTGAAAATTGCGGTAAGCAAGTTGAAAAGTTAGGATACACTTCGCGAGACCACTGCCCGTATTGTTTATATTCTAAGCATGTTGATGTTATGCCTGGCGACAGGGCAGAAGAATGCCAAGGTAAGCTTGCTCCACAGCAGGTTGAACTAAATAGCAAGCGGGAATACGTGATTATATACAAGTGTGAGAAATGTCATCAAATCCGCAAAAACAAAGCCGCAGAAGATGATGATAAGGATTTGCTAATTAAATTAACAGTGAATCAAACAGGGATACTTTAGAGATAAAAAAATTGAGAGGCGCATGAAACACGCAAAATCAATTGAATTATATTTAGAAGAAAATCGAAAGCAGAAATAAAAAGGTAGAAACAAAATAGAAAATAGAAATAAAAAGGTAGAAACAAAATAGAAAATAGAAATGAAAAAGTAGAAACAAAATAGAAAAGCAAATAAGAAGGTGCGTATGGAAAAGAAAGTTATATTAAGTGGAATACAGGCAACAGGTGATTTACATCTGGGACATTATGTTGGGGTTTTGAGAAATTTTGTAAACATGCAAAATGATTATGATTGCAATTATATGATTGCAAATTTGCATGCGTTGACAGTTAGACGTGCCCCAGAAGAATTAAAGCAGAATACCTATCGAATTCTTGCGACATATTTGGCGGCAGGAATCGACCCGGAAAAATCAACCATATTTGTTCAATCACAAGTTCCGGAACATGCTGAATTAGGCTGGATTCTTGATTGCTACACATATGTTGGAGAATTGAATAGAATGACTCAGTATAAGGATAAAGCTGCTAAGCATGCTGACAATATCAACGCAGGATTGTTTACTTATCCATCGTTGATGGCAGGCGACATTTTGCTTTATAACGCTAATGTTGTGCCAGTTGGTGATGATCAAAAGCAACACCTAGAAATAACACGTGACATTGCTGAGAGATTTAACAATTTGTATGGCGAGACTTTCACGATTCCAGAACCGTATATACAAAAAGAGGGAGCAAGAATTATGGGCTTGCAAGACCCAACTGGAAAAATGAGTAAAAGCAGCACATTACCAAATGATACTGTTTTTATAACAGATAGCGAAGATGAAATCAGAAAGAAATTCAAAAAAGCAGTTACTGATTCTGAAGGTATTGTGCGTTACGATGTTGCAAATAAGCCTGGAGTGAGCAACTTGATGGAAATATATAGCTTCATAACAAATAAAAAACTAGATGAAGTTGAAAAAGAATTTGAAGGAAAAGGATACGGCGATTTTAAAACAGCAGTTGCAGAAGCTGTAATTACTGAATTGAAACCATTCCAAGAAAAATATAATGCAATAATAAATGATACGGAATATCTTGATAAAATTTGTAAAGAAGGAGCTGAAAAGGCTCATCAAAAAGCAAGTGCAACACTTGAAAGAGTATATCAAAAATTAGGACTATTTGTTTAAAATAATTGAGTCAAAATATTTTTGTTAAATATATGAAAAATAAAAACAAAAACAAAAATAAAAACAAAAATAAAAGCAAAAAAAATAAAAATAAAAGCAAAAAATAAAAATAAAAATAAAAACAAAAGCAAAAACAAAAACAAAAGCAAAAACAAAAATAAAAGCAAAAATAAAAATAAAAGCAAAAATAAAAATAAAAGCAAAAATAAAAATAAAAAACAAAAACAAAAAAGGAAATAATGAAAATATTGCTTAAATAAAAATACAAGGAGACGTAAACGATGTTTACAGATTACGTAAAAATTTATGCTTCGGCGGGAAAAGGCGGAAATGGCGCAATTTCGTTCCGACATGAAAAATACGTAGCAGCTGGAGGACCGGACGGTGGCGACGGAGGAAAAGGCGGAGATGTAATATTCAAAGCTAATCCGGACGATAATACATTAGTTGCTTTTAGATATAAGAAAAAGTTTAAAGCTGAAAATGGTGAAAACGGTTCAGGTGCTAGAAAGTATGGAAAGAGCGGAAAAAATTTATATATAACAGTTCCAATTGGAACTGTTATTAAGGAGGCTAATACGAATGAGGTTTTGGCCGACTTAAATGAAAAAGGGCAAGAGGCAACAATTTTAAAAGGCGGTCGTGGAGGATTGGGAAATTCACACTTTGCAACACCTACAAGACAAGCACCACGCTTTGCTCAAGATGGTGAGCCAGGTGAAGAAAGAGAATTAGTACTTGAATTAAAATTGTTAGCAGATGTTGGATTAGTTGGATTTCCAAATGTTGGCAAATCGACTTTCTTATCTGTTGTTACTTCAGCAACTCCGAAGATAGCAAATTATCATTTTACAACGATTGATCCAAACTTAGGTGTTGTAAAATCAAAATATGGTGACAGCTTTGTAATAGCTGATATACCTGGAATTATTGAAGGTGCAAGCGAAGGTGTTGGACTGGGATTACAATTTTTACGCCACATTGAGCGCACACGTTTATTACTTCATTTTATTGATGTTTCAGGACAAGAGGGCCGCAATCCAGTTGATGACTATAATAAAATAAATGAAGAATTGAAAAAATATAGTGAAAAGCTAGCTAAACGTACACAAATAATTGTTGCAAATAAAGCAGATGCAATTCAAGATGAAAATGCATATGCTGAATTGGAAAAATTAGCACAAGGAAACAATCAAAAAATATTTAAAATTTCAGCTGTAACAGGTGAAGGCATTGATGAGTTGATGAGCTACGTTTCTGAAATGCTCAAAACCTTACCAAAAGAAAACTTGGTTGACATTGGTTCGGGTTCTGAAGAGAAAGTATATAGACTTGAAGAAGATGAAGACTTCGAAATTAAAAAGGTTGGTAAGGAGTTTGTTGTCACAGGAGAAGCCGTTGATAGAATAATGAGAAGAGTTAATATAACAGATAATGAATCACTATTTTATTTACATAGAAAGATGGACGAAATTGGTTTGAATCAAGCTTTGAAGAAAGCTGGAATTAAAGATGGAGATACAGTAAAAATCGCACAATACGAAATGATATGGGAAGACTAAGCAGCAAAATGAAAAAAGAAACAAAGAAAGAAACAAAAAAAGAAGAAACAAAGAAAGAAACAAAGAAACAAGCAAAGAAAGAAACAAAGAAACAAACAAAGAAAGAAACAAAGAAACAAACAAAGAAAGAAATATTTTATGAAGATGAATTGAATGATGATTTTTCAGAAAGTAAAATTGAACCGATTAAAATAGACGGTAATTATAAATACGAACATGGACTGCTTTGGGGAATGGCTGCAAGCTTTGTGTATCGCGTGATTTTTACACTCCCAGCGTATATTTACACAAAATTAAAATTCAAATATAAAGTTAAGAATAAGAAGGTTTTGAAAAAAGAAAAAAGCAAGGGAATATTTTTATATGGAAATCACACTCAAGAAATTGTTGATACATTTATTCCATCGCTAGTGACATTTCCTAAAAGAGTGTATGTGGTAGCTCACCCGGACAACGTGTCAATAAAGGGAATGAAAACCTTAAATAAAATGTTAGGTGCCATACCAATTCCGGGAGATATTGAAAGTTCGAGAAATTTTTTAGCAGCAATTGCTAAGAGAATAAAAAAGAAAAACGTTATCATGATTTATCCGGAAGCACATGTGTGGCCGTATTACACTAAAATTAGAAACTACCCGGACACATCATTTAAATATCCAGTAGAATTAGATGCACCAGTGTATTGTTTAACTACTACTTATCAAGACAAGCAAATGGTTGTGTATGCGGACGGACCATTTTATGCAGATAAAAATTTGAATAAAAAGCAAGCGCAAAAAGATTTGAGAGATAGAGTGTATGCAACGCAAGTCGAAAGAGCAAAAAACAATAATGTGGAAATAATAAAATATACGAAGAAAGAAAAAAGCGAAAAGCAATTGAAGACTAAAGGGGAAGAGTGATGATCAATATAATGTATTGTGGAAATGATAAGATGTTTGATGGTGTGTTAATATCAACATTGTCGATAGCTCATCATACCAGCGAAGCATTAAATGTGTATTTGTTAACGATGGACCAAACAAAGCAAAAGCCGGAATATAAACCGATTACGGAGAATCAAGCACAAATTGTTGAGGAAGCCATCCAAAAATATAACAAGGATTCAAAAGTAAATTTGATTGATTGCACTGCAATGTTTGATGAGGAAATGGCTAAGAGTAAAAACCTAAAAACACACTACACTCCATACATTTTCTTGCGATTGATGGTTGATATTATTCCGGATATGCCTGAAAAAATATTGTATCTCGATACGGATGTTGTTGCATATCAAGATATTTCGGAACTTTGGCAAATAGATTTGAAAGATTACGAATTAACAGCATCGCTTGATTATATTGGGCGAAATGCAATTAGCCAGGATTATATAAATTCTGGGGTTTTGTTAATGAATATTCCAGAGATACGTAAAAATAAGAGCTTTGAAAAATGCAGAGAAATTTGCAAAACCAAAAAAATGGTTTTGCCGGATCAAACAGCAATCTACAAAACCTGCAAAATTAAACGAATTGACGATAAGTATAATGAGCAAAAAAGAAGGCACGAAGATACGATATTACGACATTTTAGTATGCAGCTTAATCCATATCCAATGAATATAAAACCGTGGCATATTGATAAGTTGCATGAGGTTTATAAAATATTTGATTTGGACGATATCTTGAAAGAGTATCAAGATATTAAAGCTAAAAGCGAAAAAATATAATTTTAGAGGCAAGCAAAAGAAACTTTAAATATAAGGAAAGGAACAATGAATCATTTAGAAAATATATGATTTATGTGTAAAAAACGATGAACGAAAAAAATTTAAAAGAAATTCCAATATTCTTTTCAATTGACGATGGATATATTCCATGTTTAGGAGTTGCAATAAAATCAATTGAAGAGAATGCAAGTAAAAATTATTTATATCATATGATAGTTTTGTATACTGATATGAGTGAGGAAAATATCAAAAATATAAAAAGTGAATTTGAAACAGATAATTTCAAAATTGATTTTTGTAATTTATCAGAAAGAATAAAAGAAAAAGAAGACGTGCTATCAGTACGTCTAAGAGATTATTATTCAAATACAATTTATTATCGCTTATTTATTCAAGAGGAATTTCCTCAATATGATAAAGCTGTATATATTGATTCTGATATTGTTGTACTTGATGATATAGCAAAATTGTATAATACTGAACTTGGAGATCATTTATTAGGCGCAGTTCCAGAGGGAGTGGTGAATCACGGGCCTAAGGTTTTTGCAGAATATGTTAAAGCTTTCATCGGAGTTGTACCAGAAAGATATTTTAATTCAGGCGTGTTAGTCATGAATTTAAAAGAGATGCGCAAATCAAAGATATTACAAAAGTTTATTTACTTGATTGACAAATATAACATTGATACAGTGGCACCTGACCAAGATTATTTAAATGCTTTATGCAAAGATAGAGTTGTATACTTGCCGGAAGAGTGGGACAAGATGCCGGATTTCGGAGACAATTATCAAGATATAAAAGAAATATATTTGATACATTATAATATGTTTAGAAAACCATGGCACTATGATGATGTCGCTTATCAAGATGCTTTCTGGAAATATGCAAAGAAAACATCATATTATGAAATATTGCAAAATGAGTTGAAAAATTTTGGTGAAGATAAAAAGGAAATCAATTTAAAAGGCGGCGAAAAAATGGCAACTTATTGTGCTACGATCATGACAAATAAGGTGACTTTCGTGACATTAATGAAAGAAGTAGAAGAAAAGTTTGGCAACTAACTAAATTTACGTTAAAAAATAAAAAACAAAAAACAAAAAACAAATCCACAGTGCTTAATATAATTATAAAAAAATTAAATCGAAAGAATCTAATTTTTAATAATTAGATTATACGTGAAAAACAAAAAGCAAAAAATAAAAGTTAAAAAATTAAAAATAAAAACCAAAAATAATAAAAAAGATAAAATAAAAATACGGGAATGAAATTAGATGGGGAACAAGGAAAAAAGAGAACAAATAGAAAAAAGTGAAGAAAGACTTAAGGTTATAGAAAACATTAAGAAAAATGTTGAAGAGGGAAAACTAAATGATAAAGTCGAGTTGAATGATCCGGTAATGACTGATGAGGACCGCGAAAAATATATTTTACATTTTGATAGTTTGAGAAATTCAATATCAAAAAGAATTAAGAGAAGATCAGCACGAAAGATTGCTAAGCAATACACTAAAATATTTAACTTCGGTACTACTAAAATTATAGGATTGAAGAATTTAGAAGCAATCAAAACCGGAGCAATTATAACAGGCAATCATTTTAGTCCAAAAGATTCAACTGTCATAATGTACGCACTTGAAAAGGTTGGAAAATTTAACCATTTAGACATTGTAATCGAGGAAGAAAATGTATTGATGGAGGGCCAGTTTGGATTCTTGCTTAATAATTGCGGAACGATTCCGATAAGTAAAAGCCAAAAATATCTCCAAGATAATTTCATGCCATCAATAGAAAAATTGCTAAACAATGGGGATATGGTTTTGATATATCCGGAAGAGCAAATGTGGTTTAACTATCGCAAACCACGTCCATGCAAAATCGGAGCGTATCATATTGCAACGAAATTCAATGTGCCGATAATCCCGATGTTTACTGAAATGCGCGAAATTCCTGGTAAATATGATGAAGATGGATTCAATAGAGTGAAATTCATTTTACATATAATGCCTGCAATATATCCGGACGAATCTAAGAGCTTCAAGGAAGCTAAAAAAGAGCTTATGCAAAAAGATTATGAAGCAAAAGTAAAAGCATACGAAGAAGCGTACGGAATAAAGTTGGACTACACATTTGAGGAAAATGATATTGCCGGTTTGTCTGCAGAACCTAAATACGTAGCAGAAACAAAATCAATTTCAAAAAAGGTTGAAGAGACAATTGAAAAAGAAAAAGAGAATATGTCAAAACAAATCCAAAAGTGGAAGAAAAAGTAAAATAAAAAATAAAAAATAAAAAATA
>Ga0181612_169635_pt1 | contig 10449 bp, 2 predicted proteins | sample HoacroProtozoa21_FD_119630 | JGI IMG/M metagenome (GOLD analysis project Ga0181612, IMG submission 119630) | Hoatzin crop microbial communities from Cojedes, Venezuel. Combined Assembly of Gp0051906, Gp0051904, Gp0051908
AAAGAGAATTAAGAGGGCAACTCTCCAGGAAGACTGTGGCAGAACAAATCCCACTCTTCTACTCCACAGGTTAGTACTGTAAAGTAGCAACAATTTTAAGAACTTCAGTTAATTCTATACCCCTTTATAAGGGAGCAGTGAAGAACAGAATATAGGGGTATTGCTATTATAATTCAAACAGTTAACTACTTTGTGTATACATTTTCATACTCAGTACAAGTCCAGACTCTTTCTCTTGCTATGCTGTAACTTAACAGTTTAAGGTAATTAATCGCACCATCCTGTAAACAAAGATATAAAAGCTTTGTGTAAGCTTTACTGATTCAGCAGTGTGCAAAAATATCTGCCTTCTAAGAAAAAAACCTAACTATTCAATTTTCCCATCATGAGCATATAATTAGGTAGCACACTTTAAAACAGGTTTTCATCCAATTAACAATGAAATCTATGCATTTCATAGAACTGTTATAAAGCGTTTGTAATGAAGTCTGTGTTTTTAGATACCCGATGTCCATTTTCAATACATGATATATCAGACAGGGAAAGTGTTCTCCAGACAAACGTGTTATTTTTGGTCTTGTAATTTCTTCCATCCTCTGTAGCCAATATGAAGTTAAAAGATTCCTGTTTTAAGTAGACTTCCACATGTCGATGTTTCTTAAATGCAGATGGAAACAATGGATGATGATGTTACAGCAATCTCTGAATACACTGAGAATAGCCAGTAGGCCACAAGTTCGTGACTGTTTTAAGCAGTATTTTAAAAATACATAAACCCACGAAAAATAGGCTATATCAGGAAGCAATCTGATACTCAAATAAATAGAAAATTTGCATTTTAATGTCACATTGAATTTCAGTACATTTCAATCCAAGAAAAAAAATAAACTGACAGTCATAGTAATGAGTACAGGATTATATATATATTACAATATGCCTTGTTATAATACATTTGTGGCTTTATGATAAAAAAACCTCAAGGGCAGATGGAGTCTGAGCTCATTTAAGTAATTGTCAGGAACAAAGCATTAAATGCATTTCTGAAATAAGTACTTTTATTTAATTTCAAAATCTTATGCCAGCATTAGACCTTGGGCTTTTCTTGAAAAAAAAAATCTAGTTGCCACGGAGCTAGCTACATAAGTATTCTAAAAGGTTTAAATGATACAGAAAATGCTCTTCCCAATTTTACATACAATGAAAGGACAGATGATTTCAAAAAGAGCACCTATGGCTAACTCCATGTTGACTTTGACCTAGAAATGCACATTACTGATCTCCACAAGGAATCCATCAAATTTTGGAAGTTGTCCATTTCACATGAAAGCAAGAGAACGCGTCAGCATATGCAAAAATATTTTTCAAACTGTTCTTAACGTGTAATTGAAAACTAAAGGCATGGTCTCTTCATTGTAAAAAAATAAAGGTACAACAGAAACTCTAAAGGAAGATATTCAGCTACACTGAAGTTGCAACCCTCTGAAAAGAAAGAAAAAGGAAAAAAGTCAATTAGCTAAGCTTTGTGCTCTAACCAAACTACTTACAGTGATTTTCAATGGCAGAAGCCCATGCTGACTGGGTGATTTGACAGTTCCAAATACTTTTTGTAATAATTTTTTTTCCGTATACAAGGACACTAAAATGATCCAGTCATGCAACGTTGATTTTAAGCATTCTGCATCTCTTTTCCAATCTTATAGCTAAGGATCTTGCTCCAGTCAATCTTGGTGCGGGTAACTGGCAATTGTCGACGTAAGGCCTTGAAAGTAGTGTCCGACATAGTCTGGTAATTTTCACTGATAGCAGTCTGTTAAACAGAAAGTCACACAAAACAAAGACACATGAGGAACAGAACCTGGATGCTATAAGAAGTTAAATGAATAGTTTGTTATCACTTAAACAGGCTTAATAAAAATATGCTAAATTAAAATAAAATTTTATGAAGGAAAGCCAAATTTAGATCTAGATTGAAATTATGTGAAGAAAATTAGTGAGACAAATGCAATAAACCTAGCTGTAGCCTAGGTGTTTCAGCAGACCACAGTGTGGTTAATCAGCAGCATGAATAAACTGCTGATAAAGAGTTAGATCATACATCATTAATTTTAGATACCAAAGTCTTCCACTGTTTTTCCTGTGGGGATGGTAGAGTCAGTCTGCAACATCGTATGAACTTGAATGTAATGCATATGATACATACTTCGTAAATTTTTATTTAAAAACATTTTTTGGAAACTTGACACAACATGATGTCTGAAAGCTACAATATGTTCAAGACCTAAATCAACATGAATCTACTTCTACAGAGGATATCTAGAACAGTTATACTCTTCTAACTTTGCACTAACCGAAATGGATAATGCTTATAGTCATATTTAGCAAAGCCGCCTAACAGAGTTGCCTCTGAACACAATCTGTACAAAAATTCTACTTAAGAAATGCACTAACACTGAAAGAAATCAGAATTGCTGACATTTGATCATGCTAGGGACCTTTCTGCTCTTAAAGATTTCTAATGTTAAGTAGGCAAGTACAATCACCAGAAGGTATTGAAAGGAAGGATACAGTTAACAGCAGCATGTAACATATTTATACTTGTATGGAACCGCATTATGTTAATATCAAAACCTTGCTAATTATAGAATACTAGATTTGGTTAAGAATATGGTAACGTTATGCACGAGTATCACAGAATGGTAGGGGTTGGAAGGGACGCCTGTGGGTGATCTTGTCCAACACCCCTGCCGAAGCAGGGTCACCTACAGCAGGCTGCACAGGACCTTGTCCAGGTGGGTCTTGAATATCTCCAGAGAAGCAGACTCCACAACCTCCCTGGGCAGCCTGTTCCAGTGCTCCGTCACCCTCAGAGGGAAGAAGTTCTTCCTCATGTTCAGATGGAAGTATGGTGATAGTTATCTGCTAGAACTAATATATGGGGCCAAAATGGCAGGCACAAACAGCCAGATGACAAAATTATACTAGAGATTTCTTTACAAAAGCAATTTTCTTTTTATTTTCTCCGAAGCATGTTGTAATTCAATTGCTCTTTCACATTCTTCATAATATCTTGAAATACAGGTGTTAGAAGTTGCTTGCTTTCCTGTATAGCTTAGGAACATTGTGGAAATACTGTAACCAGCATTTCAGGTAACATAACCACACCTCCTCACCCTCAAGATCAAAAGTTCACAAATCATGTAAGCAACTAAAGAATGTAACAGATGAGATTCATTATAGATTATATGTTTCCAGATCCTATTTTCTGATGGAAAGCTTTCAGGAAAACCACCCCTGAAAATAAAGTACTTTGAGTTGAAGAGAAGAAGAACTCTCTTGGTAAGTCACAAAAGAAAGCAGGAGAGGGTAAGCATTTGATGCTCAAGTAAATAGCAGCCACAGAAGAATGTTCAGGGGTCTGCTAGGCTATCAACCAGCTCACAGCACACAAAATAAAAGTTTTTATCTTGCTGACCATCCAAAACTAGGCATTTGTTCCTAGGAAAAAACATCACAGCCAACATAGGCAGAGTAACCAAAGTAATGTGAGAACTCAGCCAGCATATGAAGACCAGCACATTAGGAATTGAGCACATCTTTTCCATTGTCACTCTATGATTATCTGTAATGCACTTGCCTCCAAGCAAATTAGATTGCAGAAAAGAAAATACATCAGCCTTGCTTTTAGAAAGAGAAAGGTGCATCTATTCAAGCAGACAATCACTAATTGCATAGTGAACCCAAGAACAATGATCCAGTTGTGATAAATTAGAGGTTGGAAGCAAGTATCAGGAATTAAGTTGTACGCAATTTGAATTTGCATGCATAAAGGAACTACAGCAGAGCCTATCAAGAATACTAAACAAGACATTAATTTCTGGAGCATGCATAACAAAATTTAAAACTTTTTAAATGGATCGATTCAAGTTAATTTTAACATAACATCCATACTAAAATAACATACTTCCCCTTCATTTAATCACATTATACCATAATTACCAACTTCCTCTGTCAATGGCTCCTACTACATGAACGACAGCAAGAAATCATTTCCAACTTCTCGATTAAGCTAAATACAAAGATAGTGTTTAAGAAAGAGCCCTGTTAAAGGATGATGTGGGATAGTACTGAGTCACAAGCAGCATGAAGAATTACTATGCTTCGATTTGAACATAGGCTGCTCCCTTCCAAAGCATGCTCAGGTTGCTCCACAGACTTGTGAAGAGACATGACCCTCTCCTTTTCCTTTTTCGAATAACATTGTTCCCCGGAGTGTCTCAAGAACAAATAAAAAATGTTTAGATTTTTTTTTTTTTTTTTTTTTTTTAAACTTCAGGACTTCATTAATCTCTGAAATCTGAACATGTCATATCTGCTAACATGCATAAATTCAAGAGAATGGTACTTACTGAACCACACTGCTTTTCTGATGTCATCAATATCTAAATGCTGTAATTTCTAATAAATACGTAAAGAAGGAAACCCCACACTACCTACAGAAAACCAAGTCTTTTCTCATTTGCCAAGCAGGCTCAGAACTGTAGTTTAAAAGCTTCTTCAAAAGCCACTGGGCCAGAAGGCAGAAGTAGTCCCAAGGAGAATTACAAAAAGGTGTTTGCTGCTGCAGCTTCTTCAGATTCCCCACCTGACTGAGCTGCAGCTTTGGGCAGGGCTGCAAGAGTGAAAAGTGCCCCTCGGGTATCTCTAACTAACAGCAGCAAGTATAAAAAGTCACTCACATGCACAGGTACAGTCTTTTGTTCATAGAATTGAGACAAGAGAAAGACAGGAAAAAAAGCAGCAAATAGGTGAAAAGCAATAAATAGCCAGTCATCAGAATTGGTAGGTATTCCTAAGACTCCCCGTGACTGAAAAAATTCTGATCTTGAATGGGCACTTAATGTAATATGTATAAATTCCTAGACTAACTACAGGAAGATCTAGAATGTTTCACTGCTGTTTCAATTAGTGTCTTCTTAAAATAGTGAGCTAAATATTATAGTATTAGTAGAAGGTAAACTTTGTTGAAAAGAGTATTACAAAATGGATCACTGTCTTTGCACGCCTTTGTCTGAACATGCAGTTAAACTGTGTAAAAACCGAGAACTAAAGTACAGGAAAAACTATGAGCCAAGGTCTAACTTTGCATATGACCTGTGTTAACACACTTACTTTTATACAATTATGAAGGATGTAAATAGAAGTTCAGATTGTTATACTGACTATGATTGATGACATTTTGGGCATATGAGCTTAACTTGTGAACCAAGTGTCCCAAAAAAGAGTTTTTCAGCAGTATTCTGTAAAGCTAGATAAAGCTAACACATTTTCAGATGTGTTGAACACTCTCTCCAGGAATGTTTAAAAGTGTGCTAGGGAACATATTTTAAATGACATCCATCTTCGTAATCTAGACACAGTGTAAAAAGTATATATCGACACTGTCATCTGAGTAAGCACTTACAGATTTCCACTAGGCTTCTTTTAGCAGCAGACATAACTCAAAACACAATTATCCTTCTAATCCAAAGCATACGACTAGTGACTGATAAAAAAGCACCAACTTTATTATTGCTTTAGTATCTGAATAATAGTTTGTATTTGGACAGTTTATTACTAGTCTACCCTCACTACTGTAGAAACAAGGAGAACAGAAAGCAGCAAAATATAATAAATTCAATTTGCTGAGACAGTCAGCATAAGGTCTCACTTCCTATTTTTTTTTCACCAAAAATATTAATATTAAAATGTTTCAAGTACATTTATGAAACCAATGAGGTGGAAAATCTCTTACCAAAAAAACAGAACTGTACATTAGATCTTAAGAAGCCTCTTATCTTGTAGGGGGCTTTTTTCAGGCAGAAGCATTTTAAGTTATATTACTAGTAGCATACTGCTAATCAAGTTAGCAGTACTACTAGAAACTAGTCAGTGGTATGAAAACTGATTTGCAAATATGTCAACAAGATTCAATCCTGGTGAATCCAACAAAGGCTGAGTTAAGTCCAAGCACTACATTTAGCTTCAGGAGGCAGCACTAAGCATGCCCATGAAATAAATTTCCAATTATTTCGTGTGTTTTATTTTCATTTTCCCTCCCACAGAAACTCAGCAGCACTTTCCCAAAGGAAGGCTCCATAATTGTTAATTGCAAAGCCTCATTCGGGTGGTTTTGCCATTAACAGGAAAACAAAAACCTAATCAAAAGTGTACTTTGAGCTGCCAGCGTCCTATAAAATGGTTTTAAGAAAACACTAACAGACTAAGATAAAACATTGACATTTTCAGCTAGCAAAGGAAGAGACAAGGTAAGTAAAATAGAATTCTGTAAAAACGAAACAAAAACTCCACACCACTACTCAAGAGCTATCCTTCTGATTATATACAATAAGGGAATATTCTTGATAAAGCTTTAATAATGAGAGCTACAACATTTAACCTAAGGTTGGTTGTTGTTCATCTTCTCTTGGAAATACACCTCACAAATTCATACTTCAAAAGCTAACTTGTAGCCCACGGGAAATCTCATCAGCCAATCGAAACTGAAAACATAAATAATTTTAAAGTAGACAAATTGGTGGGGTTTTTGCCAATATAAATAATTAACCTAGCCTCCATGGGAGCCTTTCAAGTCAAAACTGGCAAACAGAACTCTTCAGATGCAAGTTTAAAAGAAAAGGTGATGGTAAGAGACTGAACAAGATTGATACAAACATTTCAGAGACATTTCTATTAGAGAATCTGTAAATTTCATATTGCCATTGTTTCAAAAGCTAAAGTTTGACCCCACATGCTATACTTTTTTCAGCACATACTAATCTCACCTGAAAACAACATTTTTCCCATCCCCTTGATTCAGAAATGGAAAAAGTAAAGAAAGCACAGACACTAGTGAATTCCTATTTCTTGGATGGTATTCATGTCTGTAATCACAATAAGACAAGATGGATAGTTGGGATAAGACATAATTTCCATTTGTTGGTTTTCAATATTCTCCCCCTGCTGATAATATATGCAATTTCTGGCCAAACAAGGTCAGTCCCCCAGCGTTCCACCCCCTTGCAGCGGCAGGCCTTCTCTTTCAGTGGTTTGGGTAGCACATACACACAGGCTTCCTCTCTGGATGAAACGCTGCTAAAGATTGACAAGTAACGCATGCATGGATGTTGCAACATGAAATATCACAATCTTAATAACATTTAAATACTCGATGAAAGTCATTCAATGCTAGAGTATTACATATTTATTCAGAAATAGGTCCTGTTGTCTTTATAAACTGAAGCTACAGATCAGAATTAGTTGGTTTATAAAGGATGTTTACCTAAAATTAACATCTCTGTGATGAGAAGTGAAATAAAACTGTCAAAATATGAACAAGCTCAGGGTGAAATCTTAGCCTGCTAGGTCATTTACATGAAAACAACAGTTAAAAGTTTCAAAGTTATTCAATAGCAATTATATTTGAGGGCTTTCATGACACAGCAACTCATTGCAAAACCTTCTTTTTATTATGGCATATACGTAGTTGTGCCTTTTGAGCTGAAATCACGCCAGATTTATACTGAACTCTTCCATTCAACAACTGGGCTTCACAAAAGTAACAAAGCCGAACTGGCACTTTCTCTCAGGCTATTTGCACAGAATAACATCAGCACTGGATAGGTAATAATCTACTTCTTCACAACTTCTAGCTTCGAGTCACACATACACATGAAATAAAGAGTGTATGGTAAGAAATTCTCCTCTTGGACGGCAAATCAGTTCAATATACCGATTATTGTTACTACGTAACATAGATAAAATTTAATGAAAATCAGTTACTACCTTATTATTGCTTACACAGACAAAATACTTAGGTGTGGAACATATACCTAACAAAACATTAAAAAAAAATCTAATACTTCCTTTATTTGACAGAATGGTAACTTAGAAGGTTTGTTAAATTTCACAAAACTATGAAAAAATTAAGGAGACCTTAAATTGGGCTGCTACAGTCCACTATGAAATGCAATAATGAGAAGGTAAAATTATTTCAGTGCAAGTCTTCAGAGAGGTCATTAAGGTGCCATTAAAAGACCATTAGAATGTTTAACTTCAACAGTAAAGCTACTTCATTACAAGTCATACCATCATTTTAAAGAGAGGAACAAAATTCTCACCAAAAAGAGGTATTCTAATTCAAAATAACTACAATGTCTTCATTTTGGCTCCTTTATTTGCAATTCTAAAGTTTGTTAACCTTCTGCTTGCTTATATAAGAACTAAGATCCAAGTGGTCCAACTTCCAGATGTGTTGACATTTACAGGAGCCATTAATGCCAACGGAAGTTGAAGGTAGAGGATTAATAAACTTAAAGATTTAGATTGAGTTTGAAAATTTGGATTTTAATCTCTCAATGTTATAGCTTCTACTACTACTTACCCTCCTAACTGAGGGAATATTAACACCACTATTAATTTCTGATTAAGCCATTAGCAGTTTCATACATTTACTGCATGAGTATGCAGTTAAGAACAATTAGACAATATATTTATGACCACCTGATAAGCACTTGTGTCTGGAATAACAATGTTATTGTTACAACTTTGGCATTCATTAAATACATAGTGATTCTTCACCTTTAGGCACTGAAGATAGTTTTTCTATTCAGACTAGAGATTCTCCAACCTTTGCTTCGCTTTCCACCAGGAAGATCATTGCCCTCACAAGGCTAACCTAGCAGTTGTTCCAATGCGGCTCTGCCACAGCGAAGTGACTGATGAACAGTTTCAAAGACAGGAGACATGTCAGAGAAAGCTGACACGCGATGCTTGCAGAGCGGCATCCACTCTCCACGCACTGACACAGCCACATCACGAGTGATCTGCAGCTGAACACGGACCAGACGCATCTTCCAACGGATGAGCAGGGCAGAATCTGACACAGGTACTGCTCCAGAGAGGGGTTCAGGGGGAACAACAACCAGACATTTTGTTACTAAACACGGTTTTAAAAGGGTACTGTTAGAGAATGTGCTATTAAGCGGCAACAATCAACAGCATCTCCAAGAAAACCAATACTAAAGCGGGTTTCAATCTGTTTCAGTTTCTAGAACTGAAAAAAATACCCAGTGGGGACACAGACTACGCAGCTACCTTAAACCGACTGTCAGGTAACACCCTTTTCTTAATCACTTTTTATGGGTTCCTTAAAAGTAATCTGTGTTCCCAAGGATCCCATAATCACAGGCTTAAGACATTACTAGTACCTATTAAATGGTATTTTAAGAGTATCATTACATTACTAAGGTATAATTGCTACCACACAAGCTTTGGCCTATCATTTGTTATAAAGGTACTTCAGCTTTGAACCTCTCGCCCAAAATAAGTGAAAACTGATGAACTTCAACAGGATCTGATTCTTCAACTCTGATAATTACAGGCTGAAGGCGGCAGGGCAGTTAGACTTGGAACCAGTGCGCCTTCCTTGAGGAATAAATTATTCCACACAATTTAGAAGTAAAAAATTTTTCCTCAGCCAATCCAAAATACATGTTTCAGAGTCAAAGTACTGAACATCTCTATATACACACTGTTTATACAATACCTGGAATAACAAGAACCACTTATGCACTTAAAATCAATTATGAGTTGGAATAGCGACAACAGTATTATAAAACAGCATAGACAGATCTAGATTCTACAAAGAAGAGAGTACCCCATAACATGTTGCACATCTGATGTTAAATACCACATTTAAGGGCAAGATAAAGCAGCATTCTATTTTTTTTTAAGTGTCATGATACTTCAAGGATCCGTATCTGCTTTAACTCTTAACATCTTTGATCACTATTTAAACAAAAGGCTTTTAAATTTGAGGCAGTCTTATTAAAGATGTGTTTTTAAAATTAAACTTCAGTGCATTTTTGAATGCTGGAGTACTTCCATATTCACTTGAAAATAAAACCAATCTACAAATCCTTGTTTGAGGGGGTTTTAGTTGGATTTTGTTTGTTTGTTTGTTTGTAAATGGTCTTCATAACACAATCATAGACCACCTGACTTACGTTCATTGTTTTGTAGCATCTCCAGTGAACCTCCAGTTAAGTTATGGCAACAGGCTTTGAATTTGAGGGGCACAAAGTTTACTCATGTACAGAGTGTATGGCAGACAAGTTTGTATTTTAAACAGGGCTGAGGGCTACAAGTTTTGAATATGTATTTATTTTTAGTATCACAGTGGAATATAAGGCACATTTTAAAAGTGACAAAATCAGTTTCAACAAATTAAATACATTAGAAGCTATATATCTTACTTGTTTAATGAACAGTACTAGCAACACAGGTTCCATGCCCAAAAAATCTTGAAACAAGCTCAGTAAGATGATCTTACTGTTTAAAAATAATTCCAATAAAGTGGGCAGCACTAATGCAATTCTGTGTTCCTTAGACATCACCTGAGATTCCCTACAG
>Ga0181612_169836_pt1 | contig 10449 bp, 10 predicted proteins | sample HoacroProtozoa21_FD_119630 | JGI IMG/M metagenome (GOLD analysis project Ga0181612, IMG submission 119630) | Hoatzin crop microbial communities from Cojedes, Venezuel. Combined Assembly of Gp0051906, Gp0051904, Gp0051908
GGAGGATTTCACTGCAGCCTCTTAACAGTCCCAGCACACAATTCCAAGAGCATTTTAGGGTGATGCAGGACCTTCGTATGGCCCTTGGTGGCGTTGACCCCATCCTTCCTGCAAGGACTATTTGTCTGCTGGGTTAGGGAGCTGACCAGCCTTGCAGCTAGCTCTGTGCACACCTACAGGGTTAGTTTTCCTGCAGATGGCTGGACAATGAAACTCCAGCCATCGTAACCCTGCCGGGGACCCCACGCTCCCCTCCTCGCTACCATTGGTGCTTACGGACGAAACTGCAGACTTGGAAGAAACCCCTGTGCTGCACCTCCAGTGACAGCTGGACCTTGTCATACACACCTTGCACATCCCTTCCTAGTTCTGCCTGCAGGGAAGGACACGGCTGAAAAACTACTCCAGGTCTTGGAACAAAATGGTATTTTTCATTATTTTTTTTCCCCTGTTTCAGACCCAGAGGGGTGTTCAGGGTGAGGGGACGGGCTGGCAGGCAGACGTACCTTCGAGTGCTGTTGACAATGAACATCTCATCTTGGGAGCTGCCCCATGAGGAATTTCCACACCTCTGGCTGCAGGGAGGATGCCAGGCCCTGGGGACGACAACGTGGCACCTTGGGCACCCTACCCGTGTCCCCAGGAGTGGCTTTTGGGCCATCATCTGCTCTCGTGGCCCGACAGACCCTCATAAAAGTGGCAGTGTCCCAAACCACACTACTTGGACAAGTAGTTTTGGGGTTTCCTGCTAAAGCAGCCCCTGTTCACAAGCTTGTTTAAACCTGAACAGCTCAGCAGAAGAGATTTCAGCCCGGATTTTTGCATTCCCAGATGCACTGGGGCACCCTTGCGTCAGGAGAAGGGAGAGGGCTCACAGGGTGCTGCAGGGACGTGGACGCCAGCTGCACTTCCTTACACGGGAGGGGGATGCTCAGCACTTTTGCAAGATCAGCCCCATATAGTCACCCCTCTTGGACAACTCCATTTCCAAGGAGGCAGGAGCATCCTCTCCCCTATCTCCCCACCCCTGGGTCCCGGAGCTGTAGATCCATACACTGGCTAGACAGGGCCTAAGAAATCACCCTGCCAAACAGCACTGTCTCCAGCTTCCATGCCACCAGCAAGCCAGCCCTGACCTCCCCAGATGCTTTCCAGACACTGCCTTTAAACTCAGACAGGAAAATTTCTCACTACCAGCCGGGCAAGGGGAAAGTAGACTGTTTTCGCAGCTCTCGGTGAGTGTGACAAGGTGTCTGGGTTCGTTTCAGAGCTCTCCTGGCTGCTTTCAGGGGAATGAAAATCTGGGTTTAAAGGCTTAAAAAGAGAAAGGAATAAAAAAAATTTAAAAAATAAAGGTGTTTCATCATAAGAATCAATTCTCCCTCACTGGGCAAAGCTGACTAATTTGTAAACTGTGAGAAAAGAAGAAAAAGAAGTTAGCAAGCGAGAAAAGCCAGATGAGGATAAGCACAGAGCATCACTAGGCAAGCAGATGTTGGTCCCTCAAGGACTTATTTATTCTCCTAGAAAAATGGGGAGGAAAAAGGAAGCTTTCTGAGGGTGTTTTCCTGTTCAGATGCCACAAAGGCAGACCTCCCAGTGAGGCTGGGGACCCCATGAACCCTCCCTCCCTGCTGCTGAACCTGCTTACCCTGTTGATGGGCATCTTCTCGCTCTCCACAAGCAAGAGGAGAGCGGGGTCAGCCAGGCAAGGGTAGCAAAAGCTCCCCTGGGTAAACACTATCCAAAGGCTCATAAACCACATCAGCAACCTGCTTGGTTTCGACACAGCTCCTATTGACCCCGTACCCCAGCTCCCTCGGTGGGAAAAAGCAGCACCGAGCCCGCATCGCTCCATTTAATTCCAGCCCAAGCCTGCTTTTAGCAGAGGATAAATGGCGAGTGCAGCGCGGGTTAGCATTGCTAGTTAGAAACAACCAGAGAGGAGGAATTAAGGGAATGAAAACCAGGAGAAGAATCGGTATTGGAATCTGAGATTTCTGCGTCCAACAGAAGAAACACTTAATAACGCGACGCTGGTCCTGGAGGAAGGGCTGTGCAGGCATCGGAGTGCCAACACTGCTGCCTGGCTCTTTGAAGGGAGGGGGAGCAGGGAAATACACGTTTTTTGAACCCAGCGCCAAACCAAAGCAAAACACAAGTGAATTTGTGCTTCTGCTCCCTCCTTTCACAAGGGTGGGCTTCAGCAGAAGTTTGGCCATCCTGGGAGCAAACAGACCATGTCTGTGTCACTGGCACCCATGTGGCAGTTCTGCCACCCTGGGGTGATGGGACTGGAGAAACACAGTGCAGAAAACCTGGGCTGGCTCTGGGTGAGCCACGTCAAAGTGTATTTCCAAGCCAGGAGACCTAAACTGGAACATGCCCAAGGTCCTGAGCGATGCCAGCTCGGCCAGTGCTTATCAAGGCACAAGTCAAAGATTCCTGACCTTTCAGACCCTGTCTCCAAAACACCTTTATTGTTTGTTTCAACCATCCTGTGTATATACAGTTGGGCTTTCATCTCCTAACCCCTGGGCTAGAAACAGTATCTGGAGGAGTGTTATGAAAATGTATGGTGTAGGCTTGCCCAGTTTTTACTCCTCTCCAACTGGAATAAAAGACAAGGATCAGGAGGGCTGCCCAGACCCAGGGAGCCCCATGTACCAGCAGAGACTAGGAGGAGGGATGAGCTGAGACACCCTGGTTTGGGAGGAGGCACTCACCATCTCCCAGCTCTGTGGTAACTCTGATGCATCACCCGCTCATAAGAGTAGGGGAGGGGACCACATGCCTGCCGGGCAGAGATGCACTGATGGATGCTATGAGGGTGCAGGGACAGGAGTTCAACCAAGATATGAGCTCACATGGCATTCTCCACTAGTGTCTCCTATCCAACACCAATCCAAGCCCCTCAGCAAGGAGCTAAAGGTGCCCAGGTCATTTAGCATCTCTTGGGTTTGCTGATGGCCTATTTACAATGGCTTTGGTAGATCTCAGTCTACATCCCATGTATAATGTGATTACAAGGCTGCGTAATTGCTGCATAATTGTCCTTCTTCCCGAGGCTGGTGCACCCTGGGGTTCCAGACTCTCAATCTTAATTAAAAGAACAAATCATAATCAATCTCAACTGTGATTTCAGAGCTGGGGGGTAGGGGCCCTGAGCACACAACCAACCTTTGGGGTGTAAGGGGAACACGAACTCGTGTGGGGAAACTAGCCTGACAAAGGGTCTTGGAGGTGCTACATCCCATCCTTGAGGTCTAACGGAGAACTCTTTTAAACAGTAGTTTAACTCCTCGGCAGCTGATCATTTGGCAGACCAAAGCCTCTGGAAGAGCAAGGCCATCCACCTGCCAGCTAAGCATTTCCAAGCAGCCAGGCATTGTCCTTGCTGCATTTTACAGGGAAGGAAACCAGGGCAGAGCTTCTTGCCATCCTCTGACTGCTGGGAGGCAGGAGCAGATCAACCTTATCATTGAATCAAAGGAAGTGATGCCACATCTCATTTTTCTCAGTAAAAGCTTGCAACAGAAGTTTGAGACCCCCTCAGTCTCCTTTCCCCCACCCACTCCCAGCCCTTTTGATTGCAGAAATGCACTGACCCATGGAGCCAGGGCAGCCAGATGTGAACCAGCTGCTGCCTGGAAATCGAGAAACCACGTTAGTCATCGGACAGAGCTAATAAAACTTTGCCAGGATCTGGCTGCCAAGTTGCTGGGACCCAGGGAACCCAAGGATGAGGAGAAAGTGCTTTCCAAGAGAAGGGTTTTCCAAGGCAGGGAACTGGAAATGACTGCTGAAGGGGAAGCTAGGAGTGAAGGCAGGACTTAAGGGCACTGTGAAGGAGAGGAAGCCACACCGAGGACTTTGCAGATGCCTGCTGAACATGATCTGCCCCACGTGGAGACCCTGCTTCTGGAAATACAGTCTGTGCCTTGGTCTTGTACCTGAAGTGATGGATCAGACATCCAGATGATGGCTGAGGTGGTCGAACAAAAAAACAGGGAGAACACAAACAGGAACTAGGTTCAGATGAGGCAAAAACCCAAAAATAACCTAAAAAGGAAGATAGATGTAGTTAGGAAGAGTCCATCCCACTCCTGAGTGCGGAGCCTGGGTACGTTTTGGGAGCCTGCAAAGCCTGGCTGGTTCGGCTGCAGGCAACTGTAAATCAATCAGCCAGCCCTTGTTACCGCAAACGAACCACCGATCAGCTGAGATACACAGCTGCTAAAGCCCAGGATGGGATGAGAGATGCTCGGGTGAGTAATGCTCAAGGGAAGGTTTGCCCACAGTCCTTGTCTGCCTCCTGCATCCCTCCACCTAGGACGAAGACAGTTGTCCCGCTAGCCCAAATAGTTATAGAGAAAAGCCGCTCAGAGAGCAGTGTTTGCACTTGGAGAACTGATGTTAGGTGACGCAGCACACTAAATAAGAGAGGTCTAGATATAAAGTAATGCTTTTTCAGAGCTGTCTTGTGAGGAGTAACTGGGCCAGATCTCGTCTCCTTTATTAACTACTTTGTCTTCACGTCTGTCTGAGACTGGCAAAGATCTGCCCTGCTCAGTGTCCAGGGAAGCCTAAGCAAGTTGCAAACGGGCTAAGAAAGAGAAAAATGAGGAGGAAGAGAGAAAAGAGTGATTCCAAGTAGCTTTGGAGCGAGCTGATGGAGGAGGAGAACTCAGCTAATTACATCTTCAGAAACCTCACCACTTCCAAATGAATTTTTAATGACAAAAATAATGTCTTTTCCAGTTATTTAACATAGAAAGGAAAGAGAGATTGCTACACCATCCCTCAATATCTACCACTTCTGGGCTTCTCAAGACTATACGGAGTGGCAAACCAGAACCTTTTCCGGCTGGCTGTCGACCTTGGGAGACCAGACCAGAAATTAATTCAGTCTCATGTAGACTGAGAAAATGTTCTTTGAAGTGGAACCAGGGAGACGGGAACTCATACAGGTCAAGTGGTGATGGCACCCCTGGGAGGAGACTTGCTTCAGAGGCCCCAGCTGGAGGCTGAGGTAGAGTTTTCTGTTTAACACAAGGATGTGCTCCAGTTCCCCAGGGCGTGAAAGCAATGAGAAAGCCTTGCCTAGCACAAGACTGGGGAAAGCCAGATGATGCCACAGAGAGCAGACTGTACCCCCAAACACCACCTCCACCATCCAGGTGAACCCCCAGGATGGACTTCACCTCTGCCTACACTTCATCTCCTGCATGGCATGAAGATGGGCAGCTAGCATTACGGTACATGACTTCCACCTCCCCGCAACGTACCCTTGTGGTCTAACCTCACTCTCTGAACCATTCCTTTGCCCAGAGGACAACCGGGTACTGTGGTTGGGGTCTCAATATTGCAATTCAGCTCCTTTACAAGCCTTCTGAGCAATGTCTGCCTGGAGCCAGGGGAGGAGGTAATCCCTCATGAGCCATATGCCATGAAAAATCCCACTCAACCCTGGAGACAAAGCGAAAACTGAGTGAAAATATAAGGAGCAAAACCTACCGTGTTTTGTTCAAAAAGAGGGAGGGAAATTCTAAAACTCCAGCTTCACCATGAGAGGGAATCAATCCACACCATTTCGAAACAGCCGGACCCATTGCCACCAGGTCCTGCCTGGGATGCTGCACCTCTGGGCTAAAACAACAGAGCTGAATGATGGATTGTGCAAACAAGTCCCGTCTTTGTTTTAAAACTTCTTGCATCTCATGTCTTCTGGTTGTCGCCTTGTGAGGAAGAGTAATTGCTCCCTGCTTCTCCTCCCTCACTGCTTGGGTTTTTATAGACCTCTGTCACCGACCCCATCCATCATATCTTCCCTGTGCTGATGGGAGACAGGTTATTTAAGCTTTCTGTGCTAAAGCCGTTCCACCCCTCTGATCTCCCTTGACACACCTCTAAATTGTCACCCAGGGAGCTCCAATTCTTAGCACAGCAGCTAAGAGACACAAGACACACAAGAGAAAGGTGCGGACACCATACTATATCTGTCTGAAACCTCTGAAAGCCAAAATGTGATTATTTCCACCTTTAACCATCTCACATCCACCCAAGACTACTTTAAGGCAGCATTCAGACCCATGATCTGGAAGCCTGATGTCCTAAAATTGTGTGTCTGCAATCACTGAGCAGTTGAACTACTCTGCCTGAGGAGTTGAACTTACCTGTTATGCTCTTCTGTCTTCTGATTCCCAGAGATCATGAAATATTGACGCAAAAAAAAAATATAAATAAAAATTTCTAAGGTATTTCCAAGGAGCTCTTGTCTCCTGCTTGAGTAGGTCAAAGTTGGACCCACAGAAATGAGCAGAGAAAGGAGGACGTGAGTTCTTTGACACAGCTAAGATTGTGCTGAAAAGAAATTGAAGGCAGGGATACTCAGTGAGGCAGGACAGGGTGTTGGAATGAAGAAGCCCCTTCAGGCAGCAAACCCCCATCATCCAAATCGCTGTTTAGCTTCTCTGACAGCATCTTCCAGAGACCTATTCATCTTTTATGGATGGAGGGTGGCAAACTCTCCCTCCCTGTCCCCAGTTTTGTTCTTAAAAACTGTTCCATCAAAGAGATCTATAAAAGGCTCAGTTCCCAGCTGACAAGCTATCTATTTGAAGTTTGTATGCCTCGGAACATTCACAAAGACTCATTAATGGGAAAATCCTGAAGGGAGCAAGCCCATACGCAGCTGCTACACAAACATGTCTCCATTATGAAGTAATGCTCCTCAGCTTGGCAAAACAGCATGTTTTTCCTCCTTGTCCCATCCTTTTTCTGCTTCAGTGCTTGGGACTTGCTTATTCCCTGCTAGTAGGAGCAGGTAGGTCCAAGGATCTGGCAAAGAGGGACAAGACAGCACATGGAGGTCCACCTCACCAAAAGGGTGAAGCTGTATGCACAACCTGCCCCAGTGCCCTGGGTGTCTGGTTGCAAAGGTGAGAAGGAGCATCACATAGGAGACGTTTGCAGTGGATAGCTCTCGTTGAGGAGCTGTCTCTCCAGCATGGACCACAGCGCTTTGGTCGGCACAGAAGGAGAGCAGCTCCCACCACAATGAGGTGGACGTGGGAGTGGCAGGGTCCCCTTTGCTGGGAGCAGAGGAGCAAAGTGAAACCATCTCCAATGCATGCTGACAACTTGGAGTATTTTAACCCTCTTTGCAAAGATCCCAGGACACACGTGGATGGTCCGGGTGGAAAAAGCAGGCTGGGGGCAGGTAGAGCCAAGAGTCTTCCCCCTGCCCCAGGACGCTGCTACAGGGCATCCTGCACCCCAAGGTCAAGGCTCACAGGCGAAGTCGAGGCACATTTCTGCCATTGCATGGCAGGAGAAAGAAGCAAGCAGCAGAAAGGTTGACTCGTGGCCCGTGACTCCTTCTGGGGCTGCCTGCTGAGCTAGTCGCAAGGAAATGCCTTTGTTCTGGCAGCTCCACAAACCTAGAGAGGGTTCTTCCACCCTTCCCAAACACTTGCTGCTAGGGGAATACCACACTCTCCAACAACAGCTTCACTCAAGCTCAGAAAACAAAGAAATGAAATAAAAGTGTCCTTCCCAACCCAGATCAGCTAAGAAGTGTAAGCGATTATGTTCACGTATATGTGCCCTGGGTGATGTTTTATTCTCAGCATGCTGAGAAACAGAGCATAACCTTGGATCCTTGAAATCAAAGATTTATCAGTGAGTGCCTGCAAAGCTCATCAAACCAGGCAAGGAACAGAGCTGAGATGAATGGACAATAAAGGCATCGCTCTTTCCCCTTCCCAACGCACATGTAAATAAATGCAGCGTTTCCAGCCAGGCGATGACATATCAAATGTGGCTGATCCAAGGTAATTTCTTGTGCTTTTGCTGGCTTAAGATTTCCGACCTTGGGGTTTTCCACATGGAAGAAAAGCCCTGTTCTTCTGATAAATACCTCTGGTTGTGCAGCTCATGTTTAACTTGACAAGAGGACAAACCAATAAAAGCCTTGAAACAAGAGACTGAATAACGGGTATTAAGCATGAGAAGAGTTTCTTGGGATGCGGGATGGAAAAGTTTGTAACTGCGAAGCCTGAATGGCAGAGTCTGATGGAAATAAGCAAAGCAACGTGTGCTGGAGAGGGTCAACAGGGAGCTGCCGGTCCCTTCATCCTTCACCATGACCTCACATTGAGCTCCCTCCACAGCCTAGCATCACCACAAAAATTTCATCCTGACATCTCCATCACCCTCACTTTCTGCATGCTCTGAGTTTCTGCATCATCCATGACCATTCTTGAGATGGTCCAGATGCCCCCCAAACCCACCTCCAAGCAGCTGGCAGGTGTTTGGGAGTGATAGGGCAGCAGGGACCAGGATTTTCTGCTCTTATCCTTATTCAGCCTTGCACCGCTGCCAGCACTGAGCATCTCCATCTCAGGGGATAGAGCCACACACCTTTCCGGGCATCAAGAGGGCTGCTTCTATAGGCAGGCGAGAGCTCTGTGAAGGCAGGCAATGCCCAAGGCCGTGCTTAAACCCATTTCTAAGCCCACAGAGAAGCTATAGTAGTGGACAGCAGTGCCAAGCCTTGTTCTTCCCACGCAGCCAGGTGGAAAAGGCCATCAGCACTAGAAAAGGACATTCCCCAAACACCCACAAATCCATCTCATGTAACAGCCTCACGTATTGATTATCTGATGTGGCCAAATTAAGCAGCTGCTGGGAATTCCCACCAAGATTTACAGACCCTGCTTCGCAGCACCTGGGTTTTCACGAGTTCAATAAATTTTTTAAAAAGCACTTTTATTGAGCCATTTCCTAATGAACAACCCCGCCAACTGGCTTCTTGAAAGAAATCGAGGTAATATTGACACTTTATGTCAATGACGTAAAAAGCAAAAAAATGTTGTTAACTCCTCAAAGTTCACAGGTCCTCGCCTGCATGAAAATGCCTTGGGATGCAAAGAATAGATCTGCCATAAATGTGGTATCATGAATCACTTAACTTTGCACACCAGCACCTTCTACAGAGCCCAGGCTTGGATTTCAGTGGGAAATACATAAGCTCAGCTTGGTGTTTAATGCAAGGAAAGTTCCCCATCTATTGGGAAAGATTTACTTTGGCTCAGGCTTTATGGACAGGTTGGATGTTGTTCTGGGGCATTGCAATCTGGGAAACAGGACCAGCGGTGGATCCTCACCAAAACATAACCTGAAAAAGCAAGCAGACCTAGAAGAACAGAGCCAGATTTCGCAAGGACCAAAGGAAGAGATGCAAAATGGGGTCAGACATAGCAAGCACAGACCAAAAACCAGCAGGAGAGAGTGGAAAAGGGGAGTCAGAGATCCAGACAGCCTTCCAAGTTCATTGCCTCACCTTGTAGCATCACCGACACACAGCCCATCTGGCTTGGCCCCTGGCAACAGGGCTGGGGGAAGATGCTCCGATCCAGAAATGCACTAAGAGACTGGGAATAGATAAGAACAACTGCCCTCAGCTTGGCTTACGAGCTCAAAAATAGCCACCCGCCGCAATTAAATCATTGGCAGGTTATTCAGTGACATTGTCAGCCCACTGCAAACTCCTAATCTGGAGGTTTCAGTCACTGGAAATAAGGTTTATTCGGGGCGAGCTGGAAAATTACAGGGGGCAAGGAGACAAATTGCACTGAGATCACCTCTCCTGTTGTTTTCTCGGAGTGGATTACACTGGTTTAAATTCAGACATGAGGTTATACCCAGGACATATTTCCTAGATAAATAAACCACTAGCCTTTTCTACTTGTAACCAGGCAACATGCAGACATGTGGGTGTAGGACGCCAATGAATGTTTATATTGGGTATTATAACCTTTATTTACTCTTGGACCGGCGCTATTCTCTCATTCTGCAGAAGAAAAGAAGGTTTATTGCCAAGCTGAGCGGATACGGGCTCCTGCCTGAACACCAAGCCCCACATGGGGGGGGAGGTATTAGATCTCCATCCTCCCCAAGCGTCAGATCAAGGGTCCCCGCCGCAGGTCCTGGTGTGGGAAGCAGCTCTTTAAACATTTAACATGCTAAAATCAGCAGCCAGTGAGATGGAGGAAAAAAAGAAATCAACACACCCAGAGCAGCCTGATTTTAGCCTTTAGAGACACAGAGCCATTAAACTTTCATGTCCACCCTTCGCCTCCTCGCTGCCCAACTCTGATCTGATTTAGCAAACACACAGTCCCAAGGACTAGGACCTGCTGCGGTCGAGGTAGGGAAGATAAATCAGGCAGCGATGCCTGGGTATGGGATGCCGAGACACAAGATCCGAAGAAGAAGGTGGTTTCTTGGGGTTAGTCTTTTCAGAATGACTTATGTTCTGTGCCAGAAGATCTCCCCTTCCACCAGCCCTGCAAGATTGCCGGGGATAAAGGAGACACCACTGGGGCATATATACACATAAAAAAGATTATAAACAAAAATATATAAAAGATATAAAAATAAAAA